>ERZ773018.1645-NODE-1645-length-11749-cov-3.757311_pt1 | contig 11749 bp, 8 predicted proteins | sample MGYA00580840_ERZ773018 | MGnify/ENA primary metagenome ERZ773018 (study PRJEB29015, sample SAMEA2738125) | human oral metagenome | biome: human oral; feature: human-associated habitat; material: saliva | place: China | collected 2256 ... | reverse complement strand
TCATTTTTGCAAGTTCATGTGGATTTCCACATCCTGTTGTAATTATAGTATCTTTATCTTTAAATGTTTCAAATATATAATCTCTTGCTTCTTCAAATGTTTTTAGGTATATAGCATTTACTCCGTTTTTATTTAGTTTTTCAACTAAATCTATTGAATGAATAGTAGGATCGAATTTTTCTCTTGCAGCATAAATTTCAGTAACAATAACTTCATCACAATCATCAAAACATTTTGCAAAGTCATTTAATAAAGCTTTTGTTCTTGAATAAGTATGTGGTTGAAAAATACACACAAGTCTGCCTTCTTTATGTTCTGCAATAGAACTTAAACAGCTTTTTATTTCTTTTGGGTGATGACCATAATCGGTAAGAATAGTAGCTTTTTTACCATTACCGATTACTCCATAAACTTCCATTCTTCTGTGTAAATTTTTATATTTTGAAATAGCATTCTTAATATATTCAACATCTATTCCTGTTTCATAAGTAGCTATAATAGCAGCAGCTGCATTGTAAATATTATGTCTTCCTATTATATTTAAACAAAAATGATGTTTTCCAAATTTTTCATTTTCAATATCAAAACAAGGATGACCAACTTTATCAAAACTTATATTTGTAATGTTATAAGTAGCATTTTCATTATTTATACCAAATGTAATAGTTTCTCCTTTGATATGTTCTAATAGGGGAAGACAGTTTGGATCATCAATATTTATTATAGCTTTTGAATTTTCATCCAAATTTTTCATATATCCTATAAAAGTATCTACAATATGATCTAAGTTTTTATAGAAATCTAAATGATCTTCGTCTATATTTAGAATAATAGCCATACTAGGATAATAGTGAAGAATATTAGCCTTAAATTCACATGCTTCAGTTACAAGATAATCTTCATTTCCACATAGAACATTTCCATCAATTTCATCTAAATTTCCACCAATTAAAATTGATGGGTCAAATGGTGAATTAATTAAAATTTTTGAGATCATACTCGTTGTTGTACTCTTTCCATGTGAACCGGAAATTGCAATGGAATGGGTATAATTTCTCATTAAGGCACCTAAAAATTGTCCTCTTGTTACGCAAGGAACTCCAATTGATTTTGCTTTAATTAACTCTTCATTATCCGGTAAAATTGCATCTGTATATACAATTAAGTCAGGATTTTCAATATTTTCCTTTTTTTGACCTATAAATATTTTTGCACCATTTTTTTCCAATATTTGAATTTCTTTAGAAGTATTTCTGTCACTTCCAGAAATATTATATCCTTTCTTTAAAAGTAGTTTAGCAATCCCACTCATACTAATTCCACCAATTCCGATGAAATGTATATTTTTGTATTTTTTATCATTAAAATCAAATTTAAACATAATAACTCCATTCAAAATAATATAATCACTGTAATTATAACATAAAAAATATATATATGCCAAATTTTTTATGAAAATTAAAAAATGGGAAAAAACTTCCCATTAATATATATATTTACTTAAACAGCAAATACATTATTTCTTTGTAGGTAGCAACATAAGTTTTTGAATTTTTACATACTACGTTATCTAAAACTAAAGTACCACCATACCATGCTTCAAAATCATCGTTATATTCATCATAATATCTACTATATGGGAAGTTTGGTGAAATACCAGATACTTTTAAAGTTTTAAATCTTGTTACTGCGCTATTATTATATTCATTATAAACTTCATCTGTGTCATCAGGTATTTCAGCATATTCATCACAATCTAAATCACAAATCATAGAAATTTCATCTTTATCTACAATTGTAAAAAAACCTTTTTTAAATTCAATTTCTAATTTTCCATTTTCTAGTTCTCTAACTCTATATTCTTCTTTAATCCCATATTCTTTACCTGATTTAGTATTGCTGTGTGTAGGTTCAAAATGTTCACTTGCCGTTACTATATTGAATCCTAATCCCATTGATAAAATCAATGTACAAACTATTAAAAATTTTTTTATATTAACCTCCGTTGTTATACCTTTTAAAATTAATATTACGCGTTTATTCAGCAATTAAGTTATTAAATATACTTTCTTACAACATCATTATACTGTTTTAAAAAATATTTGTTAATATATATTAATAATATTTTTAAAATGCTTAACTTTATGTTATAATTAATGTAGTTTTACGCCGTATGGTAAAACTATAATAATTTCAGCATAATAACAATGAGTTATAGTAAGGGAAATATGCTATAATTAATATAGTTTTACGCCGTATGGTAAAACTATGATAAATTCAGCATAATAACATTAACAGATAAAAAGAATTAATTTAATGGTTTTTGTGATAAAATATATTTTGGAGAATAAAATGAAAAAAATACTTTTAATCGACGGTTCAAGTCTTATTTTTAGGGCTTTTTATGCGATAAGAAATTTAACAACTAAAGATGGAGTTTTTGTAAATGGAGTGTATGGTTTTTTAAATATGTACTACAAAGCATTGGAATTAATAAATCCTACTCATATTTTTGTAGCTTTTGATAAGGGTTCAAAAACTTTTAGACATAATGAGTTTGCAGATTATAAGGGAACTCGTGATAATGCTCCTAATGAAATAACTTATCAGTTTGGAATTTTAAAAGATTTACTATCTTCTATGAATGTAAATTATTTGGAGCTTGATGAATATGAAGCAGATGATATTATAGGAACAATTGCAAAACTTGCTCAAAAAGAAGGCTTTGAAGTAGATATTTTTACGGGAGATAGAGATTATTTACAATTAGTTGATGATAATATTCTTGTTTATTTGACAAAAAAGGGTATTAGTGAAATTAAACTTATGAATACAGAATCAATTTTAGAGGAATATGATCTTTCTCCTAAACAACTGATTGATGTTAAAGCTCTTCAGGGAGATAGCTCCGATAATATACCCGGAGTTAAGGGAGTTGGAGAAAAAACTGCATTAAAATTAATTCAAGAATATGGTAATCTTGAAAACTTATATGAAAATATAGATAATCTTAAAGGAAAATTAAAGGAAAATCTTGTTAATGAAAAAGATAAGGCTTATTTAAGTAGATATCTTGGAGAGATTTTTTTGAGAGTTCCTATTGAGAGAAATATTGAAGATTTTGAAATTAAAGATGTAAATTATAATGAATATCTTAAAAAGTTAGAAAAATTAGAATTTAATAGTATTATAAATAAGCATTTTAAAGATATAAAAAAAGAAAGTACAGTAAAATCAAATCAAAATATTGATTTTGAAGTAATTAGTTTTTCAGAAATTTTTGAAAAGATAAAAAATGATGATGAGATATCAATTAAATTTTTCTCTGATAAAGGGTATATCTATAGGAAGAAATTTTATATCGGAATTTATTCGAATTTTAATAAGAAAGCTTATATTTATAGGGAAAAGTTTTATGCTGGAATTTATTCAAACTGTAACAAGAAAGCTTATATTTGTAAAGATTTTGAGCTATCTGATTTTGAAAAGTTTTGTAATTTAGATATAAAGATAATTGGTTATGATATAAAGGAAGAATTGTTTTTTGCATTAAAAAACAATTTAGAATTTAAAAATTATGAAGATGTAATGATTTTAGAATATTTAATTGACTCTAATAAAGGAAATTATGATATTCTAAAAGTTAGTAATGAATTTTTAAATCTAGAAATTTTAGATTTAAAAGAAATGCTTGGAAAAGGTAAAAATAAGAAGACTTTTTTTGAATTGGAAGAGGACATTATTTTTAAATTTATTTCACAAAATGTATTTGCAATTTCAGCTTTATATGATATTTTTATAGAAAAAGCTAAAGAAAATAATCTGATTTCATTATATGAAAATGTTGAAAAACCTCTTGTTAAGGTTCTTGCAGATATGGAAAAAACAGGAGTTTTAGTAGATAGAAATAAGATTATTGAGTTAAATGAGGAATATTCAAAACTTGCATATTTGTATGAACAAAAAGTTTATGAACTTGCAGGAGAAGTATTTAATTTGAATTCTCCAAAACAGCTTGGTGTAATTTTATTTGAAAAAATAGGATTACCTGTAGTAAAAAAGACAAAAACAGGATATTCGACAGACGTTGAAGTTTTAGAAAAATTATCAAAAAAGCATGAAATAGCAGATTATATTTTAAAATACAGATCTTTGAACAAGTTAATTTCAACTTATTTAGATGGAATATTGGAGTATATTATGGATGACGGTAGAGTTAGAACTTCTTTTAAGCAGATGATTACCGCAACAGGAAGACTTAGCTCTGTAGATCCTAATTTACAAAATATTCCAATAAGGAGCGAAGAAGGAAAAAATATTAGAAAAGTATTTGTAGCAGATAAAAACAAAGTTTTTATTGATGCGGATTATTCACAAATTGAACTTAGAGTTTTAGCTCATTTGTCTAAGGATTCAGTTATGATTGATTCTTTTAAAAATGATTTGGATATACATTATAAAACTGCAAGTGAAGTTTTTGGAGTTCCGATTAATGAAGTTACCGACAATCAAAGACGAAGTGCAAAGGCTGTAAATTTTGGAATAGTTTATGGGATAAGTGATTATGGTCTTTCAAAGGATTTGAATATTACCAGAAATGAAGCAAGGCAGTATATTGATGGATATTTGAATACTTATCCTAGTATAAAAAGTTATATGGAAGAAATAGTTAATAAAGCTAAGAAAGATGGTTTTGTAACAACGATTTTGGATAGAAAGAGATATATTCCGGAAATTAACTCCAAAAATTTTAATATTAGAAGTTTTGGAGAGAGGATTGCTTTGAATACTCCAATACAAGGCAGTGCAGCTGATATCATAAAACTTGCTATGATTAAAGTTTATGAAAGACTGAAAATTGAAAAAGTTAATGCGAAGTTGATTTTGCAAATTCACGACGAGCTTATAGTAGAATGCGAAGAAAGTGAAAAAGAAACTGTTAAGAAGATTTTAAAAAATTCTATGGAAAATGTATATAAATTGGATTTACCGTTGAAAGTCGATATTTGTGAGGGGAGAAATTGGTATGAGTCGAAATAAAAAATTTATTGTTATCACAGGACAAATTGCCAGTGGTAAGAGCAGTCTAGCCGAGCTAATTAAAGAGAGGAACGAAAATTATTTAGTTTTAGATGCAGATGATCAAATAAAAGAATTATATAAAAGAGGTGCTGAACTTTATAAAGTTTTAGTAAATGAGTTTGGAGATAGTATTTTAAATGAAAAAGGCAATATTTCAAAGTCAAAATTAAGAAAAATTGTATTTTTGAATGATGAAAATAGAGAAAAGCTTAATTCTTTGACTCATCCTGTTATTTTGAATAATATGGTTAATCTTGCTAAAAATTCTGATGCAGAAGTTGTGTTTTTACAAATTCCTCTTTTAAACGAATCAATAGACAGATTAGAAAAATTAATTGATGTTGATGAAATATGGAATGTAACTGCAAATGATGAAGTTAGATTTAAAAGGCTAATGGAGAGAAAGGGCATTACAGAAGAAATTGCTCGTAGAATTATGGAAATTCAATCAGAGTTTGAAAACGAAAATTATGATATTTTATCTGTCGAAAATAATGGTGATTTTGAGGAATTAAAAGATAAACTTGATTTATTTTTTAAAAACAGTTGTATAAATGAAGGAAAAAAAGTTGGATTTTTTGGAAAGTTGAAGAAGAGTAAACAAGAAGAAGCTGAAGAAGACAAAGCAATTGTCGAAGACAAAACTGAAGATGCAGATGTAGTTAGAAAATTAACTGAAGATGAATTAAAAGCGATGAATACGGCTGAGGAAGTTTTTAATGATCATCCTTTAGAGAAAGAAAACTTAGACAATAATGAAAATTTGGATGGCTTTATGAAGTCAGTATTCGCAAATGAACAAAGTACTGAAAATGTTGATTTAAAAAATTTGGAAAGTCAAAATTCATTAAATATGGAAAAGACTAAATTAACAGATTTAAGTCCTTTGCGTGAAGAAAAATTAGATTCTACTAATTCTGCTAAAAACGGTATTAATAATTCTAATGAAGAGTTTTTTGAGGAAGAATTTGAAGAAGAAGTAGTAGAAGATACAAAAAAAGACAAAGGCAAAAAAAAGAAAAAAAAGATGAAAATGTGGAAAAAAATATTAATAACAATAATAACAGTATTAATTATATGTAAGGCATTATTTTTGGGAGCCGTATATTACGGTGGGAAAAATTATCCTATAAATTATATTGAAGAAATTCAAAAATATTCTAATGAGTATGGAGTAGATCCGAAGGTAGTTTTAGCTATTATGAGGGTTGAAAGTAATTTCAAAAGTGATGCAGTAAGTAAAGTTAATGCTAAAGGTTTAATGCAAGTTTTACCGGATACTGCTAAACATGTTGCAAAGTTGTTAAATGTTAATGTAAATTCTGTTGACTTAAACGATCCCGAAACGAATGTAAAATTTGGAACATATTATTTAAAATATTTAATGCAAAATTTTAGTAATATGGATACAGTTTATGCAGCATATAATGGTGGAATAGGAAATGTAAATACTTGGCTAAAAGATTCAAAATATTCAAATGATGGAGTTAGTCTTTACAATATTCCTTCAGCAGAAACTAAAAATTATGTAAATAAAGTGAATAAAGCATTAAAAGCTTATGAAATTTTATATGGAAAGGAATTTCCAACTAAAAAAACTAAAGGATTTGCAAAATTTATAGATAATGTGAAGAATGCAGTTAGATATATTTTTAGAAATTTTTAATAAAAAAGTAAAATTATAGTACTGGATACAAATAGCAACGGACAACGAAGTCCGTTGTTTTTTGTGAAATTAAAAAAGATTCAAAAATTGATTCTAACTAATATATATGATATAATCAATGCGATTTTATAATAATATTTTGGGGATAATTATGGAAAATAAAAAGATTGAATTTATGAAAAATTTTATAAATGATAGAGAAAAATTAATGAGAATTTTACTTTGGGGATCAGTAGCTTTAGATATTTTTTTAGTATTATGTTTTGTTATTGGTTTTGCGCTTGGAATGGGAAGTTCTGAAATAGGATTCTTTATGATTGGAATTATTTTTAGATATGGGTTAATTCTATTTATAATAAGCATTATACTTAAGTTTGTAGCTTTTATTTTAAGTCTTCGAAGAGATACAAAAGAAAAAAGGAAATACTTTTTTATTACTTTGTTTTCCTTGTTCAGATTATTGTTTATTGGAGCATTAGTTTATGGAATATATTATATTGGCAAGATAATGACTGCTGTGGGATAAAAAACTATATTAAATTTAAATTATATTAATTTAAGAGTTGAAGTTGAGAGGAATTTAAACATTTTAATCAACTTTTTTGTTTATGTTAACAATCTTTAAATTATAAAAAAATTTTTCAAAAGTAAAATAATCTCATTCGTTGGGTATAATATAATAAAGGTCAAAGTAGGTCAGGAGGTGTTCTTTTGGCAGGTATCAGTGATATTATAGAAAAATTTTTGAAAGAAATGTTAGATAATTCGGAGAATGGGATTATTGAGATAGGTAGAAATGATTTAGCAAGTAGATTTTCTTGTGCTCCTTCTCAAATAAATTATGTTTTGACAACAAGATTTTCTTCAACAAAAGGATATTATATTGAAAGTCGTCGAGGAGGGAGTGGTTATATAAGAATTTCAACTCTTTCAAATGAAGATGTATTTTTAAATTCAGTTATTGAGTATTTAGAACAAAATAATATAACTTTTAATGAAGGTCGAAGAATTATAGATAGAATATTTGAATTGGGATATATCACAAAAAGAGAAAGATTTATTATTTTACACGCTATAAGCGATAATTCTCTTTGTGTAGATAATAAAGTTAGAGATAAGTTAAGAGCTAATATTTTGCTTAATATTTTGTATTCTTTCGGGAGGGAAAATGAGTAAGAGAATTGCAACGATTAGTTATGAAAAAGAAATTACAGATATTGAATATGATAATTTATTCAATTCATTAAAATCTTATGAAAAAGATGAACTGTTTTGTAACTTTAAAGGTCAAATTTCCAATTCAAATATTAAGTGTAAAAATTGTAAAACTTCTGTAAAGGATATTGTTCATACAAATTTACTTGTTTGTCCTTGTTGTTTTGAGACAATTTATAAACTTATAGAAAACAAGAAATTGAAACCTACACTTATTTATTCAAATTTTATCAAAAGACTATTATGCAATGATTTTAGAAAATATAGAGGCAAAAAACCTGAATATGCTAAGGAATTTTTTGAAAACGAAATAAAAATTTCAGATTTAGAAAGAGAGCTGGAGCATAGTATAGAGACGGAAGAATTTTTAAAATGTGATATTTTAAAAAATGCTATTGAAGATTTAAAAAAGAAAAATCTGAAATTTAGGAGGAGAATAAATGAGTAGTTTCTTAGGAAAAATTTCTGAAAAGTATGTTTCTCTTTCAAGTCAAGTTGATGTTTATAGAAATATAAAGGGATTCAAATTTAATTGTATGTTAACTTTTGAAGATGAAATTAATTTATATAATAAAATTTGTTCTCAATTCTATAAATTGTATTACAGTGACAGGTTTACATTTGAAAAGGTAAATACAAAAAAACAAATATTAAAATATTATAATAAAGGGATATTTTTGTATTCAAATGATATTTTTAGAGAAAATTCATATATAGCTTCAAGAGATGATGAGTTTGTTTTTATGAATATAAACATTAGGGAACATCTTAGGTTGACAGGGAAACTCCCGGGAGTTAATTTTTTTAGATGTGGACATTTTGCTTATGGGTTGGAGTCAGATTTAGATGAGAAACTGAAATTCTCATTTAATACAAATTTCGGCTATGTTTTTAAAGATGTGAATTTAGTTGGGAATGGATTAAAAATGATTGGAGTTTTACATATCCCGTCATTAAAATATTATAAAATGACTGAATTTTTAGAAAATAAAATGAAAAAATTAGGAATTAACTTTTATTCTTTATCCAAAATAGGTCTTTGTGAGGATTTTTATATAGCAGAATTTTGTAATCACAATGCAGAAGAGTTTTCTGCTATTAGAAAAATGGACAAATATATTACAGAAATTGTTAATTTGGAAATAGATAATCGTAGAAAACTTTTGGGTATAAAAACTGACTATTATAGAGAAAAATTTGAAAGATATAAGAAAATTTTGAAAAATAGAGAAAATATAAGTCCATATATGATTAGTAAATTTATTTCACTTTGTATATTATTACAAAGTTTGGAACTTATAGTTAATTATGATATAAAGGTGTTGTATGAATGTCTTATGACTGTTAGAAGTTCAACTTTTTTAAATGAAAAAGAGAGAGATAAAGAACTTTTAAATGTAATTTTTAAATTAATATAGGGGGTAGTTTTATGTATGAAAATGTAATTAGAAGCGTTGATGAGTTTATCCGATATGCAGTAAATGAAGCATTTTATCTGAAGGATGATTATATTGGAACTGAACATATTTTACTAGCTTTTTTAAAAATAAACAGTAGAGAAACTGAAAGTCTTATTTCAGCAGGTGCAAATTATAATTCTTTAAAAAGTTATCTAATAGATAAGAGAGGTTTTGGAAACTTTTCTAATGTTGCTAGTAAGTTATCTAAAAACGCAAAGAAAGTTGTAGATAATGCTATGGATATTGCAATGAATTCAGATAATATTCAAGTTTTACCTTGTCATCTTTTGATTTCTTTAATGGAATTAAAAGTAGGGTTAGCATATAAAATGCTTATTGAAACTAATGTCAGTCCTGAAAGTATTTTAGCAGATATAAAAGAAAAGATACATTTTGAAAATGATTCGGATATTACAGGGGAAGTAACAACAGAAACCCTAGAAAAGTACACTGTAAATTTGAATGAAAGAGCAAAAAACGGAAAGATAGATCAAGTAATAGGTAGAGATAAAGAAATAGATAGAATTTTACAAATTTTACTCAGAAGAACAAAAAATAATCCAATTTTAATTGGAGAGGCAGGAGTTGGAAAAACTGCTATTGTAGAAGGTCTTGCTCTTAGGATTGTAGAGGGGAAAGTTCCCGAATTTTTAGAAAATAAAACTATTTATAGCCTAGATTTACCGGCTATGCTTGCAGGAAGTAAGTATCGTGGAGATTTTGAAAAAAGAGTAAAGGATACTTTAGATGAAATTATGAAAAATAAAAATGTAATTGTATTCATAGATGAATTTCATAATATAGTTGGAACTGGAGGTAGTGAAGGTTCCATTGATGCGGCAAATATTTTAAAACCATTTTTAGCTAGAGGAGAAGTTCAATTAATTGGTGCCACAACTACTGATGAATATAGAAAATATATTGAAAAAGATTCTGCACTTGAAAGAAGATTATAACCTATAGAAGTTTCTGAGCCAACAGTTAGTCAGACTATAAATATATTATTGGGTCTAAGAGAAAAATACGAAAAACATCACGGGATAGTAATAACAGATGAAGCTATAAAAGCAGCTGTAGAATTATCTAATAGATATTTGACGGATAGATTTTTGCCGGATAAAGCTATTGATTTGATAGATGAAGCTGGATCTATGTTAAGAATAAAATCATATTTGAATCCGGATGATATAATTTTTTTGAAAGATGAAAATTCTAAATTAAAAGCTGATATAAAGAAATTTGTTGCAAATCAGGAATTTTTAAAAGCTCAGGAATATAAAAACAGATATGAACAAAATTTAGAAGAGATTAAAAAGCTTAAAGAGATAAAAAAAGACAAAAAAATATTTGATTTAATTAAAAAAAAAGGTTACCCTTTTTTTATTTAGGTAACCATGCGTATGTTCTCTTTGTTTGTAGTTTTGGTATATCTTTTAAAATACTAGACCACGTTGTAGCTTGTTTTAGAGAAAGAATATTAGCTATAGAATCATTAAAATCAGTTTTACTTAAAGGCTTTAAATTATTTTCAATACAAAATTTTTCATAATCATCTCTTACTTTTTTAACTGAATAATATAATATATCATCTTTTCTTTCTAGTAAATAATCTTTTATTTCATTTTTGGTATCGACTTTTTTATTTTCTTTATATATAAGATGAATCGGTTCTCTTTGTAGAATCTGCATTGCTTTATTAATTAGAAAGTTAAAGAATGCAAAATATTCACTTTCTGTAATATCTAAGTCAAAGTTTTCATACTTTTTACTTATATTAATAACTTCTTTAGTATTCTTTTTAGTCTCTGCTACAATTATACTACTATATAATATACTTAAATAATCATCTTCTTTAGTATGAGGTTTAATATCTTTTAAGTTAATAAAATTTGAATCATCAAATGTTTTAGATAATATCTTAAGGAAAGTAAAATTGTTATTAATTTTTATAAAGGAATTAAAAGATTTCTTTATTTTAAAATCTGTTATAAAAATTGTAGCTAAATTTTCAATAAGAAATTCTTTCTTTTCTATATCACCATCACATAGCTTAATAAGTTCATTGTCTATATTAATAAAATCTAGGCGATTAATTTTTTTATTAGCATAAATTTTATTTATTGTAAAGCGAGGTATGGAGTCTAAATATTTTCCTACATAAATAATACCTTTTCTTATATAATGCTCTTTTAATTGTATAACTTCTGAATCTAAATCATCTATTGTTAAAATTAAGACAATATCTTTCATTATGGAAAGTGCGTTCTTGAAAGTCAGTCTATAATTAGTAAAACTCTCTATTACTAAGGCAAATTCATTTATATTC
>ERZ773018.1644-NODE-1644-length-11756-cov-5.823434_pt1 | contig 11756 bp, 7 predicted proteins | sample MGYA00580840_ERZ773018 | MGnify/ENA primary metagenome ERZ773018 (study PRJEB29015, sample SAMEA2738125) | human oral metagenome | biome: human oral; feature: human-associated habitat; material: saliva | place: China | collected 2256 ... | reverse complement strand
AGTAATCCGGCGGCGGGATAGACGACCAGAGATGTTCCAGCCACGATCAATAAGTCGGCGTGCGCAATTGCCTGAACAGCGCCGCTAATGACTTCCTCGTTCAGCGCTTCGCCATACATGACGATATCGGGGCGGAGCTGTCCGTGGCAGCGCGGACAAGTTGGGACTAACTCTTCAAATGCCTCGGGAATCGAGGAAAGGGGATAGCCGGCTCCACAAGTGGTACACAGTAGATGCTCCCAATTCCCGTGAAGCTCCCAAACTGTGCGTGACCCCGCGCGCTGATGGAGGCCGTCGATATTTTGGGTAATAACGCATTCGAGAAGCCCATCTGACTCGAGCGTGGCAAGGGCGCGGTGAGCACCGTTGGGTTCGACCGGCTTGTGCACCTCGCGGAACCACTCCCAGTAGGCCTCGGGATGAACCGAAAAGAAATCAATGCTGAGGACCTGCTCCAGGGGGATTGTGCGCTCTTGGAAATAAAAGCCGTTTGCGCCGCGGAAATCGGGAATACCTGACTCCGTGGAGACACCCGCGCCGCCGAAAAATACCGTCGAGTCAGAGGTGCGAATCCAATTCGCAAGGGTTGAGATATCACTGGTCATCGTTAGTCCTTTGACGATGGAACCGTTTAAGAATACGCCGAGGCCGGGGTGCGCATGGCAGCCCCGGCCTCGTATCGCGAGGAAAAGACGCGTCAGATCAGAGTGAGAGCCTGACGTGCGATCGCAAGTTCCTCGTTCGTGGGAACAACCATGACAGTAACAGAGGAATCGTCGGTCGAAATGGTCGTTGCGGTCGAGAAACGCTGGTTGTTCACCTCGTCATCGATGCGCACACCGAAGGGGAGGAGACGCTCGCAGACCTCGCGGCGAAGATCCGCATCGTTCTCGCCAATGCCAGCGGTGAAGGTAATGACATCCAGTCCACCGAGCTCAGCAGTGTAGGAGCCGATGTACTTGATGATGCGGGTGACGTAGATGTCCAAGGCGAGGCGTGCGCGGCGTGCGACTTCGGGGTCCTCGGAATCGACCATGTGGCGAACGGCGCGCATGTCATTCTCTCCGGTCAAGCCCTTGAGACCTGACTGCTTGTTGAAGAGATCGTCGACTTCGTCGGCGCTCCAGCCGGTCTGACGCTGCAGGTGGAAAACGACGGCGGGGTCGATGTCGCCGGTGCGGGTTCCCATGACCAAACCCTCAAGAGGGGTCAGGCCCATCGAGGTATCGATCGGACGGCCGGCCTTGACCGCAGACACCGATGCGCCATTACCCAGGTGAAGGACGATCTGACGCAGAGCATCGTTACCCATGAGGCGAGCAACCTGACCGGAGACGTACTGGTGAGAAGTGCCGTGAGCGCCGTAGCGGCGCACAGCGTACTTTTCAGCGACTTCCTGCTTGAGAGCATAGGTTGCGGTCTCTTCGGGAAGACGCTGGAAGAAAGCGGTATCGAAGACTGCCACGTGAGGGGTGTCAGGCATGAGCTCGCGGGCAACGTCAATGCCCTTGAGGTGTGCGGGGTTATGCAGGGGAGCCAAGGCGCACAGCTCATCGATGAGGTCGCGGACTTCGTCGGTGATCAGTGCCGGTCCGTCGAAGTACTTACCGCCCTGAACGATGCGGTGACCAACGGCAACAATGTTGGCCTCGGCAAGAGAAGGGCCGACCTCATCAAAGAGGCGCAGAACTTCGCGCATGCCAACTTCGTGGTCAGCAATAGGTTCGTTCACATCGACGACCTTCTCGCCGTACTTGTGCTGGATGTGGCCCTCAGATTCGCCGATGCGCTCAACGAGGCCCTTGGCGATCGCGTCACCATTATCGGGGTTGACAAGCTGGTATTTGATGGAGGAAGAACCAGAGTTAATAACGAGAACGGTGTCGGTCACGACATACCTTCCTTGGGAGTGCTGACGACCCGGGGCAAGTTGATGGAGCCGGAGGCCGTCCGCCCGGATTGTTATGGGCAGTTAACTGAATTTTACTCGCGTCTATTACGCGGACGTGATTCGAGGGTGTGGGATTGTCCCCACACCCTCGAAATCTGTTAGCCCTGCGCCTGAACGGCTGTCAAGGCGACGGTATTGACAATATCTTCAACCAAAGCGCCGCGTGAGAGATCGTTCACGGGCTTGTTAAGTCCCTGCAGAACCGGGCCAATCGCAACGGCACCGGAAGAACGCTGAACGGCCTTGTAGCCAATATTTCCAGCATTGAGCGAGGGGAAGATGAAGACGTTCGCGTGGCCGGCGACGGGGGAGTCAGGCAGCTTGACCGAGGCAACGGCCTCGTCAACGGAAGCGTCGAATTGGATCGGTCCCTCGAGTGCCAGCTCGGGAGCCTTCTCGCGGGCCAGGCGGGTGGCCTCGACAACCGCATCCACGTCCACGCCCGAACCGGAGGTCCCGGTGGAGTAGGAGAGCATGGCAACCTTCGGATCGAGGCCGAACTGGCGTGCAGTCGCAGCCGAAGAGATTGCGATATCTGCGAGCTGCTCGGGGGTCGGGTTCGGGTTGACGGCGCAGTCGCCGAATGCCCACACGCGATCTTTCAGCAGCATGAGGAAGACCGAAGAAACGATCGAGACGCCGGGGGCGGTCTTAATGATCTGGAAGGAAGGAACGATGGTGTGAGCGGTGGTGTGGATGGCGCCTGACACCATGCCGTCGGCGTCGCCCATGTGGACCATCATCGTGCCGAAGTAGGAAACGTCGCGAACCTTATCGCGAGCCTGCTCAATGGTTACGCCCTTCTTGGCGCGCAGACGTGCGAATTCCTCGGCGTAGCGCTCTGCGTATGCGGGGTCATCGACGGAAACGACGGTAGCTGCCGAAACATCCAAGCCAAGTTCCGCTGCACGTGCGTTGATTGCCTGAGCATCGCCGAGCAATACGAGGTCGGCAATTCCGCGCTCAAGAACGATTGCGGCTGCGCGCAGGACGCGATCATCTTCGGGTTCGGGCAAGACGATGCGCTTGCGGTTGGAGCGGGCGCGCTCGATGAGGTCTGCCTGGAAAGACAAGGGAGTGACGACCTGCGGTGCCTCAAGCGCTGGGGCCGCTTCCAGAGTCTGTGCGCTGAAAGGTAGTTCCAGAATGGGTAGTTCCGTCTGAACGTGCGAGGCCATGGCCGTGGGGAGAGCAACCGCTGCGAGGCGGGTTGCATGCTGGCGTGCGCGGCGCTCAAGAACCTCAATCTCGCGCTGCACGAGCTCGGGCGATGCGCCTTCGGTGTCAAAAGCGGCGATCACGCGCGCATTGGTTGAAGCAGCGACGTCGAGGTTCCAGCCCAAGGTGTCGAAAGTCGACACGGAGCCCTCGGGGAGTGCATCAATGAGGACGACGTCTTCTGTGTGAGAGCGGATATCTTCCACGACGCGGGGGAGGGCTTGCTCGGGGTTGGAGGTGATGGCCTCGATTGTCGAGGTGCCACCGGCGCTCACCCGTGCCAGCGTTGAAGAGGGGACAAGCTTGGCGAAGTCGTCACTGACCTGTGAGGCGGCTTCTGCCTGTGCGGCAATGACGATAAAACGGGCGGTCACGAATGCTCCTTGTGTGTTGGGTCTACTAGCGGGGCTGATTGGTTGAAAACCAAGGAAGCCAACGAGACCATGGTAGTCCTCCCGTGTTGAGTGCGTCGCGCTCATCCCCGTTGACGCGATAGGCTGTGGGCTATGGAAGAGGAATCCTCAGGATCGACAGGCGGAATTGCGACGCTAGCGAGCGTTGCTTTTGTTGTCCTCTCCTGCATGGCGATGGCTGTTCTTGCGGTGATGAATCATCCTCATAAAGCGGTTCTTCTCCTGGTGGTGACCATGTTCGTCATGGCGGCAATGCGCGCAGTGTGGCCTGGTCGCCCATGGTTCGCTTCGCGCCGTCGGTGGGCCGATGTTGGGCTCTATGTCGTTCTTGGAGCGCTTATCTGGTACTTCTCTCCCTACACCGCAACCCTCGGCCTCGGCTAATGTGACCCAGTAAACATTTGTTTCATATTGTGGGCATTGCTGACTTCTTGTTCTAAACCTGAGACTCTTGCCAAGTCCGTAATCAATCACAAGAGGTTTATGCAATGAGAAAGTTCCTCGAACAAAGCGGCATCCTTTTATGGGTGCTGGCGGCTATTGTTTTGGCTTTGGTCCTCGGCTCCGTCACCGTTGGTGGATCCCACATTATGCCCTCCGGTCTGGGCAATGTGTTCGTCACTTTCTCTACTATTTTCGGGCAGTTCTTGTCCTTCTCTATTCCGCTGATCATCATCGGCCTAGTGACCCCTGCAATCGCAGACCTCGGTAAGGGAGCCGGCCACTGGCTGGGGCTTACCGCAGCGCTCGCCTACGCCTCGACGATGTTCGCAGGCTTCTTGACCTACGGTGTATGCGCATACTTCTTCCCGAAGGTTCTTGTTGGGCAGCTGACTCAGGTAGAAACTCCGAAGGAAGTCCTCAAGACCTACTTCACCATCGAAATGCCTCCGGTCGTTGGTGTGATGACCGCACTCTTGCTGTCCTTCGTCGTTGGAATCGGTCTGTCCTTGGTGCCCCGGGGCGTTCTGCGAAAGGGCTTTATTGAGTTCCGCGCGATCATCACCCGCTTGATTGAGAACATCATCGTTCCTCTGCTTCCCCTGCACATCTTCGGTATTTTCTTGAACCTTACCTACACCGGAGAAGCGGTTCACATCATGCGAACCCTGATTCGCGTGGTTGTCATTGTTCTGATTCTGGAAGTAGTCATTCTGCTCACGCAGTACTTTGTTGCCGGTGCAGTTGGCCGCGTCAACCCCTTCAAGGCTCTCTTCACCATGCTGCCCGCATACCTTACAGCACTGGGCACATCCTCCTCCGCAGCGACGATCCCCGTCACCCTTCGTCAAACCCGTAAGAATGGCGTCTCGGACGCGGTGTCTTCCTTCACCGTCCCGCTGTGTGCAACGATCCACCTCGCAGGTTCGACCTCGAAGATCTTTGCCTTTGCCTTCGCGATCGTTTACACCCAGGGCATGACCGTGACCACTGCGCAGTGGGTCGGATTTATCTTCATGCTCGGCATCACCATGGTTGCTGCTCCGGGTGTCCCCGGCGGCGCAATTATGGCGGCAACCGGTATCTTGCAGTCGATGCTGGGCTTCGATGATTCTGCAGTTGCTCTGATGATTGCCACCTACATTGCGCTTGACTCCTTCGGTACTGCAACGAACGTGACGGGTGACGGTGCGATCGCGATCATCATGGATCGCGTCACCGGCGGCAAGTTGGGGCCCGAAGGCGATTCTGAGCACACCCGTGAACTTGCCTTCGATGGAATGGCATACCTCCACAAGGTTTCTGTCGAGGGTGTTGTGAGCCCCGAAGAGCTCGCGGAGTCTGCTGCCCTGAACGGGACAACCATTACCGAGAGTGGGCGTTCCTGAATAATTTCTCACCGCGAATTTAAGGTGGATGCAACGGCGTGCATTAAGCAATAGACTTAATGCACGCCGTTCACTGTTGATCACTGTGGGAATGGAGCATGACTAGTGGAGCAAGTCACCTTCGATAGCACGTCAGAACCGATAAAGATCGGTGTCCTCACCTCTGGTGGGGATGCGCAGGGAATGAACGCCGCGGTTCGCGCAGTCGTCCGAACCTCTCTTGCCCGGGGCGCTCGCCCCTTTGCAATTCTCGACGGCTGGTCGGGCGCAGTGAAAGGCGGCGATAGTATTCGCCCCATGACCTGGACCGACGCCTCAGGAATCCTCGCGCAGGGCGGAACGGTAATTGGTACCGCTCGTTGTCCAGAATTTCGCGAGTACGAAGGGCGTCATGCAGCGGCACTGCACCTGATCGAACAGGGGATCGACCGCCTCGTCGTGATTGGTGGCGACGGATCACTGTCGGGAACCGAAGAATTCCGTACGGAATGGGCCCAACACCTCAGCGAGCTGGTCAATGAAGGCCAGATCAGCGCCGAACAAGCGAAAGCGCACGAACGTCTCTACATCGTCGGACTGGTTGGTTCCATCGACAACGATATGGTCGGCACCGACATGACGATCGGCGCGGACACTGCACTGCACCGAATCGTCGACGCAATCGACCAGATTTCTTCAACCGCGGCCTCGCACCAGCGCACCTTCATTGTCGAGGTCATGGGACGTCACTGTGGTTACCTTCCCTTGATGTCTGCAGTCGCAGGCGGCGCAGACTATGTCTTCACTCCCGAAGACCCGGCTCGTGACGGCTGGGAAGACGAGATGGTGAATCTGCTCAAGGAAGGGCGCGCGGCAGGTCGACGTGAATCGATCATCATCGTCGCCGAAGGAGCAATGGATCGCGCGGGAAACCCCATTACTTCCCAAGACATTGCCGATGCTTTCAAGGAACGTACCGGCGAAGACGCGCGAATCACCATCTTGGGCCACGTCCAACGAGGTGGTACCCCCTCGGCCTATGACCGCTGGATGTCGACCCTGCTTGGCTACGCCGCGGTTCAAGAGATCCTTGATCCCGCAGATCCCGATGTTGCCTCGATTCTGGGCGTGCGGCACAACCGCGTGACCCGCATTCCTCTGATGGAAGCGGTTCATGAAACTCGCGGCGTTAAAGACCTCATCAAGTCCGGAGATTTCCAGTCTGCTCAGGCTGCTCGCGGTCGTTCCTTTACCGTGATGGTGGGGATCAACCAGCTTCTGGCGACGCCTCCTCATCTTGCGGACAATCCCCCGAAGGAAAGCGGCAAGCGCGTCGCCATTCTGCACGCCGGAGGCCTTGCGCCGGGCATGAACACCGCGGCACGTGCAGCGGTCAGGCTCGGCATCGCCAAGGGCTGGACGATGCTCGGCGTTGACGGTTCATGGGCCGGCTTGGCAGATAACCAAGTTCGCGAATTGACGTGGGAAGACGTTGAAGGTTGGGCTTTCCAAGGTGGTGCTGAACTGGGCACTCGTCGCCCAATTCCCCCCGTCAACGAGTACTACGCACTGGGCCGTGCGATCGAGCGTAATGAGATCGATGCGCTCTTGGTGGTTGGCGGTTTGAACGCTTACCTCGCCGTTAAGGAAATGACGACCGAATTGGATCGCTACCCGGCGTTCCGCATCCCGATCGTTCTGGTTCCGGCCTCGATCGATAACAACCTTCCCGGTGCGGAACTGGCAATTGGCACCGATACTGCGCTCAACAACGCGGTGTGGGCGCTCGATCGGATCAAGGAAAGCGCCGCGGCCTCGAAGCGGTGTTTCGTAGCGGAACTCATGGGGCGCCGCTGCGGATACCTGACCCTCATGGCAGGCATCGCCTCGGGCGCGGAATACGCCTACTTGAATGAAGAAAACACGACTCTGGCTGAAATCGATCAGGACGCGCATCGAATGCACCAGACCTTCGAAAACGGGCGTCGACTCTTCCTGGTCGTCGTCAACGAAGAGGCTGATGCGCACTATAACCGCGAATTCCTCGCTAACGTTTTCGAGGCCGAAAGTGGAGGTCTCTATGATGTGCGTTCCTCCGCGCTGGGTCACCTCCAGCAGGGCGGAACTCCAACTCCCTATGATCGCCTTCTTGCGACTCGCCTGGTCAATGCTGCACTTAACGAATGCGCAGACCAGTTTGCCGACGGGCGAGCACAAGCCGTCTACGTAGGCGACATGGGGAATGCAATTCAGGTGCGTCCTGTTGAGCACATGTTCGATGACCTTGACTTTGCAAACCGGCGCCCCTTCAACCAATGGTGGCGCGATCTTCGTCCGATTCTTGCTGCAGTATCGGTGCAAGCCCCGCCGCGTGAACTACAGCCAGTGACTATTATTCAGGCTGAGGGCTTTGGCCACTGAGCGGGAATACCGGAACTTTCGATAATCAGGAGAATGCACGATGAGCGCAATTGACCCGACGACGACCCCTGCCTGGGCAGAACTGGACGAACACGCGGAGGTCTTTAACCCCGACCTGCGCGCGTGGTTCCAAGACGATCCGCAGCGCGCCCAAAAGTGGACGCTGAATGTGGCAGACCTGCATGTTGATTTGTCCAAGAACCTGATCGATGATGCCACTTTGGAGCAGCTTCTTGCACTGGCCGATCAAACCGAGGTTTTCGCTCTTCGTGATGCGATGCTGCGAGGCGATCGCATTAACGTGACTGAAAACCGTTCCGTCCTCCACACGGCACTGCGTCGCGCAGCGGGCGAGGAACTCATTGTCGATGGGCGCAACGTTGTTGCCGATGTTCGCGAGGTTTTGGAACGCGTCTATTCCTTCGCAAACCGCGTTCGCTCGGGTGAATGGGTTGGTGTCACTGGCAAGCCCGTGAAGACTGTGGTCAACGTGGGAATTGGTGGCTCTGATCTGGGTCCCGTCATGGCCTACGAAGCTCTTAAGCCATACGTCCAAGAGGGCTTGGAGTGCCGTTTCATCTCCAATATTGATCCGACCGACGTGGGGGAGACCACTAAGGATCTGGACCCCGAAACCACCTTGGTCATCGTCGCTTCGAAGACCTTTACCACCCTGGAAACCATCACCAACGCACACGCCGTGCGCGACTGGTTCTTGAAGTCGCTGAGTGAAAAGGGTGTCATCGGCGATAATCCCGAACAGGAAAAGGAAGCGATTTCCAAGCACTTTGTCGCGGTCTCAACGGCACTGGATAAGGTTGCTGAATTCGGTATCGACCCGGCGAATGCCTTCGGATTCTGGAGCTGGGTGGGCGGACGCTACTCGGTAGATTCCGCAATCGGTACCTCGCTGGCAATCGCCATCGGCCCTGAGCACTTCGAAGAATTCCTTGGTGGAATGCGCGCGATCGATCAGCACTTTGCCTCGGCAGCGCCGAAGGAAAACCTCCCGCTCATCATGGGACTGCTCAACGTCTGGTACTCGAATTTCTTGGGTGCTGATACCCACGCGGTGCTCCCGTATTCGCAGTACCTGCACCGTTTCCCCGCCTACCTCCAGCAGCTCACCATGGAGTCCAATGGTAAGTCCGTTCGCCGCGATGGCTCTCCGGTCTTCTACGACACCGGTGAGGTTTTCTGGGGAGAACCCGGCACCAACGGTCAGCATGCCTTCTACCAGCTGATCCACCAGGGAACCCGTATGGTTCCGGCAGACTTCATCGCCTTTGCCCGCCCGACCTGGCCCATCCGTGACGGCGAGGCCGATATGCACGAGCTATTCTTGTCGAACTTCTTCGCACAGACCAAGGCGCTTGCTTTCGGTAAGACTGCAGAAGAGGTTCGCGCCGAAGGGACCGCAGAAGAGCTGGTGTCGGCCCGAGTCTTTACCGGTAACCGTCCGACGACCTCGATCATGGCGCCCGCGCTGACTCCCGCTGTCCTTGGCCAGCTCATCGCCCTCTACGAGCACATCACTTTCGTTGAAGGCGCTGTCTGGGGTCTTGACTCCTTCGACCAGTGGGGCGTGGAACTTGGCAAGGTTCTCGCCAAGCAGATCCTCCCCGCAATCGAGGGTGACCAGAGCGTTTTGGCCCAGCAGGATTCCTCCACTCGCGCGCTCATCGAGTTCTACCGCGCGAATCGCTAAGGGGTAGCTCGCAGCTCGTGCGGGTCGTCGTCATTGCCGAGGCAGTGGCTGCGGCCCGCTTTTGCTTACCTTGGGGTGGGGGCTTAGCTATCAATCCTTAGGCGGCGTACGTCCCTCTGGAAAGGAAAAGTCCTTTAGTGTCGGAGGTGTTCGTGCTGCGCGTGCGAAATCGATTCAACTTGGAAGGTCGAATGAGCAATTTCGACCGGGAAATGGTGCATCGCGCACTCGTTCAGAGAGTGGATAATCTGGTCTCGCTGACCGGCGGTAACCGCCTCGGAAACCTCAATATGTGCGGTAACCGTCACTAGGTTTGAAGCCACCGAACTGACGTGAAGATCGTGAACATCCTCGACCAAGGGAATCGACAGCATGTGCTGACGGACCTGTTCAAGATTAATCTCTGCGGGTACTTCTTCCATCAAAATCCGCAGGGTTCGAAGCAATAACATGCATGCGCGCGGGGCCATTAAGAGTGCGATGAAAATCGAGGCTAAGGCATCCGCACGACTCCACCCGCCGATCAATTCAACAGTTGCAGCAATGATGACTGCAAAAGACCCCAAAGCGTCGTTTGCTACTTCAAGAACGGCTGCGCGCATATTGAGCGATGCGTGGCGCCCGCCAATGAGCACCATGAGAGAGAGCGCATTTGCGACCAGTCCCAAAATTCCAACCCACAGCATGGGCGTTGCACGGACCTCAACGGGGGAGACTAAGCGCTCAAAGCCTTCGATCGCAACCAAAAGAGTGATGATCACCAACATGCCCGCTTGGAAAGCAGCGGCGAGAACCTCTGAACGCGCCCATCCCCACGTCCTGCGATTATCACGAGGGCGCATGGCCAGGCTCGCAGCAATGAATGCGATAATCAGCCCGGCAGAATCAACCGCCATATGTCCGGCATCGGCTGCTAGAGACAAAGAAGACGTGAAGAAAGCGGCAACAAGCTCTGCAATGAAAATCGTCGCTGTGATTGCCAATGCGATCGCAAGCCTTTTGCGAGAAGCAGCATGTCCGTGCGAATGATCATGACTATGGGAATGCGTGTGTTCGTGGCTGCTCGCTAATACTATTTCCGCAGTATCTCCGCAGGCATTTTCGCTCTGCCCAGCGCAGCACCTCGACTGTGAGTGTGATTCCTTGGGGCTTGGCGTTAGTGGGGATTCGGACATAGTGAATAGCATAGTGCCCTGTCTTCGGCGAAGACAGGGCACTGAGAGCGAACAGTCATGTTGATCAGAGCGTCAACATGACCTTTGTTGCGCGGCGTTCGTCCATGGCAGCGTAGCCCTCGGCTGCCCGCTCAAGAGGTAGAACCAGATCGAAGACAGCGCCCGGGTTGATTTCGCCGCGGAAGATCAGATCAATCATTGCCGGCAGGTACTTACGCACGGCGGCGGGACCGCCGAACATGTGGACCTCGGCATTAAACATGCGGCCCATATCCAAGGAAACACCGTGGGGCACACCCACAAAAGACAGATGTCCTCCGGGGCGCACGCAGCCCAGAGCCTGGTCGAAGGAGACCTCGTTGCCCACCGCCTCGACAACTCCGTCTGCGCCTAGACCGCCGGTCATTTCCTTGACCCGGGCAATACCCTCCTCGCCGCGCTCTTCGACGATGTCCGTCGCGCCGAACTGGCGGGCCAGCGCCTGACGATCCGCGTGACGCGACATCGCAATGATGCGGGACGCGCCCAGCTGCTTGGCGCCAATGATTGCGCCCAGACCCACTGCACCATCCCCAACGACAACAATGGTCTTTCCGGGGGCGGCCCCGGCCTCGTCAGCGGCGAACCAACCGGTGCCAAGGACGTCGGAGGCGGCAAGGAGGGAGGGAAGCTGCTCAGGCGTGGGGGCTGCGGGGGTCTTCACCAGAGTGCCATCCGCGAGGGCCACGCGTGCGTATTCGGCTTGGGTACCGCCGGCGCGGGTGCTGACGTAGGTGTCGCCTTGCGCGGAGGCGGTCACACAGCGAGAGGGGTAGCCGGCGCGGCAGATCTCGCACTCGCCGCAGGAAATACAGAAGGACCCGACGACGAAGTCTCCGGGCTTGACGGTCGTGACGGCCTCGCCCACCTCGACGACTGTTCCGACGTACTCATGTCCCATGCGCTGCTCGTGGACCGGCTCAAAGCCGCGGTAAGGCCACAGGTCCGAGCCGCAGATGCAGGTGGCCGCCAGCTTGATGATGGCGTCCGTGGGCTCCAGGATGGTGGGCATCGGCAGCTCTT
>ERZ773018.1636-NODE-1636-length-11795-cov-5.341227_pt1 | contig 11795 bp, 9 predicted proteins | sample MGYA00580840_ERZ773018 | MGnify/ENA primary metagenome ERZ773018 (study PRJEB29015, sample SAMEA2738125) | human oral metagenome | biome: human oral; feature: human-associated habitat; material: saliva | place: China | collected 2256 ... | reverse complement strand
GGATCCCTGTGCATATCTATCACGGCAAAGACGACTACATCGTGCCACTCACCGCCTCCCAAAAAGCAGTGAAGCGCCTAAAAGACGCACGCCTCACCACACTGGAGGACACAGGCCACGCCTTGACGCTCGAGCAGCAAGCGCAAATTGGGGTTGAGATTGCGGATGAGATTTTTAATGGGATGAAGTGAAGCAGAAAAACTGGACTCACGTGAGCCCAGTTTTTTATTTTACATCTTTCCCTTTTCCAAGCGGGCCGATATCTCCTCGTGTCTTGAAAAAGAGCGCGGCACCATTCCAAACCGCACTTCACATCATCGGACCACCAGCCCCTATGCAAAGCTCCAACTCCCTTGTTGCACCAGAGCATGTTAACTCGATGCACATATAAAAAGACTGAATATGTTCAAAATGATTACGAAAAATCCGCGGATTCTATAGTAGCAATAACGTGAATCAGCATTAAATGCGAATTAAAGGGAGTAGGAATGAAATTCCGTACTCCCTTTTTGAGGCTTTAAAGGTAAGAGACTTTAGGCTCGAACCGGTGCAACGTTATCGCTACTATGAAGAAATCCGCAAGGATTTGGAGTAATCATTTTTGCACTACACGGAATTTTAAATATCCAATTCTTTCATCAAGTTCTCTACGCACTGTACAACAGAGGAGTCGAAGTCTTTGCGATAGACGAGCTGGATGTTCCGTTTTGGTGTGAAGCCATCGAGTTCGAGTTTGGAAAGGTAGCCGCTCTCCAAGTCTTTTTTTACAAGAAGCTCAGACACGATGGAGATACCGAGCCCGTGCGCCACGGCTTCCTTGATACTGTACTGGTTATCCACCACAAACGGCTGCCGATTCATAAACTCCGGCTCCCGTAACTGCTTAAACAAAAACTTATGCAGCGACGACTGGCTTCCTTTCGAGATATACCGTTCCCCGTTTAAATCCTCTAGCGTGCAGTGCCCCGTCTTTGTCAGCTGATGATCCGTCTTACAAATCACAATTAGCGAATCCTCGTACACCGTCGTACTCGCAAATTGCTTCATATCGACTGGAATATATTCCGAGAAGAACGCCAGCTGGATTTTCCGGGCTTCCAAGTCTGCTAGAATCACCTTCGAGCGGTCGACCTTAATGGATACTTGATGGTCCGGGAAGGCGTCGTTTAGTAGCGGCAGGAGGGCAGGGAGAATCGTCGACCCAATAAACGGTGTAGCACCGATAATAATCGAATGACTCGTCGTATCGGCCAACTCCCGTAGCGCGTTCAAGCCACCATTCATCGTTGAGACAACCTTTTTAGCCGTCTCGTAGAACAGCTTGCCGTATGCAGTCAGCGTGAAGCTCTTGTGCGTGCGCTCAATCAGCGGGTACCCGAGCTCTTCCTCCAGGCTCTTGATTTGTTTCGTGACGTTTGGTTGCGAAGTATATAATTCTTCTGCGGTTTTCGTGAAGCTCATCGTCTCGCAGAGGGTTTTAAAGGTTTGTAATTTATCGATATTCATGACATCCCGCCTTTCACCACTAGTATATCATAATCATTCTAAATCGTTATACAAATGCATAACAAAACGGAATGCAAAACGTCAAAAAGTGAATTGGACGCATCCAATTATTCTCAGTACACTGTATGTAACGTCAAGGACGAAAAAATAAAAAATGAAAGGTGATTATTACCATGAGTAAAGATAAAAACAAAAAATCCGCGCTGTGGGGCATTCTTCTCGCATTAGCAGCATTCCTCATTATCGTATTTATGCCGCCAATGGAAGGACTCTCTGTTGCAGCACAACGTAGTTTGGCTATCTTTGTATCAGCACTTATTTTATGGATTACAAAACCAATTCCAATTTATCAAACATCGATTATAGCCGTGTTACTACTTCCATTAATTGGAGTCGTTGAAAAGCAAAAAGAAGCGTTTGGAACGTTAGGGTACGACATCATCTGGTTAATGGTAGCCGCATTCGTATTAACATCAGCCATCAGCGAAACGAACCTCGGGAAACGAATCGCACTCTCAATGGTTGTGAAATTCGGACGCACGAAGGTACAGACACTAGCCGTATTACTAGCAGTAAACTTCATTCTAGCGTTCTTCGTACCATCTACAACAGCCCGTGCTTCATTAATCTTGCCAATCTCAATCGTATTATTACAAATTTACAATGAGCTTCCAGGAGAATCGAACTTCGGGAAATTAATGATGTTACAAAACGTTCAAAACAACGCGTTCGCAACATCAATGGTAATGACAGCTACATCAGCTCAAGTTATCGCAATTGGTTTCATTAACAAACAAACAGGGTCAAACCTTGGCTACATGGACTGGTTAATCGTTTCAATGCCACAAGCGATTCTTACAGCCGTAATCATCTTCTTTATCGGTGTGAAATTATACAAAGTGGGTAAAGAAGCCGGCGAAGAAGCAATGGCAAACGTAAAAGAAACGTTGAAGAAACAATTAGCAGACTTAGGACCAACGTCACCAGAAGAAAAACGTGTCGGAATCATCTTCCTCATCACTTTAATCTTATGGGCAACTGGAGACATCCAAAAGAAATATTTAGGATTCTCAATCTCAACGGAACAAACAGCCGTATTAAGTATGTTACTCTGCTTACTACCAGGTATCGGTGTATTAACTTGGAAACAAGCAAAAATCAAATGGGACTTAATGATCTTCTCTGCAGGGGCATATGCCGTAGGGAACGCATTTGACAACACAGGCGGAGCTGAGTGGATGATTACAAACTTAGTAAATGCCATCGGTTTAGACAAATTAAACCACGCTGCAGTTGCAGTCATCTTAATCTTCATCACTGTCTTCTCACACTTAATCTTCACAAGTAAGACAGTACGTACAACGATTTTAATTCCAGCGATTATCTCAATCGCAACAACAGTCGGCATGAACCCAGTGTCACTTGCTTTAACATGTTCACTAGGTATCGCGACAACCATCACTTTACCACCACACTCTAAAGTAAACACATTGTACTTCGGTACAGGCTACTTCAGCGTGTTAGACGAAGTGAAATTCGGATTACTTGCCTGCTTAGTACACTCAATCATCCTATCAGGAATGTACTTCGCTTGGATCCAATTCATCTACTAATCGGGAGGGGATAGTATGAAAAAGAAAATCATCGTAGCGATTGCCGACGGTGTGGGAGATCGCCCAAACGTCGAGCTTGGCGGTTTAACTCCGTTGCAATACGCGAAAACACCTCACCTCGATCAACTCGCTAAAGAAGGGATGACCGGGATTATGGACCTCATCTCACCAGGGATTACGGTTGGGACCGACATGGGACACTTAATCTTATTCGGAAATCCTTCTGTCAACTACCCAGGACGCGGACCGATGGAAGCAGCTGGGGTTGGCATGGATTTACAACCCGGAGATGTCGCCTTCAGATGTAACTTCGCGACACGTGGCGACAATAATATCGTCATCGACCGTCGTGCAGGCCGCATTCGTGAACGCACGAATGAACTGGCAGAAATCATCAACGGCCTACAAATCGAAGATGTAACGTTCTTATTCAAAGAAGCCACAGAACATAGAGCCGTACTCGTGATGCGTGGAGATGGCCTCAGTGCTAAAGTCACAGACACAGATCCAAAGGCGCCAAACGATGGCTATCCATTTAAACAAGCATTGCCAAAAGACGACAGCCCAGAAGCTGCAAAAACTGCGCGCATCTTGAATGAGTTCTTAGAAGTCATCTATCCACTCATGGACCAACATGATGTGAACGTGGAACGCCACGCCAACGGACAATTACCAGCGAACTTCGTGATTACACGTGGGGCTGGACAATTCTCAGTCATCGACCGCCTTGGCGAACAATTCGGCTATAAGGCTGCAGTCGTGGCAGGGGAAGATACGGTTCTTGGAGTTGGACGCTTATCTGGATACGACGTGTATAAGGAAGAGTCGTTCACAGGAAACATGGATACAAACGTGAGACGTAAAGCCGAAAAAGCACTAGAAATGATTAAAGACCATGACTTAGTGTACGTTCACTTGAAAGTCACAGACGTGAAAGGGCATGACAACAAACCATTCGAGAAAGCCAAAGGAATCGAACTCTTCGATGAAATGGTCGGCATCTTAATGGAAAATAGACCTGAAAACACGCTGATTGCGCTTTGTGCAGACCACTCAACGCCTTGCGAAAAAGGCGAGCATAGTGGCGAGCCTGTGCCAATCGTCATCTCAGGACCTGGCATCCGCCGTGATAAAGTCGAACACTACGACGAAATCTCTTGTGCCGAAGGAGCCATCAACCGCATCAAAGGCCGCGAATTCATCTGGACACTGCTTGATTATCTAGAAGTAGTGCCAAAACAAGGGAACTAAAAAACAGAATAAACTTTAGAAACCAGGGCGAGGGCCCTGGTTTTTTGTTGTAGAGAATTACATAGAGAATATATTGTTAGAAGAAGATGTAGTGGAATATGTGTTTTTAGTGAATAATAGTATTGCTAATACTTTCAAACAAGAATATAATGGTGGCAAAATAGTGATTTTATAGAAAGGTGGGAGAATATGTGTTTTATAAATGATAATACCTCGAAAGAAATAGAACTAAAAGCAGAAAACACTCGAGAAATGACCTCGAATGGTATTCTTAAACAAATGGACAAGATTGGCAGGATATGTCCCGCTTTTGTTGAGGTGTTTTCTGCATTAGTCCCTGAAACAAGTATTGAAGTAGTATTAACATCCAAACAATTAAAAGAATTAGCTAATGGAACAAAGGAAATAGCTCATAGAATTTCTGGTGAATTATTACCACAGTTAAGGAGCACAGATAGTAATCGAATAACTGATATCCTTAATATTAAGGAAATTCAAAGAACTCCTGAATTGTTTAATGCTCTTGGTTCTCTAGCAATGCAAGTTCAATTAGCTGAACTTGCAGAAACTGTTGAGGAAGTTAAAGTGATTGTTGATCAAATTAAAAGGGGTCAAGAAAATGACAGATTAGCATTAGCTAAAAGTTGTGAGTTAAAATTAATTCAAGCTTTAAATATTAAGGATAAGAGAATTAAGAGAAACGCCCTTTTGAAGATTGCTCATGATGCCGAGGATAGTAGAAATGCACTGATATATAGTCATAAGGATAAGATTAAATTTATACAAGAACGACCTACGAGAGGGAAATTTTGGGATAATGATTTGAAATATGTTTCGGATACAATGTTGAAAATTCGAGAAGAAATAAATTTTATTAATAGAGTGTCATTTGTAGAAGCATATGCGTATTGGGAACTCGGAGAGAAAGAAGCCGCCCTACAAAGTCTGATAGTTCAAAAGCAATTTATTAATCAGGTATATTTATCGAATGATGGTTTATTAGATAGATTGGATGGTTTAGATTGTTTTCCAGATAATTTTTGGACAATGTCAATCCCTAAAGTGCTTAATGATATTAAGAGTATAGAAGAACACGGAAAGCTATGGTTAATAGGTGAATAGAAATGAATAATGAAAATAGAAAGAAATGTAAAAAATGTGGAAGAAAACTAGCATTAAATTATGAGTATGAGAAGTGTGAAGCTTGTAGAAATCATTGGTGGATTAAATTAAAAGAAAGAATATGGACTGCAATTAAAGGGATAAGCGTCATTGCATTCTGCATTATGGTATTTAGTTTTCTTACCAGAAGCAATAATGATAGTGACTAAATAAGCTATATTTTTCTTAACTATAAATTTTTATAAAGTTTAATTGGAGTATTAAAAAGTATCAGAAGCGTTTTTATTTAATTCCATTATGGGAGGTGTTTTATGAATAGTCAGTTAGAAGATGAATCAACGATTATTGTAATAGATACAAATATTCTATTAAGTATTGGTAAATTTTCGGTGCATACTAGTAACTATATCCTGAAAGCTTTAGATCATTATTCGAGGAGAATTTATATTCCTTATCAAGTGATGGAGGAATATGAGAGCAATAAAAACAAAGTCTTTGGTGATGTAAAAAAGAGATATGTTAATCTTAAAAAAAGTTTATCACAACAAATCGACAACGTTCATTCAAAAATGAAAAATGAATTTAATCAACCTATAAAATTAAGATATGTAGGTATTGAAAGTTTAAAAAGTGAAATCGATGAGCATTTTGATGCGATACATACATTAATTCAAAATTATAATGGTAAAGAAGAAGATAGATTGAACAAAAGCAACATCAAAGCTATCCAAAATAAGTTGGATAATTTTGTATTAAATATTAAAACCCAAGGTAGGGTTGGCGTTGAAATATCTTTGAAAGAACGACTAGAAATTTTAAGAGAAGGAGAACTAAGATTTCGTTATAGGATACCACCAGGATATATGGATATCGTGAAGAAAGATAAGAACACTGATGTTCATGAAAAAGAGGGTGCACAGAAAAAATTTGGTGATTTGTTCATTTGGAAAGAAATTTTAAAGATACCAATGAACTGGGAAATAAATAAATTAGTATTTGTTACCGATGATGAAAAAGAAGACTGGTGGGAGGAAAACGGCGAACCTAGAAAGGAATTACAAAGAGAGTTTAAAGATTTAAACCCTAAAATGGAACTTCAATTTATGGGTCTAAAGGATTTACTCGAAAACTATTCAAAAGAGTCAGGTAATATAGAAATAGAATCATATTTGGAGTATTACAATGAAGACGATGTATGTTTAGAAAAAATGAAACAGTATCTTTTTAAGACCAATAAATTAAAAAATTACAACTTAATTTTTACAGGGGGGTTTGAATTTTTAATTTCTACAATTTATTTCTTTCAATATCCTTATAGTTGCAAAAAAGAAGGAGTGTACGAGATAGAGTATGAAGGTCGTTTTAATTGTGTATTAAATAAGTATATACGTGATAACCAGGAAGAAGAAATTCATTTTAATAATTGTGTTCACGTAGAAGAGTCGGAATTTGTAATCAATTTAAAAAGAAGAATAGAGTACTCTGAAGCCTCCAATGCAATAGCATCTGATCAAATTCTTGATAATGAGATTAGGGTTCAAAAATTATAAAAATCGCATTATACTTAATTTAATATAGAAGATTCAGAATATGATAAGAATATTAAATGGCATAGTAAGAAATTTTTTCTATGTCGTTTTTTGAAACCGTTTTATAAAAGCGTTGACAATTAAATTTTTTCGATGTAGTATTTAATTACAAGTTAATAGAACAAGTAGACGTGTTACTGATAATGCAGGCAAGATCGAAGTGAAACAAAACAGGATTGTTTTGTTTACTTTGGTCTTTTTTTGTTTTTCTAACCGTCTTAATAAAGGAGGAACCGTAATGGATGCAACTAAGCTTGCAAAAGAGATTTTAGCAAATGTCGGTGGGAAGGAGAACGTACAAGATTTAACACATTGTTTTACGCGATTAAGATTTGTGTTAAAAGACAATTCAAAAGCAGATAAAAAGACAGTGGAAAGACTTGAAGGTGTTATTCAAGTTGTTGAAGCTGGAGGCCAATTCCAAGTGGTTCTAGGTTCAAAAGTTGAAAAAGTATATGATGCAACACTTCCTCTAGTGGATTTAGATGAAGGAGGAAGTGAAATTCCTCAAAGTGGGAACTTCTGGAACACTACTCTCCAGTTAGTCTCTAAAATGTTCACACCTTTAATTCCTGCAATCGCCGCTTCAGGTTTGATTTCAGGGATTCTAACAGCCGCAAGATTGCTCTTCAAGCAACAAGGAATCGATATTACAACGAATGATACGTACGTTTTACTTTACGCAGCCAGCCAAATCATCTTCTATTTCATGCCTGTATTCTTAGGGTATACGGCTGCTAAAGCGTTAAAATGTAACGAAATCATTGCGATGACAATTGGTGGATTCTTATGCTACCCACAAGTAGACGCATTGATTCAAAAAACAGATGTTGCGACAAATATGTTTGGACTTCCTGTTATTAAAGGGGCTTGGACAATTGGTGAATCAACAAAAGCCTTCAGCTATACAGGGTCTGTTATTCCAATCTTGTTAGCGGTATTTGCTCTTTTCTATGTTGAAAAACTATTGAAAAAATACATTCCTCAAGTATTACAAATTATCTTAGTGCCCGGGCTTGCATTAATGATTATGCTTCCTCTAACACTTTCAGTTTTAGGGCCAGTTGGTGTATGGGTTGGTAATGTTATCCAAATCGTGTATACAAGCATGATGAGCTTTAACGCTATTCTCGGTGGTGCTATCATCGGGGGACTATGGGGCGTCTTCGTTATCTTCGGGGCGCACAGAGCGTTACTTCCAATTGGGTTAAACGACGTTGCAGTATCAGGACAACAAAACCTTCTAGCCTTTGCTGGAGCTGCAAACTTCTCTCAAGGTGGAGCAGCATTAGGCGTTATGTTAAAAACTAAAAACAAAGATTTGAAGAGTGTATCTATTGCCGCAACAATTTCAGCTGCTGTAGTTGGGATTACTGAACCTGCGATTTACGGGGTTAACTTACGCTTGAAAAAACCAATGTTAGCTGCCATCATCTGTGGAGCTCTTGGTGGAGGAATCATGGGATTCGGCGGAGTTTACGGGGATGCATTCGCAAACAACGGGGTCTTAACCATCTTCACTTATGCTGCTGGCGGTATGGATAAATTCCTTTACTATATCGTTGGATGTTTAGTAGCGTTCTTTGGTTCAGCTGCTTTAACATATGTACTTGGTTTTGAAGATGTGGAAGAAGTGACAAGCGAATCAAAAGTAAAAGAAATTCCTGAAAACTTTGACTTAGGTTCTCCTGTTATTGGAGAAGCAATTCCATTAAAAGAAGTTGCAGACGAAGTATTTTCAAGTGAAGCTTTAGGAAAAGGGGTTGCTGTGAAACCAACAGTCGGTGAAATTCTAGCGCCAGACAACTGTACAGTGACATTTGTTTATCCTACAAAACACGCCATCGGATTAACACTCGATAACGGAATTGAATTATTACTTCATATTGGAATCAATACGGTGGAATTAGATGGTAAATATTTCACTCAATTAGTGGAAGCAGGAACTCACGTGCCAAAAGGTGCAAAAATTATGAGTTTTGATATTGAACAAATTAAAAAAGATGGATATGATCCAACGGTTATGATTATCGTAGGAAATACCGCAGACTACAAGGTGGTAGAAGGATTTTCTCAAGAAAACGCTACGGTAAATATACCGGTTGTTTCAATTCAAAGATAGGAGAATGGAGATTGTAATGAGTAAACAAAAATTCCCTGATAATTTTCTGTGGGGAGCGTCATCTTCAGCCTTTCAAATCGAAGGAGCTTGGAATGAAGATGGGAAAGGGTTAACGGTTGCCGATTTTAACTCTTTCAAACGTTCAGAAAAACAAGCAGACACAAAAGTAGCCAGTGATTTCTATCATCACTGGAAGTCCGATATTGCATTGATGAAAGAATTAGGAATGAAAGTGTACCGTTTCTCATTATCCTGGGCACGAATTATTCCAGATGGCGATGGAGAAGTAAATCAAAAGGGATTAGACTTCTACCGAAATGTAATTGAAGAATTAGTGAAACAAGGCATTCAACCGTTTGTGACGTTGTATCATTTCGATTTGCCATATGCATTAGTAGAAAAGTATAATGGATGGGAAGATAGAAGATGCGTTTACGCCTTTGAAAGATATGCCAAAGTTTGCTTTGAAGCCTTTGGGGACTTAGTAAAATATTGGCAAGTCATCAATGAACAGAACTTGATGATTCGCGTAAATGAACGTATGAACATCTATGAAACAGACGATTGGAAAGCGGACAAGATGAGAGCCCAAATGGACTACCATATGTTCCTTGCACATGCATTAGCTACAAAAGCGTGTCATGAATTAGTTCCAGACGGGAAAATTGCACCTGCAGTATCATCAACTTGTACGTATCCATTAACGAACAAGCCAGAAGATGTATGGTCTGCAAAAATGAATGATGCGATGAAGACAGTCTACTGTTTAGATATGCATTATTATGGCCAATATCCTGGATATTATATGCGCTACCTAGAAGAAAGAAATATTGTTCCAGAGATGTTACCGGAGGATAAAGAAATCTTATCTCACGGGCGACCAGACTATCTGGCAGTGAATTACTATCGAACTTTATGTACGAGTTATCTCCCTGAAACAGAAGAACATCCAAAGGGAAGCCGAGTATTCAGAGGAAACGAGGTTGACTTTGACCAGTACGGCTATTGCCGAGATGAGGTCAATGAAAATCTAACGCGTAGTGAGTATGGTGCTGCTATTGATGCGAATGGACTCAGAATCGTGTTGAATGATTATTATGCACGTTATCGCTTGCCAATCATTATTACGGAAAATGGCTTAGGGGTTCCTGATGAATTAACTCCTGATGGACGAGTTCACGATGAGTATCGTATTGATTATTTACGGAAACATATTGAAGCGTGTCGATTGGCTATGGAAGACGGCGTGGAAATGCTGGGGTATTCTCCTTGGTCATTTATGGACTTACTCAGTTCGCATCAAGGCTTCAGAAAACGTTATGGCTTTGTTTATGTGAACCGTGAAGATCATGACGAAAAAGATTTACGCCGTATTAAGAAAGACAGCTATTACTGGTATCAAAAAGTCATCCAAACTAATGGAGAAGATTTATCATAGAAAGAAGGTGGATAAATGAAAGCCAAAAAAGTATTGAATAATTCCTTGATTTTAGCCGAAGAAGACGGTCAAGAAATCATCTTGATGGGAAAAGGAATTGGGTATCAATTATCCACTGGAATGAGTGTTGATGAAAGTAGAATAGAGAAGAAGTTCGTCAATTCAGATGTGAAAACCATCAATAATTTTGCGCAATTAGCCCAAGAAATTGATGAAGCCTATTTTGAATTAACACACGACCTAATTCGATATGCTGAAGAGCAATACGGAATGAAGTTGTCAGAATATCTTTACGTTGCGCTCAGTGATCACATTTCTTATGCTGTTCAGCGCGCTAAAGAAGGAGTCATCATTAAGACCATTGAGCAGATTGAATTCCAAAAATTCCATCCGAAAGAATGGGAGTTAGGGAAATTAGCGCTTGAGAGGATTCGTGACGAGTTTGGTGTGGAGTTGCCTAGTGATGAAGCGGCGACGATTGCACTGCATTTTGTGAATGCTCAAAAAGAGAAAAGATATGACTATCAAACGGATAAGATTAATAAAATCGTCAATGATTCATTAAGCATTATTCAGTATCATTTCAAGATTTCTTTTGATAAAGAAAGTATTCAATATATTCGTGCGGTAAGCCATTTACAATTGTTCGCGCAAAGATTACTAGAAGGAAAACTCTTGCCGAACGAGAAAAATCCTTTCTTGTACGAACATATTATGTCGACGTGTAAACCAGAAAGCGAATGTGTACAAAAAATCAATAAGTATATTTTGACTCAGTTTGACTCTGAAATGACGAATCAAGAGGAAATGTACTTAGTACTTCATATCCATCGATTGTTAGAGCATAGTTAATCAACTGTATTTTATAACCTGCGAATTTCGCAGGTTTTTTGTGCTTAACAGGGCCGAATGTCCGACTTTTGTAATAGATTCGACGGAAAATAAGTCAAAAAATTAAAAATTAGTTTTCTACAAAAATCGGGAATAATTCCCGCTAATGAACTTTTGGAATATAAAAAACGGATATTGATATATAAAAGATGATGTATCAATAAATAATGTTAAGGGAGGAAAATTTCAATGAAGGTTAAGTGGATTAATTGATTTTACGTATTTTTATTGTAATCAGCAACTGTAAATAGAGTGAAGAGGTC
>ERZ773018.1629-NODE-1629-length-11840-cov-20.070174_pt1 | contig 11840 bp, 13 predicted proteins | sample MGYA00580840_ERZ773018 | MGnify/ENA primary metagenome ERZ773018 (study PRJEB29015, sample SAMEA2738125) | human oral metagenome | biome: human oral; feature: human-associated habitat; material: saliva | place: China | collected 2256 ... | reverse complement strand
TGGATGTCCCAGACGAAGAAGATGTCATCCTTCGGATCTTGGAGTTGCTTCGCGGGACTTCCTTAGTCAATATTCATATTAATGAGGAAAACCGGGAAGATGTTTATGGAATCCTCCAAATTTCCTTTAAGACAGCTGCAGATCAAGCAAGGGCTGAAGCCCTGATTACAGAGCAAACGGATTATAGCGTAGTGATCAAATAGGTCTCAAGTAGGATTTTTTTAAAAACATCAGTTTCTAATGCAATATGTAAAATATTCTTTGTATAATAGAATGAAATCAAACCTTTAAGGAGAAATCACATGTCAAATATTTATGATATAGCCAATGAATTGTCACGTGGAATTCGTGACTTACCAGAATACAAAGCTGTCCTTGCTAGTAAGGAAGCCATTGATGCAGATGCGGATGCAAAAGCTTTATTCGGAGACTACCTTGCTTTCCAACAAGAAATCCATGGGGTTATCCAGTCTGGACAAATGCCAACCGAAGACCAACAAAAGAAGATGCAAGATTTTGCTGAAAAATTACAAGGAAATCCAATTGTGAATGAATTTTTCACCAAACAACAGCAACTATCTGTTTATCTAGGAGATATTGAACGGATTATTTTTGATCCAGTTCAAGATTTATTTAAATAAGGGAGAGGCTGGGACAAAAGTCCTAGCCTCTCAATTGTCTTTGGATTGTCGTGCAAGACGCAGTGGTTGAGTGGGCTCTACTACGCTGATTTCATCAGCTTTTACAGCCCTACTCAACTGTGCGGAGGTGGGACAACGAAATCGAATTCTAACGAATGACCGATTTCTGTCCCACTCTCTTTTTCTCTCCCCTCTTGGAGGTCCTTCCAAGTGAACGTTGAAAATGGCTGTTTTTTATGGTAAAATTTTTAGAAAAGCTTGAAGGGGTAAGCCATGAAATTACAAACGAATTGTAAGGGTTTAAATGGAATCATTCGTGTTCCAGGGGATAAATCGATCAGTCATCGTTCGATTATCTTTGGAAGCCTTGCGCATGGAACCACAAAGGTCTATGATATCCTACGTGGTGAAGATGTCTTATCCACTATTCAAGTATTTAGGGACCTAGGCGTCTCTATCCAAGATGATGGTCAAGTGATCACCATCGAGGGGAAAGGTTTTGAAGCCTTTCAACAGCCTAAGAATGATCTGGATATGGGGAACTCAGGCACCTCTACTCGATTAATAGCGGGTGTCTTAGCGGGAAGTCCCTTCCCAGTTACCATGGTTGGAGATGATAGCTTGTCCAAACGACCAATGGACCGAGTGGCGATCCCCCTTCGAGAGATGGGAGTCATGGTCCAGGGCCAAACAGATCGAGACATGTTGCCCCTTCATCTGCATGGATCAAAAGAGTTACAACCAATCCATTATTCATTACCGGTAGCTTCTGCTCAGGTCAAGTCAGCTCTTCTTTTTGCAGCTATGCAAGCAGAAGGAGAGTCAGTCATTCTAGAGAAGGAACTGACACGGAATCATACCGAAGATATGATCCAGCAGTTCGGTGGCCGGATCAGCGTGAAGGGCAAAGAGATTCGCTTACGTGGGCCCCAGAGCTTCCAAGCCTGTGAGGTGACGGTACCAGGTGATATTTCCAGTGCGGCCTTTTGGTTGGTAGCTGGTTTGATTGTCCCAAATAGCAAGATTCGTCTGGAGAATGTTGGGATCAATGAGACCCGTACAGGCATTCTAGAGGTTATTGAAAAAATGGGTGGCAAGCTTCAAATCTTGGATCTTGATCCAGTTGCTAAGGCGGCGACCCTTGTCGTAGAGACTTCAGACCTCCATGGAACAGAAATTTCAGGTGATTTGATTCCTCGCTTGATTGACGAGCTTCCAATCATTGCTCTTTTAGCAACTCAGGCTTCCGGACGAACCATTATCAAAGATGCTGAAGAATTGAAAGTTAAAGAAACGGATCGCATTCAAGTTGTGGCAGATAGTCTAAACGCTATGGGAGCGTCCATCACTCCAACAGAGGATGGTATGATCATTGAAGGGAAAACGCCCTTGCATGCTGCTAGTCTGCAAACCTTTGGCGATCACCGGATCGGCATGATGGGGGCGATTGCAGCCCTGCTTGTAAGAGAGGGTGAAGTGAAACTCGAGCGTGCAGAAGCTATTAATACCAGTTATCCTTCCTTCTTTGAGGATTTAGAAAAGGTGTCCCATGCCTAAAGTACTACTCGGCTTTATGGGAGCAGGGAAAACGACCATTGGTCGTTTATTAGATCCAACTTTTGTAGATATGGATGCGCTCTTGGTTCAACGCTTAGAAATGCCGATTTCGGACTATTTTGCTCGCTTTGGAGAAGAGAGTTTTCGCCAGCAAGAGTCGCTTTTGTTGCAAGAATTGCTAAATGGACAGAGTTCCGTCATTTCAACTGGTGGGGGGATTGTCTTGAGGTCTGAAAATCGTGAGCTCCTCAAGAAGAATCCTTGTAATATTTATTTGCGGATTGATTTTGATCGCATCTATCAACGACTGGCAACTGATCCTGTAAATAAGCGGCCTCTCTTTCTTGATAAGACTCAAGAGGAGTTTCATGCCTTGTATGAACAACGCCTGCCCCTATATGAAGAAGTAGCCACACATGTGCTTGATGTTGCTGATAAGACACCTGAAGAAATTGTGGAGATGATTCGATGCTTGTAGCTTATCTAGGTCCTAAGGGATCCTTTACCCATCATGTAGCTCTAGAAAGTTTTCAAGACGCTGAATTGAGTCCATATGGTTCTATTACTGAGGTATTGAAAGCCTATGAATCCCATCAAGTAGACTATGCAGTCATCCCTGTTGAGAACTCCATTGAAGGCAGTGTCCATGAGACCATTGACTATCTCTTTCACCAGGCCAGTTTCCAGGCTATCGCAGAAGTGGTTTATCCCATTAAGCAACAACTCTTGGCCGTTAAGCAGGATCAAGTCATTGAAGTCATCTATTCGCATCCACAGGCATTAGCCCAGGGAAAAGCCTATGTCCAAGAGCATTTTCCTCAAGCCAGACTGGAGATGACAACTTCGACTTCCTATGCAGCTCGCTATGTCTCACAACATCCGGAACTACCTATTGCAGCCATTGCGCCTTTGGAGGCCAAGGATGAATATGGTCTGGAAGTTGTAGCCAGTAATATTCAAGAGATGGATCAGAATTATACCCGCTTTTGGATTCTTGGTCAGCGGCCTTTTGAAGGCAGTCGCTCCTTAAAGAGTGTTGCCTGCAAGGATAGTCTGGCCATCACGTTGCCAAGTAATATTGCAGGTTCCTTATGCCAGGCCCTATCTACATTTGCTTCAAGAGAATTAAATTTAACAAAAATTGAGAGCCGTCCTTTAAAGACGGCCCTAGGGGAATATTTTTTTATCATCGATGTGGTGGATGCTGACGAATTACTGTTTGCTTCTGCCTATCAAGAACTGGAGTCCCTAGGAGTATCCATCAAAACCTTAGGCCACTATTCGGTCTATGTGCTAAAAGACAATGAAACGGAGAACGTATGAGTAGAGAATCAGAAAACCTATCCTATCATGAACAAAAGAGATTGGATTACCTTTATTCCAACTACCATTACCTGAACGAGAAAGAGCAGTCGGAATACAAGTACCTAAAAAATAAATCAGAGGGACGTTTCCAAGATGACCCCGTTTCAGCAAGTGCTGAAGAGTCTGGGGCTTCTTCAAGTAGAGGAGAAAATGAGTCTGATGAATTACCTGTCTATCCATCACGTAGTCGAAAGGATAAAGCCAAATCCAATAAAAAGAATCGAGAGGAAGTAACAGGTCTTCCCAAACGTAAGAAGGGAAGAAAAATCCGCTTCAAACGTATTTTAAAGTGGATTGCTGTTTTCTTATTATTGGTTCTTGGTGGGATGGTCTTTATGTTTCTTAAGGGCTTGAATAGCAAACCTGGTGGAACCAATGCTCAACCAGCTGTTAAAGAGTATTTTAACGGACAGAAGACCAGTGACGGGGTCAATATTCTTATCTTGGGTACAGATGGTCGAATAGGGGAAAGCTCGTCTGAGACTCGAACGGACTCCATCATGGTGGTCAATGTCAATAATAAAGATGGCAAGATCAAGATGGTTAGCTTTATGCGGGATACTCTGGTACATATCGATGGCGTCAGCCAGCAAACAGATCCAGATTACTCAGACTACTATGACCAGAAGCTGAATACAGCCTTTACCATTGGAGAGCAGAATAACAACCAAGGAGCGGAATTGGTCCGTCAGATGCTCAAGGATAACTTTGACATTGATATCCAATACTATGCCATGGTCGATTTCCAAACCTTTGCGACAGCCATCGATACCCTCTTCCCGAATGGGGTGGAGATGAATGCGCAATTCTCCACCATTGATGGTGAACCCGTTTCTGAGGTTGAAGTTCCTGATGACTTGAATATGAAGGATGGCGTCGTTCCGAATCAGACCATTAAGGTCGGAAAACAACGGATGGATGGCCGGACCCTCCTCAACTATGCTCGTTTCCGTAAAGATGATGAGGGTGACTTTGGACGTACGAGACGCCAACAAGAAGTCATGTCTGCCATTGTTCACCAAATCAAGGATCCAACTAAACTCTTCACTGGTTCTGAAGCACTAGGAAAGGTCTTTGCTATGACCTCGACCAATGTACCGTTCTCTTTCTTGTTAACCAACGGGATTGGCTTAGTCGGAAGTGCCAGCAAGGGGATTGAACGCATTACCATTCCAGAAAATGGGGATTGGGTCGATGCTTATGATATGTATGGTGGTCAAGGATTGCTGGTCGATTTCGATGCTTATAAAAAGAAATTGTCCCAAATGGGCTTAAGATGATATAATTAAGGGATAGGAGTTTGAAAACTCTATCCCTTTTAATTTGTAGAAAGATAGAACACCATGTTAAAGAAAAATGAGATTATAACCGTTGAGATGGTCGATTTGACCCATGAAGGAGCAGGAGTGGCTAAGGTCGATGGCCTGGTCTTTTTTGTGGAGAATGCCCTACCAGGAGAAGTGATCCGCATGCGCGTGCTCAAGGTCAACAAAAAGATCGGCTACGGTAAAGTAGAGGAGTACTTGGAAAAGTCCCCTCACCGTAATGAAGAGCTAGACCTGGCTTACTTACGAACTGGAATTGCCGACTTGGGGCACCTAGCTTATCCGGAGCAACTGAAATTCAAGGCCAAGCAGGTCAAGGATAGCCTATATAAAATGGCAGGAATCTCTGATATCGAAGTACCCCTGACCTTGGGAATGGACCATCCTGTTCAATACCGCAACAAGGCCCAAGTCCCTGTTCGTCGTGTCAATGGTCAGGTAGAGACAGGCTTCTTTCGGAAGAACTCTCATGATTTGATGCCGATCGAAGATTTCTACATCCAAGATCCAGTCATTGACCAAGTGGTCTTGGCGCTTCGAGATTTGATTCGTCGGTTTGACCTCAAGCCTTATGATGAGAAGGAACAGTCTGGCTTGATTCGGAATCTTGTCGTCCGTCGAGGCCACCATTCTGGAGAAATTATGGTCATTTTGGTCACCACTCGTCCCAAGGTGTTCCGTGTGGACCAGTTGATCGAGCAGTTGATCAAGCAATTCCCAGCCATCAAATCCGTTATGCAAAATATCAATGACCAGAATACCAATGCGATTTTTGGAAAAGAATGGCGCACTCTTTATGGTCAGGATTACATTACGGACCAAATGTTGGGCAATAGCTTCCAAATCTCAGGACCAGCCTTTTACCAGGTCAATACCGAAATGGCAGAAAAGCTCTATCAGACAGCAATTGACTTTGCGGACTTGAGAGCAGAGGATATCGTGATTGATGCCTACTCAGGAATTGGGACCATTGGCTTGTCAGTTGCCAAGCATGTCAAGGAAGTCTATGGGGTAGAGGTCATCCCAGAAGCAGTGGAGAATAGCCAGAAGAATGCTAGTTTAAATGGCATCACCAATGCCCACTATGTCTGCGATACAGCAGAAAATGCTATGAAGAATTGGCTCAAGAAAGGCATCCAACCAACTGCTATCCTAGTCGACCCACCACGCAAGGGCTTGACCGAAAGCTTTATCAAAGCAAGCGCCCAAACAGGAGCTGACCGCATCGCCTATATCTCCTGTAACGTCGCCACCATGGCGCGTGATATCAAACTCTATCAAGAGTTGGGCTATGAACTGAAGAAAGTCCAGCCGGTGGATCTGTTTCCGCAGACGCATCACGTCGAGTGTGTAAGTTTGTTAGTGAAACGGAGTTAATCCTCAAAAGGTTCACCCAAACCTTTTGAGTCCCGCAGACGCACCATGTCGAGTGTGTTAGCTTGTTGGTAAAACGCAGTTAATCCTCAAAAGGTTCACTGAACCTTTTGAGTCCCACAAACGCACCATGTTGAGGCGGTGTCACTGCTTGTACGAGCTGAGGCATTAGCGAAGTAGAAGTAGATGATCTGTCCATGCGACAAGGTGAGACCGAAGGTCGAGAAGGTGCCCTGGGGTATAGCTGTCGTAGAGTAAGGAGTATATGACGAAACGATACGGTAAGTCCGAACCGCTGAGTGCGTAGTGTTGCTACAATGAGTAAAAGGGTGAAAAATCTTGATTTCAAGCTATTTTACAAGTATTTTGTCTTTGTAGATAAAGGCAATTTTGACATCAAAAAAGTCCTAAAATGGTACATAGAAGTAAATGTATATGTGGATATCGTTCACATATCGGATAAATGAATACAACAATAAATATTTATATCTTAAGCGAGAACTATTCTACATGGTTCTCGTTTTTTTGCGTTTAAGGAGAAATTTTGTAGAAAAAATACAGTCATCACATTATATCGTGATTTCTTATCTAGTCCGACAAATTGTCCTGGATATTGTTGAGGCCATATCGCTTATGGCTGAATTGGACAAAAGTGTCATGGTTCGCTTGGAATCAAATGGAGGTTTAATATTAAAAGAACATGGAGGAGTGTTATGAAACGAATTACCGCAAAGCAATGCCAAACTTCAGAACGGTATTATAAATTACCTAAAATTCTTTTTGAGGATGAGAAATATATGGATATGAAAGGTGGCTTATGCGGTTCTTAAAGACCGCTAAGAGCTGTCTCTTAGTCTTAGTTGGGAGGACAGTCCCTATTTTGCCAACTGTCTTAAGGATTTCTTTGGAAATACGGTTAGTCCAGCTAGTCCCGCTCAGCTCTTTCTAACCTACTGGGAGGGTAATTCAGGAGACAAGTTACTAGAATGCAAGACCAGAGAGACAGAGTAGTATTACCAGATTGAAAAGGTTTTTTGTCAGCCAAACAGAGGTACGGCTCAAAGTGATTCTATGGCTTTGGAAAGTGTTCGAAGGGAGCTTTATGATAACTTGATTCCAGGAGGTGGCGATGCTATGGCTAGTGTACTTGGTGAGTAGTAGCTCGCATCAAGCAGTTAGGATTAAAATTCAAGGGCAGAAATGGGGAAAAGATTCCTAATATCAACACCATGGGAAATGCTCAAGACATGGTGGCAACCGCTGCAATTCTGGATGGTGACATAGGCTCTATTCCAAGGGCTGGAGCTATGATCTCCTTTGTCGATAGCCAGTCATGGAACCTTTGTTTTATATAGTCATGTGTCTTTCGTCTAGAAGGTCTATCCAGATGATTCATTTCTGCTATCAGAAACTAATGTTGATGGCAGACGGTTTTCTCAGGTAGATAGTGCCATGAATTTTGCTTATACGACGAAACAGAGAGTCTTTACTTGAAATTTTCTAATATTTTGGTGACTTATAGTTTTTGTAAGTCACTTTTTATTATCAAAAAACTTGCATTTTATCATTTAAATTGATAAAATACGTAAAAAATGATAAAAAGGAAAAACAATGAATGTTCAAAAGATAATTTCTATTTTTCAATCGTTTTATATTAATGTAAGTGTTGAAAAAATAGCTTTAACTTTACCAATTAGTTTTGAAAAAAGATTTCAATATGTCCAAATGAAGTTTCATAAGGAGTCATTTTTATTGATTAAAGAAAAGAGAAGAGGAAGTTTAGACTCATTTGTTACTCAAGCTCGTATTATGGGTGAAAAAGCTAGCATGGACGTTATTTTGGTATTTTCAAAGCTATCTGACATTGAAAAAAAACAACTCCTTCAAGCTAGAGTTCCTTTTGTAGATTTCAAGGGAAATCTCTTTTTTCCTCCATTGGGATTAGTATTGAATGCTAATGATGATGTTGCAACATCTAAAGAATTAACACCTAGCGAACAATTAACTTGGATTGCCTTTTTATTGACAAAAGGACAAAAAATAGTAGATGTTGATATGCTTTCACAGGTAACTGGACTTCCAAACTCAACGATTTATAGATGTTTGAGGACTTTTAAAACTTTAGATTGGTTAAATAAGCCAAATAAACTTTACACCTATACTGCATCAAAGAAAGAATTATTCTTAAAATCAGAGTCCTATTTATTTAATCCAATCAAAAAACGGCTCTTATTGCCAGATGTAGATTTAGAGAATATAAAATCTGCTTCTAGGCTTCTATACGGTGGTACGTATGCTTTATCCTATTTGACCTTTTTAGCTGAATCGGATGAAAATAGTAGCTATGTCATATCACAGAGACAATTCAATAAATTATCCTTGCCATTATCTCAGCATGTTTTAGAAGGCAAGGTATTAGAGATATGGCGATATAGTCCTTTTGTATCTGAATTTTGGAACGATTTTAAAGAAAATCAAGATAGACAGTTTGTAGATCCTATTTCTCTTTATTTGACCTTAAAAGATGATGATGATCCACGTGTGGAGGAAGAGATTGAAGTACTAAAAAATAATATATTACAGTATCTAGGAGAAGATGATGCCAGCTAATACGAAAGCTATTTTTCAAGAAATGTTTGCGAATTTTCAAGACTATTATGTTTTGATTGGAGGGACTGCAACCTCTATTGTATTGGACTCGCAAGGGTTTAAAAGTCGGACAACAAAAGATTATGATATGGTCATCATAGATGAATTAAAAAATAAGGAATTTTATGATACCTTGAATCACTTTTTAGAATTGGGAGAATATCAAGGAAGTCAGAAGGATGAAAAAGCGCAATTATTTCGATTTACAACAAATAAACCTGAGTTTCCTTCTATGATTGAACTATTTAGTATTTTACCAGAATACCCATTAAAGAAGGAGGGGAGAGAGACACCCTTACATTTTGATGAAGATGCTAGTTTGTCGGCCTTATTATTGGATAAGGATTATTATAATATATTGGTGCATGAAAAAGAATCCATTCAGGGATACTCGGTGTTGAGTAATCGTGGTTTAATTATTTTCAAGGCTAAAGCTTGGTTGGATATGAGAGAACGCTCTGCCACAGGTATTCAAGGTTTAAGTAAAGCCATAAAAAAACATTTGAACGATATTACTCGATTAACAGCTCTATTAGTAGGGAGTGAAAAACTGTCAAATATAACCTCTAGTGACACGGTGAAAGCAGATATGCACCGTTTTGTGATAGAACTTGAGTCTGTGATATTAACTATTCCTCAAAATGATGATATTTTGTTGAATCAAAATGAAGTTTTTGAAATTTTGAAAGATTTTTTAGATAGTTAAAATAATTGTAGAAACAATAGTAAAGAGATAAAACAAGTTTACAAGTTGGCAAGTAAATTGATTGTATGACAAATAAGAATTCATAGGAGGTAACGATGAACAAGATTACTTGTATTTGTTTAGGTGTGAAAGATATGGAAAGGTCAATAAAGTTTTATAGAGATGGTTTAGGATATAAGACTGATTGCAGAGAAAATAATCCGTCAGTATGCTTTTTTGATACTCCGGGAACAAAGTTTGAACTATTTCCTTTGGAACAATTAGCAAAAGATATTGATGAAAATAATCCACCAAAAGGAAATGGATTTTCAGGAATTACATTAGCGTACAATGTTGAACATAAAGAAGATGTTGATGCTGTAATTGCATTAGTAAGAAAAGCAGGTGGAAAAATTGTGAAAGAGCCACAGGAAGTTTTTTGGGGTGGATATCACGCATATTTTTCTGATTTAGATGGATACTATTGGGAAGTTTCATGGGGACCGAATTTTCAATTTGATGAAAATGGATTGCTGAAATTTTGAGGATAAATAGGGAAAGAGTATGCCATAAAGTAAGGAATATTTGATTTTGAAGGAGGTAATCATAGTGAATGAATTTAATGAATTTGTTCGTGAGATTTTTTCCGCAGCAGGTGATATTGTCATAAGATCCATGATGGGCGGATACCTTATATATTTTAACGGTAAGCTGATAGGTGACATTTGCGATAATGAACTATTTTTAAAGAGAACGCCGACATCGGACAAACTTCTTGCAGACTCAGAATTGCGTTATCCGTATGAGGGTTCAAAGACATTGATGTATGCATTCGACAGATTTGAGGATATGGATTTGATTACTGAACTACTGAAAGGTATGTATGCGGAACTGCCAGAAAAGAAACCCAAGAAAGCTAAATGAGACAAACAAGCTTCAGTTTGTTGAACTTAGCAAGGTATAAGTTTCTATGAGATGAAGCCTATATAATTTGTACGGATACTGTAGGGTTGGGCGATGAAGAAATTAAAAGCACATCAAAAAAATTGTAAGAAAAAATAAGCAGATATGGTATCTTTTTGGTAGCTAAACAGACAAAATATCTTGTTTTTTGCAAATAATACTTAGAAAGAATGTTGAATTATCAGCATTCTTTTTTATTTCAAATGTATTCTCGGAATTTACAATGGGTGTTTTTCAATGGAATTTTATTTTTGTGGGTTTAAAAAGATATCTATAATATAATTGTGGTATAATATAGAACAATAATTTAAATGAAAGAGATATATCAGATGATTTTAGAAGAATTTGATGCCAATCGACAGGCGATTATCAACCCACAAGACCGACACGAACCAATTGAAGGATTTCCCAAAGTAGTCATCTCTTGCTTTTCAAGAGTAACTTTTGCGCGTCTCCTTGAAAATTATGAACATGAGGTCATTACAAGAACTTCCATTTCCAACTTTGAAGTCTTAGTCTATGGGATTACGATTGAAGACCAACAGATTGCTGTCTTTAATGCACCAGTTGGGGCTGCTTCCTGTGTAGGGATTATAGAGGATTTGATTCAATTTGGGATGGAAAAACTAGTGCTCTTTGGGACCTGTGGGGTTTTGGACCAAGATATTGAGGCGACCTCCATCATCATTCCAACAGCAGCTCTTAGAGACGAAGGGACCAGCTACCACTATCTTCCGGCTAGTGATGAAGTGGAAGTAAATAAGGGAAGCCTTCCTCTCTTCCAAGCTTTTCTGGATAGTCACAAGGTTTCCTATCAGAAAGGAAAAGTGTGGACGACCGATGCTCCCTATCGGGAAACCATCGACAAGATGAAGCGACGAATGGAAGCAGGAGCCATCTGCGTCGATATGGAGTGCTCTGCAGTGGCAGCTTTAGCAGCTTTTCGGGGCTTTGAGCTCTGCCATTTCTTCTACGCAGCAGACCACCTCTCGGAAGAAAAATGGGATATCAGAACCTTATCTAGTCATTCGGACTTAGATAGTAAGGACCGAATCGCAGACTTGGCAATACAATTTGCGCTCTTTTGGGAAAAGGCTGACTAAATAAACCAAATTGAGATTTATCTTCAGTTACCAAAAAGTTACTAAAATTTGAAAAACGAGTCTATTTTGCAAGATTCAAAAGTCCTAAAACCCTATTAAATCAAGGTTATAAGAGTTAAAAAATGTATTCATAGAACTCAAAATCCAGTGTCCGCAAGGACGTGCCGGTTCGACCCCG
>ERZ773018.1624-NODE-1624-length-11854-cov-16.306636_pt1 | contig 11854 bp, 7 predicted proteins | sample MGYA00580840_ERZ773018 | MGnify/ENA primary metagenome ERZ773018 (study PRJEB29015, sample SAMEA2738125) | human oral metagenome | biome: human oral; feature: human-associated habitat; material: saliva | place: China | collected 2256 ... | reverse complement strand
TAGGAGTTAAGCTCAAGAGGATACTTATCGATGTTGAAAGCAGTGTTGCTAGTGGTTATAGCTCTCGAGAGATGAGGGCGAGCACTACAATATCAAAGCTGTTCAGATATGTAAGTATTGTAGCTATATCTCTTGCAATTGCTACTATTCCTGTTCTTGTGTCGATGTACATGTATGAAGAAGAGATTAAATATGGACTTCCAGTTGGATTGTTCGTGTTTTCAGTATTGATTTTGAATATTATCACGAGAAGATTTGATCTCAGGTACGATATGGATTGGAATCACTTCAAGGTTTCAATTTCCATGTATTCTGCGCTTTACGTAGCTGAGCTCGTGTACGTAGGATATCTCGTGTACAAGTGCAATAAATCGCTAATGATTCCTCTTCTGATAGTAGTTGCTGGTGCATTTGGAGCGATGATGACGTGCCTAATGGCAGCGAGGGCTAGAGAAAATGCTCGTCTTTCAAACAGGATGATGGGGATGCGCAACTTCATCGAAGAGGCACAGCCTAGGGATATTGCAATAATGCAGCAGTCAAACCCTGAATATTTCTACGAGATGTTACCTTATGCTATGCAGTTCTCGCAGTATGAGATATGGGCACAGAAGTTCAGAGGGTTCAAAGTTACAGCGCCAAATTGGTTTGAAATTATCGCCGAAGGACGCACATCTATGGCTAGCGTTTCAAATGGTGATGTCGAGACTTTGACAAGGGAGCTTTATCAATTTGAAAGAACGATAGAAAGCGTTTACAACGTAATTAACCGCAGAAGGAGATTTTTCCTCAGTTCGGGAAGATAAGTATTTTATAGATATAGCCAGTTAGAAGGGATAACGATGGGAGAAAAGAATAAGATAATTAATATCGCAGTAATTGCACACGTTGATGCAGGTAAATCAACACTTGTTGATGCGCTTCTTGCTCAATCTCATGTGTTTAGAGACAATGAAGAGGTTGTAGAGTGTGTAATGGATAGTGATGCAATCGAGAGGGAGCGTGGAATAACTATATATTCCAAAAACTGCTCTATCATGTACAAGGATTACAAGATTAATATTGTCGATACACCAGGACACGCCGATTTCAGCTCCGAGGTTGAGCGCATCATGAAGACTGTTGATACAGTAATTCTACTAGTAGACTCTAGTGAAGGGCCTATGCCTCAGACCAGATTCGTGCTCAATAAATCGCTTGAGCAGGGATTAAATCCTATCTTATTTATCAACAAGATAGATAAGAAGGATGCTAGAATAGATGAGGTTGTAGATGAAGTTTATGAACTGTTTATGGATCTTGAGGCTAACGATGAACAGCTAAATTTTCCAATCATGTATGGAATTGCAAGGCAGGGAATAGCAGTTAGTGACCCTAGTGAAGTTGCTGATATCATGGTGGATGACGGTACAACTAAGATTAAGAAAAGTCCAAAGGGCTTTGGGGAGTTCAATATAGAACCCCTGCTTGATAAGATAGTTGAACACTGTGACCCATATCCTGATCTAAGGGATGAGCCACTTCAGCTACAGATTTCTTCACTTGCATATGATGACTATATCGGAAGACTTGGAATAGGCAGAATTACAAGAGGCACACTCAAGGCGGCACAGCAGGTAGTGGTCATGAAAGATGAAGAAGAGTCGTACAATGCCAAGATAAATCAGGTATTTGTATATAGAGGTCTTCAGAGAATGTCAGTTGACGAGGCTGAGTGCGGGGATATCGTCGTTGTATCGGGTATTTCCGACATCTCGATAGGTGAGACAATCTGTGATCCAGCACATCCTGAATCTCTCGGTAATATCAGTATCGAAGAGCCAACCTTGTCGATGAACTTCATGGTTAACTCTTCGCCATTTGCTGGTAAAGTCGGTAAATATGTGACAAGTAGACACATCAAAGAGCGACTGGAAAAAGAGCTCGAAGTTAACGTTGGACTGGTAGTAGAGCCTACAGACTCTACTGATTCATTTAAGGTTTCGGGTAGAGGAGAATTACATCTATCTATTCTTATAGAGAATATGCGCCGTGAAGGATATGAACTCGCTGTATCTAAGCCTGAGGTTGTAACGAAGCGCGGTGACAATGGGGAGCTGCTTGAACCTGTTGAAGAGGTTGTTGTGAGTGTTCCAGATGAATATTCTGGATCGGTTATCTCTAAGCTCAATATGCGTAAGGGTATGATGAAGCAGATGATGAGCGAAGGAAGCGGATATTCGAAGATTGAGTACTCAGTTCCAACTCGTGGACTCATGGGATATAGAAGTGAGTTTATCAACGATACTCATGGTGAAGGCACCATGGTTAGACGCTTTGAAGGATTTGAACCTTGGAAGGGTGAAATACCAGAGCGCACTAACGGTGTTGCTGTAGCACAGGAAGAAGGCAACTGTACGCCATATGCAATATTTAATATTCAGGAGCGTGTGCAGATGTTCGTTGAACCTGGAACTCACGTTTATGAAGGTATGATAGTCGGTATGAACTCTAGAGGCGATGATATGGTAGTAAATCCATGCAAGGCAAAGAGAGTATCTAATATGCGTGCGGCGGGCAGCGATGACACGATTAAGCTAACACCACCGCGAACATTTACCCTGGAGGAGGCACTCGAATTCATCAATGGAGATGAACTCGTAGAGGTAACACCAGAGGATATCAGACTTCGCAAGAAGCTTCTCAAAGAGATTGAGAGGCGCAAAGCTGGTAATAGAAATAAATAGTCATGTTATCACGTTCGAATGTATTTATACTAAGGACATGATTAAAATATTGAGGTAACGAAAGGAGAAATTGGTAACATGAAGATTCTTGTAATCAACCCTGGAGCAACATCCACAAAGATTGCTGTATACGAGAATGATCAGGAGCTTATGCGCGTAGGTATTGACCACGATGCAGCTGAGATGGACAAGTATGCAAACATCGTAGATCAGATGCCATTCCGTCGCGACGTAATAATGAAGACGCTCGATGCTGAAGGCTACAAACTGGAAGATTTTGACGCAATTTGCGGTCGTGGTGGACTATTCAAGCATATCCCATCTGGGACTTATCTCGTAAACGATGCAGTTATCAGAGATATTAAGAACCCACCTTATGGTGAGCATGCTGCTAACCTCGGAGCATATCTAGCAAAAGAGCTAGGTGATAAAGTTGGCATTCCTGCTTTCTTCGTTGACCCTGTTTGCGTAGACGAGCTTGATGATGTTGCTAGATACTCTGGACTAAAGGGTATGGAGAGACAGAGCTTCTTCCATGCGCTTAACCAGAAGTCAGTTGCTAGAAAGGCAGCAAAGGAAATAGGAAAGGCTTATGAAGACCTCAACCTAGTTGTAGTTCACCTCGGAGGTGGAGTATCTGTTGCAGCTCACAAGAAGGGCAGAGTTGTAGATGTATACAACGTAAAGGACGATGGTTCTATGGGTATGGATAGAGGTGGTGCTCTTCCTGCAAATGCTCTCGTTAACCTATGCTTCTCTGGAAAGACTAAGGCTGAAGTAAAGAAAATCATCGGTCATGAGGCTGGTGTATTCTCATACACAGGAACTAAGGATTTCCGTACAGTAGAGAACAAGGCATTTGACGAAGGAGATAAGGAGTGCTTAGGTGCATTCAGAGCTATTGCTTACCAGCTATCTAAGGATATCGGCGCTATGTCTGCTGTTCTTCACTTCGATGTAGATGCAATTGTGTACACCGGTGGAATGGCTTATAGTGATAGATTCTGTGAGGAAATCACTTCATACGTAGGTAAGGTTGCTCCAGTTCTAAGATTCCCTGGAGAGGAAGAGATGAGATCCCTCGCTGATGGTGCACTCAGAGCTCTCGAGACAAAGGAGTACAAGATTTACGAATAGTAAACTTTTGAATCGATTTCGAAGTTAGATAAAAAAAGCGGACGGCAATGCCGTCCGCTTTGTCATTATGCTTATGATTGCAATAATGATTAGAATATTAATTATGCTTATGATTGCAGCTTTGATTTCATTATATCTAAGATAGTCTCTTCTGTTTTGACCATGCCGGGTGAGGCGATTAATCCCATATTACGCATAGTTTCTTCAGGAGTTGAACCATTGATGCCGTGTAGGTTTTCTATGCATATACCAGCCATTGCAAAGTCTTTTGAACGAAAAGCCGTATCTACAGCTGAGATACCCTTCATAACACATCCATGGTTTCCTCCGTCACAAATCATCCCAGTGATGCTACTCGCCATGTTGTTAAGGCACCTGGATATCGCTTTAGTATCACCACCGTCAAGGTATACAAGCGCAGAAGCCATGCCACTTCCAGCAGCGATAGCGCATCCGCAAAATGCAGATAGTTTACCAGAATACTCTTTTATATATGTACAGACTAGATAGCTGAGAGCGGTTGCTCGGATAAGTTTCTCCTCTTCGATATTATGGATTTTACAGTAGCCATATAGAGGAAGTGTAGCTATGATTCCATGTGCACCAGATCCAGTAATACTCATCGCTGGAGCATCAAGTCCTAGCACTCTCGCCTCAATCGCAGCATTGCATAATAAACTTGCTGTATCGACAGCGTTATCACTGATGGTTATATTTCCGTTATTTTTATATAGCGATTTTGCAAAAGTCGTTCGGTCACTAGCCATGGCAACATCGTAAAGGTGGAGATTAACCGTGTAAGCCTCCTTAATAAACGCTATGTCTTCAAATGAGACTTCGTTAACTAGGTTGACAAAATCTTGAAGAGTGTACTTGTGAATTATCGGTGGTTCAGCAGGTTCAGACTGTTCATAAGCAGGTGAATCACTGCCCTCTACAATTTCGCCGTTGTGCTTTATGCACGTAATATTGGTATGGCTATCCCAAATGATTACCTCGGCGTATTCATCGCCGCAGCGGGCAACTGCTTCGATGTGTATACGGCTACTAATTTCCGATAAAACAACTTTAATACGGTCATCGGCAATCATCTTCTCAGCGGCTTTATTATCAGCAGGAGTGACTGACGAAAGACACTCGAGCCCCATAGAAGGGTCGGCTGCGATTGCACCTAGTGCGGCAGCATATAGGTTACCTACGTGAGGACTGCTCGGAATACCACAGGTAAAAGCATTCTTGTATATACCGCTATTAAGTCTAAGCTCTATGCTCTCTACCTCGCCGCTAAGGTACGAACAAGCCGTGGAAACAGCAAAAGCTATAGCACCTGGTTCAGTTACACCTAGTGCAGGCTTCATATCAGATTTTAATAGTTCTATAAGCTCGTGCATTTGATACTCCTTTCTGTGTATTTACATAATACCATACACATGAATATAATAACGGCTTGCGTTTAGATTCCGTTTATGTTAACCTAGTTAGGCATGATTTGAATATGATTGCTTTAGTCGCGTGTGGAGGATTGACCGAGTGGCTAAGGAGCCTGATTGGAAATCAGGTAAGGCGTAACAGCCCCGTGGGTTCGAGTCCCATGTCCTCCGCCAAAAAGAGACGAGCCTAGCTCGTCTCTTTTTTATGCAATAAGGATGTGCCGAGAAGCCACGGGTCCCCGTGTCTGCCAAAATGATTATAATCGTTGGTTTTTCAATGATTGTTTTAGTTTTATGTGCAAGTTATCTATGCTTATAAAGCAAGTAGAGTGCAGAAAATCAAATAAAAACCAGGTGCCCACCTCACGTAGGGGAAGCACGCACCTGGTATATCCATCTTTTAAAGATGGTGTTTTCATTAAATAATTAATATAACAAAATGTCAATAGGATACCTTAGCTTATATTATTAGCACATTAATACTGCCGAATTTTTTATAGACAATTATTGATGCCTATTATTGTATGATATAATACAGAAAAATTTTATTTAAGTATGAAAGAAATCGAATTAACTAAATCAACTTCAAATGGTATCAAACGAATTCCTAGTTTAAAAGATGCTCTAGGAAATCACTAATACAATTGAATTTGTATTCTATTCAATTTAAAGGAGAAAACATGTTTACTTTTAACCATTTTAACTTCAACGTTTTAGATTTAGATCGTAGCCTTGAGTTTTACGATAAGGCACTTGGACTAAAGCCAGTTAGAGAAAACCATGGCGACAACTTTACTTTAGTTTATCTTGGTGACGGTAAAACCGATTTTCAGCTGGAACTCACGTATTTACACGACCGCAAGGAGAAATATGAACTAGGAGAACTCGAGTATCATCTTGCAATGACTACTGATGATATCGAAGCTTCTGTTAAACTTCATGAGGAGTTAGATTGCATTGTTTTTGTTAATGAGGGGATGGGAGTATATTTTATCGAAGATCCAGACGGATATTGGATTGAGATTATACCGGCAAAATAATTGCTTATATTCTTCGGATCATATATTTTTTGAATTAATGAAGCGACGAGAACAGACGTTTTCGTCCTTTTTTATTTTTAGTCTGATAAGTATAAGTGATTGTTAGTATTAAGATACTTATATATATTAATTTGGAACATTGAAATTAAATTATAATTATTATTAGCATTAATTAAATATTGATATTAAAAGCTTTATGTATTTAAAAAAATACGTGTTATAATAGCACATGCAATCACAATAATCAGTTTAGGAATTATTTTTTAGAAGGAATCAATTATGGTTACTAGCAGCGTGAAATGGTGTCCAAAGTGTAACAGCCCGATGATAAAACGAACAGCAAAAAGAGGAATGTTTGCTGGTAGTATGTTTTGGGGTTGTTCTAATTACCCAAGATGTAAATACATTGTTAATATTGATGAAGAAGAAAACAATACTGAAATAGAAGTTTCAGCAAATAATAGTTTGCAGACAGATGGTAACTTTGAATTACCAAATCGTAATAGTATTAATTACCGCGCTCTTCCTTATTCAAGTTATGAGTATATGGAGGGCTTTGGTTCGATTGGTGTTAGTGATAATTTATTAGATGATATAAATAACGAGATAATTGATGAGTCCGCTATTATATTTAATTCAAACTTCAGAATTGACTTTTCAAGTAAAAAAAATAACAGGATAACTGCAAAACAAAAGCAGATATGTTCATTGGCATTAAGACTGATTTGTCGAGGTGTAATAACAAGGAATTCTGCAAAAATAGAGACATTTGTTCAAGAAATATTTAGTAATAATGGAAAGACAACATTTAGTATTCCTAAAACTTCATGTTATCAATATGACAGTGAATTAGAATTTAACTTCGCTGAAAATATACTTTCGGAAGTTCTAGGAGAAGACTGGAAAAAATATACTGAAACACAAGTATTTATAAGCTCACTAATACATGATAAAAATCGGTTTTTTGACCAGAGGGTTGATTTTCTCGTGTCTAATGGGTATAGAGATTTTATCATTGAGCTAGATGGTGAGGAACATGAGCAGCATGAAGATAAAGATAAAGAAAGAGATGATTTTCTTAGAAGAAATGGGTTTAATATAATAAGAATTCCAAACGAAGATGTTATCAGCAACAGAACTAAGATTATTGATTACCTAAAAGAGGTGATTAATATCGCGGAATTTACGAAGAATAATAGCTTGCAAATCAGTCTTAATGACTATTTACATAAAATTATTCATCAAACACAGGTGGCTATTATTACAGGGTTGATAAATACATATATAGAGAATGAATCCTATATATGTATAGAATATCCAAAAGAACTAACTTTTGATGATGAAATCATTAGCAAATACATTCTTGATGATATAAAAGAATTATTAGATTATTTTTGCAATTTATATGGAGAACCATTGTTCTTTTCATGCAATTATAAAAAGGGGATTGAAGCAGATACTATTATTTCTTTTGATAATGAAAAAAAGACTAGTGATATTTTGATTTCAGATATTTATATCAATAAAAGATTAAAAAATAGAATATCCAGCTGTATGGACTTGCATATTCAGAATGCTCCTGAGAATATTCTGCTTTATTTTCTTAACTATATTTTTAGGTTTGAGGCATTTAGAGAAGGACAATTTGTAGCATTGTCTCGAATGCTTGAAAAGCTTGATTCAATTGTTCTTCTGCCAACCGGAAGTGGTAAATCACTGATTTATCAAATCGCTGCATTCTTATTACCTGGAAAAGTTATTGTAGTTGAGCCACTTGTTGCGCTTATGGAAGACCAGATATTTAATCTTCGAGCTTACGGCATTGATAATGCTGTGGCGATTTCAAGTGGTAACATTGTTGAAGCATCAACTATTGCTGATAATTCAAATTCGTTAATATATGTTTCACCTGAGAGACTTCAAATGCAAAGCTTTAGGGATAGTGTTGACACAATTCAAATCAATAGTAGGGTGTGTGTTATAGCAATTGATGAAGCACACTGTATTTCGGAATGGGGGCATGATTTTAGAACTGCTTATTTAAATATCGGTAGAACAACAAGAACTATTTTTAATCATCAAGGTCAAAGACCGACATTGATTGCTTTAACAGGAACAGCATCTACTGCGGTTTTAAAGGATGTAAAGCGTGAACTTGAAATAAATGATTATGATGCAATTATTACACCTGAAACATTTAATAGAAAAGAGCTTCATTTTAAAGTTGTTTCTTCAAGTAGTGATGATAAAGAAAACAAACTTAAAGAAATTCTAACAAATTCACTGCCAGATTATTTTGGGATACCTTCAAATGATTTTTATAAGTTAAGTGGAGAATCTACAAATGGAGGAATAATATTTTGCCCACACGTAAATGGCAATTATGGGGTTTTGGCTGCTTCTAAAGCTGTTTATAGTTCCAACATAATAGCTGAAGTTTACTCTGGTAAGGAACCTAAGTATATTAATTCTTCAGATTGGGATTCTTTAAAGAAAGAAACGGCGAAGAAATTTAAACAAAATAAGGTAAACACTCTTGTTGCAACAAAGGCATTCGGAATGGGAATAGATAAGCCTAACATAAGATTTACTATCCATTATGGAATTCCATCATCAATAGAGTCTTTTTATCAAGAGGCTGGCAGAGCAGGCAGAGGACAAAATATTAATGATGCACTGTGTACAATAATATTATCGGACGATAATGCAAGAGAGGATGATTTTCTATTAAATCCAGTAACAACTTTGGAAGAGGTAAAAATAGCTATCAATAATAAAAATCTACAAGACCAAGACGATATTTCAAGAATGTTATGGTTTCATGTAAATTCTTTCAAAGGAACAAAGGTAGAGAATGAAAACGTAAAACTTGTATTAGATTTACTATTTGATGAAGGGAAAATAAAAAACATTCCAGTTAGTATAGGGTATGGGTATGGCAGAGAAATAGGAGATTTAAGCGAACTGCAAAGAGCTATTCAGCGCCTACTTGTTCTTGGTGTAATAAGCGACTATACAGTTGATTATAATAACAATGAAATTAAGTTATATCCTGGTAATGCTGAAAGAGAAGAAATTAAAGCAAAGTATGCAAGCTATGTAAAAGGTTATAATGACGGAAGAGTAACTGCTGAATTAAGAAAACTAAATGGTATTGAATCTGATTCTGAATCTGAATACGTATATAAATGCTCAACAGTATTAACTAGTTTTATATATGACACAATTGAAAAAGGTAGAAGAAGAGGACTTAGGGAGATACGAAATGCCGCAAAGGCGGCACTTCTGTCATCAAATCCAGACGAAACCTTAAGATCTAGAGTAATAAGATACTTTGAAACAACTTATTCAGATGAACTAAATCTTATCGTAGATGATAATAAGCTTGGGTTCGATATCATTCCGAATATTATTGAAGGAAAGGAAATAGAAGATACTAAGGAACTCGTAGGTGGGATTAGATCATGTTCTGAAGCAGCAGGATTAAGAGGGGGAGCATCTAGATATTTGGAATCAATTCCAGATCATCCAGGGCTTTTAGCGGTTCGAGCAATAGCCGAATTTATGTGCAAAGATTTTAATAAAGATCTTGTAGTAGATGATATTTCCGCGTGTTGCAAATATGCATTGTCTCGATACTCATATAGCAGAGAAGAACTATTTTCTTTTATTTGTTACTTTATGGAAAAAGTAGTTGAAAGAGAACAATCTTTATTTATACCTTTGCTAGAAAATTTAAGTAAGTACTGTGATGCAGTTGAAATATGCAATTTTTTATTAGAGTCAAATAGTATTAGTGAAAAAAGCAAGGAAGAACCGGCAAGGATGTATTTTTGTAATCTTGCGGTTAATATTGTTAAAAAGAGCAGGTCTATGAAAGGAGAATAGTGATGGAAAGAGATTTTTCAGAAATTAAGAAAAATGCAGAGGAGTTAGTTGAAAATATTGAAGCTTTAAATAAAGAAATTATATCCTTTAAAGATGTAAATACTTCACTTGAACATGTAGCCAGCTCGATTGCAGAAGTATGCGATTCATTAAGTGTTATGGTTAGTAACTCATCAGAAATATTAACAGAGGTTCGAAGTCTTTCGGTAGAAAAGACGCTTAAAGAATTGAAAAATTCCGCCGAATCAATGCAAAGTGTGAGTAAAGAAATTGTACAATCTAACAGTTCAACAATTACAGAAATGTTATCATCAAATAGTAATACTATTTCAGAAGTAATATCATTAAACAACGACCTGGTGGAGCGAATAGAAAAAAGGCATAGGATTATGGGAATAATCGCTATTATATGTTCTGTTTTAAGTTTAATCATTGCTTTTATGAGATAAGTTATTAAATAGAATCATACAACTCCACGACAAGAGGAAGACTAGAATTATGTAAGATATTTATTATGCATTACAACTTAGCACCACTATACCTTGCACATAATAAAAACAATTCACATCGAACTCCCATCTATACTATATAATCATGCCAAAGGTTAATAGGGTGGGGATATGAAGTACACGATCGGAGAAGTAGCTAATTTCTTGCACTTATCCAGAGATATGATTCGCTACTATGAGAAAAGAGGCGTGATTGTCTCGGAGCGCAATGAAAGCAACAATTACCGCACCTATGACAATATGGCGGTTTTTGAGTTGCTTGATACAATTCAGCACAAAAATCTTAATCTGAGCATTAGAGAAATCGAGGCGATGCGGCATGGTGATTATGAACACAATATGTCGTGTTATCTGGATAGATATTATGATGAACTTAAGAGCGAAATAAGTTTTGGCACCACGCTTCTAAAGCGCATAGAAGAACTCAAATATAGGTATGAAACGAGCAATCAGAACATCGGTAGCTATTGGATAAAGAGTCTGCCTGGTCGCTATAGATACCACGTTGTAGATAGTATTAGTGGGGAATTTGGTGCCATAGAACTTGAAGCATCAATCAGTGATGTATTGTTCTCAGATTACGTAAACCCTTTTGTGGATTATGGTTTTACTTCAATCGATGATACGGAGTCTTGGCATGCGGCTATATCAGAATCATACACAGAGGAACTATCCATAGATTTGCCTCCTGGATACGAGTATGAGCCAGCGGGAACGTACATGTGTTCACTTGTAAATATTGGCTCTGTAAAAAAGTTTGATATGTCGGCAACCGATATGTTCCGCAAGACCGCCTATGCTCGATACGGTGAAAAGATTGCAATAAATCCGGTAATAGGCATGATTGCGAGTAAATTAAAAAAATCAGGAGAACTTCACGTGGTGATGGAGCTTCAGATAAAGATAGACTAGATAAATAATAGATTAGAAAAAAATAGATTGCTATAGTATGAAAAGCCTTGGAATAAATCCAAGGTTTTTGTATGCAAAATAATTCAAATGAGCTCTATATATTTTTATGATACATCAAATCTAAAAACGCTATAAATCATAAGCATTTTATAAAAAAAGAAAAAATCACTTGACACTAGAATAATTCCATACCATAGAATTAATTTGCATAA
>ERZ773018.1620-NODE-1620-length-11868-cov-2.701092_pt1 | contig 11868 bp, 15 predicted proteins | sample MGYA00580840_ERZ773018 | MGnify/ENA primary metagenome ERZ773018 (study PRJEB29015, sample SAMEA2738125) | human oral metagenome | biome: human oral; feature: human-associated habitat; material: saliva | place: China | collected 2256 ... | reverse complement strand
TCTGTGTCCGTCTGTAGTCATTGATGGTTATTCATTTGAACTGAAGTATAACCGCATTCTCGGTGGTCATCAGCTCCACGCCATAAAGGTAGAAGGTGAAGACATTGAAGAAGAACAGACTGAAACGGAAAAGTCAGAAGAAGCCACGGAGACTGTAGAAGAAGCCACGGAAAAGGTAGAAGAATCTAAGGAAGTAGAAGATAAGTCGGAAGAAAAGTCGGAAGATAAGGTAGAAGAACCAAAGGAAAAGAAGACTACCGCACGCAAATCGACGAAGAAGTAAAAATCTCGTCGGTTTTGTTGATTGATTTGATTGATTAGTTAGAGGTCGTCATGTCGAGAAGATATGGCGACCTCGTCATATATAAGAATACCACAAATCAGTCACATTGATAACGATAAAAATGGATGAAAAAGTAAAAGAATACGAGCAATTTGTCGTTTCTTGCTTCAACGAGAATCCTACAAATAACAAGGTTCTCGACTTCATTCACATGACAATGGCACTTATGTCAGAATCTGGTGAATTCGCTGATATAGTCAAGAAGGCAGTTTTCCATTCTAAGGAGATCTCGAAGGTTGATCTCGTAGACGAACTCGGTGATGTTCTGTTCTACTTCATGAACATTTGTCATTTCCTTGGTGTCACGATTGATGATGTCATGGAAGCAAATCTCATAAAAATCCGTGAAAGATACCCCGAAGGTCGTGGCAAGAACTACAACTTCGGTACACGTAATAAGGCAGAAGAAAAGAAGAGAATAGAACAATTCTTGATGAAGATAAAGCAGGATGTTTCAATCGATATCAACATCAGCCAAATCAATCCTCATCATCAGTCTCAACACATAGGAAAGTAACCATGATTCTTGTAACAATTCGGAACATCAACATAGAAGCATTCATCAGCTTCTTCAACGATATCGATATCAAATCGAAGCAGGTCATTGATATCTACAAAACAGAAGATGGAAAGCATGAGATCGTCTCACGTGGTCACACAATCACACGTGACTTCGTGAAAGTCGTAGAATCTGACTTCGATGTCATGTGCCAAGAGATTGTATCGAAGTCGGATTACAGTCACATCAAGATTCCGTTCATTGAAATTCGGAAGTTTGTCGAACTTCTGAAAATCTACACCGATGATGAACAGGTATCGATAAATCTCTCGTGTGACGAAAAGGCAGAATCGCTTGTGGTGGTAAAACTTGAAGTGAAATCCAAGAGAAAATCTTCAAGAATGCCAATGGCGGACATTTCTCTTGTCCCATATCTCCAGAAGGACATCTGGGAAAATCTGCTCCGAAGCACAGAACGCTTATCATTCTTTGGTCTGTCTCAGAATGACGTGACAGACGTGAAGAAACTGATGAAGTATGCTTCAGAATCACAGGCATCGGCAAAGGTCAAGGAAATCTCGAAGTTCAGAGTAAAGTTCGAAGATGGACAGACAACGATTATGTCATACGAAGATCGTTGGAACATTGACATTCCCACAGACGGTTCATTCACAGGTGATTTTGTCTTCCCTGCTATTCTCTTCAAGCATTTATCTTCGACGAACGTCTATGATTGTTCCTTTGTGAAAGCAATGGGCAGAGATACAAAGTTCCTAATCGTCGAGAATAAGACACTAAGAACCACGTGCGTTGTTATCGCTGAAAAGTTCGATATCAACAAAAAATAAGATAGGTAACAATTTATAAGATGAATGAGGGTGTGCAAGAGTTTTGTGCATCCTCATTCATCTGTATTTTCTCGACGAACTCTTTATGCGATACATCCTCGACAAACTGATAATAATCCTCACAATAATCAGATACAAACTTTGGAGATTTCCAATAAACGATGACGGAATAATCGATTCAGTTGTACTTGATAACCATGAGACATTGACGATAAACGGTTGGAAGCCACTTTCTTCTGTCCATTTAAAAGCCGTACATGACATATTCGATGTCGGTGCAGGTGAATACAAGGTGAGTGGATCAATCAATCACCTTCTCTATTCATCGAAGAATCCACTTGAAAGTTATCAACCGACAAAAGTGAAGGATCTCTCTTTGGGTGATATTTTAATGACAATAGATGGTGCACGGAAAGTGTCATCTATCAAAAAATCTCATCAGCAGATCGTGTTCGACCTGTCTGTCGTGGATGAGACTTTGTCGTATTTTTCCGATGGCATACTTTCCCACAACTCTGTAATGTCGGGTATTTTCATTGCGTGGTACATCTTGACAAATTATGACAAGACAGTTCTTTGTACCAGTGCAAACGCTGATAAGGTCGATGAGCTTGTCGACAAGATCAACTCGATCTTTATGCATCTTCCGTTCTATATGAAGCTCGGGATTGAGGTCGATAACGTGTCCAAGAAGAAATGGGACAACGGTTGCAAACTGATCGGTGAAACTGCCACCGAGAACTCTGGTGCAGGTGAAACGGCAGATCTTCTTTATGCCGACGAGTTTGCGCTTATTGAACCAAACATCATCAACGAGTTCTTCCGTGTAGTTTATCCTACACTTTCGGCAAGTAAGAAGTCGAAGATGATAATAACCAGCACGGCAAGAGGTATGAACAAGTTCTATCAACTCTATCAAGATGCGCTCGATGGTAAGAACAACTTCAACCCAATAAGAATAGACTGGTGGGAAGTTGAAGGGAGAGACGAACAATGGAGACTTGATCAGATCGCCGACCTTGGTTCTGAAGCAGACTTTAACCAAGAATATGGCAACTCGTTTATGAGTGGATCGACACTACTTCTGTCGACAGCTGTCCTCAAGAAACTCGGGAAATATCAGAAGAAGTTCATAAATGGCGTGTTTTCCCAAGATGGGTCGTTATAATGGTGAAAATTGTAGAGGTTTTTAATTTATAAAAATTAAAAGATAGACGGCAGAGGAATGGTTGAAGATGTTCTCCTTGAATACGATCAGTACTTTTTCATACACCCATCATTCGAACTTCAATGGTTTAAAGATGAACGCAACGCATTCGTTCTATCGATAGACATTGCAGAAGGAAAAGGTGGTGACTACACGATTATTAACTTCTTCCAAGTTCTGCCGATGACACCTTCCGAAATTGAAGGTGTGAAAATATACAACGACGAAGAATCGTTCTTTAAGCTAGTCCAAGTCGCCATGTTTAGATCGAACGTGGTAGAAACACCAGAATGTGCAAATTGGCTGTATCATTTCATAAACGGTTACATGGTGCAGGACAATTTGAAGATTGTTATCGAGAACAACTTTGAAGGGAACTACTTCCGAAACACACTAATGAACATTTATGGAGAACAGAATGAACTCGACGAAGATGTCATATTCTGCAAGTTTCTCTATAATGCTCGAGACGATAACGCCCGAACTTTCAGAGTTGGGATATATCAGACAGAACCCCGAAAGCAACATTCTTGTAAGATATTCTCCGATCAGCTGAAGAACAACCAGCTTGTTCTTACTGAGTTTATGACTATCCAAGAAGCTATGACTTTCGCACGATCAGAAAAATCGTCTTCATATCGTGCAAGCTCTGGTCATGACGATTGTGTTATGACGTGCGTCAACGTTGTAAACATTCGAGATATCGAAGAATGGTCAGAACTCGTGGAAATAGTGAGTGAACATTGCACGCCAGAGTTTTGGAGACTGGTCGACAAGAAACTTGGAAAACAAGCGGAAAGAAATGATGAACTCGACATATCAGACTATTACGATTAAAACATATGGACAAAACAACTACCCACACAAATAACGTCTCATCAAAGGCGAAGACAGAGATTGAGATTGATGAGCAGATAGATCCCTCCGAGGACGTACTTTACATACCACAGTCAAAGTCTGGTGGTAACATGTACAAGGAGAACTCTTGTGGTACTTCTTTCTCTGCTGATCAAGATTATCAAGATCAATTCCTTGATGACATTTATAACCCCGATGAATACAGAACGAGACAGAACTTCTGTGAAAAGTTCTATTCATCCCTGCAATTGATCATCAACAAGCATAAGCGATTCTCGTATATACGATCGTTCGATATGAATCATGTGCAGTGTGGCGACAATGTTTGCCACCTCGATAAAACATCACCATTTATGATAAACTTTGTACTTCATAATGGTGATGTTGTCGTATCTGACGATCAGTGCACTTTGTCTCTGGAAGATAAAAGTCATCTTAAGCCATACGAAAAGCTTATGAACTCGTTCTTCAAGAATGACCGTTCTGATCTTTATGATGTCGTCTATCGGAAAATGGTCGATTTCGATTTCGATCATAAGCTTTATTTTTGCATCTATTGCGAATATTTCAAGATAACAGATCACGAAGCGTTTTTTGATTCTCTTCCAAAGTTCCACCGAGACAATATAGAACGAATGTATAGACGAAGACGATAAGAAAGGGGACAAAATAACAACACGGAGAGAAATGATCAATTGTAAACAGATCAGAGATAAGATGTCGGTGTCTTATTTCGACGAAAACGGAAACATTGCGATATCTGACATAACAATAGATGATCGTGAAAAGTACGTATGGACGAAGACGACAGAAGATGATAAGTTTAGAGATAAGACTTACGTATCCCAAGACGGATTCCCAGTCAAAAAGGAACGTAAGTCATATCTCGACAAATATCGCAAGATCGAGTTCTTATTGTCTCTCCCAGAACGTTTACAAGCGAAGATTTTCTCAAATAACCAACCACGTAAGTTCTTCTGGGATATCGAAACGGAAGTTTTTGATGACTTCCCAGATGCTGGAAATCCTGTAGGGAGAATCTTCACGCATCAGTATTGTGATGAGTTCGGCAATGGTACTGTCATGGGCATCAAGCCACTTTCACAGGTGCAGATTGAATCTATCGAACAGAAGATCAACGACTATCTTTCACAAATCACCGATAAGACACTTCATCAGAGGTATAAGTTCCGTTACATTTACTACCCCGATGAGTTCACAATGAACAAAGACTTCGTCGAGAATCACGCAACACAGATGCCGTGTATTTTCGGATGGAACGTCTTGAAGTTCGATACAAGATACCTCATCAACAGATGTAAGAAGACGAACATTGATCCCACAATTCTCTCCCCGAAGAGGATGCTTTACTCGACGATTGCGAAAGATAAGTTCGACCATTCATCCAAGATTGAAATCGAACTTCCTCTTCATCGACCAATCATTGACTACATGCAAATCTTCGAGTTCTTCGATAGATCGATTAAGCAGAAGTCATCAATGTCACTCGATTTCATCGCATCAGAAATCCTTGGTGTCAAGAAGATCCACCATTCCGAAACTCTGATGGAACTCTATGAGAAGGATTATGAACGTTACGTGCTTTATGGGATAATTGACACGTTCCTCGTCGCACTTATCGACAAGAAGTGCAGAACATTCGAATCAATGAGCGTTCTTGCAAATCTTCTACGTGTCGAAGTTGCGCAGTCTATGTTCGTCAGCGTTGGGATCGAAACACTTCTGTGTGACTACTATTACAAGCACTACAACAAGGTGTTTGTAAAGGATTATGACAAGGTGATCCCCGAAGGTGAAACTTATAGCGCAGGATTCGTCTTGCAACCAGGTATTGGTGTTTATGATGGAATCGTCATCTATGACTACGAATCACTGTTCCCTTCTATTATGCAGATGTTGAACGTTGGTGAAGATGTTTACCTCGGTCATACCGATGATAAGGGAAAAACCTACGTGGACAAACTGGGTGAAGAACACGAACTTGACGAGACAATGTGCTACTCGTCCAGTGGTGCGGTTTACTCAAAAAAGAGAGATTCCGCAATTCGAACAATGATTTCGAACATGTTCAACAAACGAGTAGAAGCAAAACACAAAGAAGCAGAAATCAAAGCAGATATTAATCACTTAAAGCAGATATTAAAAGATAACTTCGGACATTAAGAAAGAAATGGAAATAAAACTTTTAGGAAAAAAGATCCTCATCAAGCTCAATGAGGTCGAAAAGCAGATCGATGGATTCGAGCTGGTACAACACAACGATGTAGACCAAACTGCAGGCGTAGTTGCCAATGTTGGCGCAGGTGTTTCAGAAGTGAAAGTTGGGGACAAAGTGATCGTCAACAAGTTCTCTGGTATTGAGGTGCTTATCGAGGGTGATAAGTTCAAGGTAGTAGAGGAACACGAAATATTAATCATTGTAAGATAAACGACTGAATGAACGCTGTAGATGTAAAAAGTGGATCAGAAGCCAGAGAGCTGATCCTCGTTGGCGCAAAGACGATCCACGACGTTGTCGGATCTACTCTGGGACCTGGTGGTCGAAATGTTATCATCAAGCACAACACGTACGATGTACCACAGGTCACTAAAGATGGTGTGACTGTAGCAAGAAAGATGAAGCTACAGAACTATTGGCACAACATAGGTTGTCAACTCGTAAAGCAAGCATCAATGCGAACTGCAGTTGATGCAGGTGATGGAACAACGTCTTCTGTCGTGATGGCGTACACGATGATGAAACTCATTGACGGACTTCTAAATGAGAATCCCGAGATCGATGTTCACCGACTTCGTCACGAAATGGAAAAGATGAAGGATGTTCTCATTGAAAAGCTTCGAGAAATTGCAACACCAATCGTCGATATTCAGCAGGTCTTCGATATCGCAAAGATCTCCACGAACAATGATGAGAAACTTGCAGGTTTACTTTCCGAGATTTATGGAAAGATCGGTAAAGATGGGATAATCGTTCTTGAACAATCACAGCTTTCTGATATCACGTATTCGATTGAATCTGGATTCCGATTTGATGGTGGTTGGCAGTCTCACTATTTCGTGAAGGACAAGTCAAAGATGTCGTTCGAATCTGACGATTGTGCAATCTTCATCACAAATCACAAGATCCAAGACGGAAAGACCATGCTCTCGGCACTTTCAAGAATCTACGGCACAGGTGTTCGTGATTTACTGATCATTGCCGAAAATATCGAAGGTGAAGCACTATCGACCTTGATCGCCAATAATCAGAGTGGAAAGATGAACATTTGTCTCGTCAATCCTCCGTATTATGGACAGAAGCGTGAAGAATATCTCACTGACCTCTCGATTTCACTCGGTATGAAGCCACTTATGGTGGGAGATCAGTCCGTCACCCCTCTTTCGTTTACAGAAGAGTACTTCTCTTGCGGTCGAAGCGTCTTTGTGGATAAAAACACCACAACGATCAGAAATGACAAGGAAAGTGTATCGTCTGCAGTCGAAGAGCATATCTCGAACCTAAAGTCTCTGATGGATTCCGACGAGGAAGACAAGGAATGGATCGAAAAGAGAATAGCAACCCTCAGATCATCAGTTGCCGTCATCAAGGTTGGTGGGAATTCTGAATCTGAGGTTTATGAACACAAGGACAGACTTGAAGATGCGATTTGTGCTATCAGATCGGCATATAAGGACGGTATAGTTGCAGGTTGTGGTATCACGTACATACGACTAATCTCTGCGCTTGATCCTTCACTCGACACGTTCCACATTATGAAGACAGGTCTTGAATCAGTCTTCAAGAAGATAATGATCAACTCATGTGTGTCAGAAGAGGAAGAATCATCAATTCTCTACTTCGTAGGTGAAGACGAACAGTACGGTTATGATGCCAAGAAGCGTGAAAAGTCGTACAACTCGATCAAAGATGGTATCATTGATTCGGCACGTGTCATAAAAAACTGTATCGAGAATTCGATATCAGTCGCTATCATGTTTATGATCTCTGACAACATAGTCATGGAAATCGATGAATCGATTATTTGATAGAGAAACTATGATGTGCTCAAGATTCATAAGAACCTCGAAAACAGAACTTATTAACAACATCAACCAGTCATCATTATTATGAGTAACGAAGTTTTTGATTTTGGTGGGATTTTCGACATGAAGTCCGATGACTTCAAGAGCAAGGAAACCACCCAATTCTCCAACCCCGATTTCTATTCTCCTCGTATCGACGATGAGAATGTAAAGGACGGAATCTATCAGTCTCGACTGAGATTCCTACCAAATGTCAATGTCGCCCCCGACGGACAGCGAACGAATATCGTCGTAAAGCACGTCTATTACGTTCCCGATCCAGACAACCCTGGGCAGAAGTGCTACATTGATGCACCATCAAACGAGCCTAAGGCAAAGGATATCGCATCAGTAGCGTTCATGATGTTCGGCTACGACAAGAGCAAGATCTACAGATCAGACGCTCCTGCAATCGTCAAGAAGAACGCAAAGCAGTTGAAGCGTAACACCTATCACTACTCTTTGGTGCAGATCATCAAGGATACACAGCACCCCGAACTCGAAGGATCTGTAAAGATCTTCAGATACGGTGGTGTGATCTACGACAAGATCATGCAACTCATCAACGGTAACCCAGCTCTTGGGATTAACCCAATCATCCCATTCGATCCCCTCAATGGTAAGGAGTTCATTATGGTTCTCTCCAAGGGACAGAATGACCAAGGTCAAGAGCTGAACACCTACATGCAATCACGATTCGTCGATGATCGTTCTGCAATCACGATTGATGGGCGAGAAATGACGGATTCCAATGAGGACAAGCAGAAGATCTTCAACTTCCTCAAGGAAAAGTCTCCCGATCTCTCACAGACGATGTTCCAGAAGATGACGGGGGACGATGTCGAACGTCTCAACCGAGCAGTCCGTGATGTCCTCGACGATGATCATTGTTTCGCTATGGCTTATCAAGCGTGTTATGGGAAGCCATTCGTTCCCGATGCAGTTCGACAGTCCGTAGTGTCTTCTGAAGAATACGACGACGAAGAAATCGAAGTCGACGAACAGGTAGTCGAAGAACCAGTCCGAAAAGCTCCAAAGAAGGAAGAACCAGCATCAGCAACCTCTTCCACGATGTCCAAGTTCAAGTCCCTCAAGGACGAAGCAGAAAAGCCTGCGCCTACAAAGAAGCCTGCAGATAAGCCCTCGATCTCTGACATGATGGAAGATATCGATGACGATCTCGACTTTGAATAACTGATTGATGTTTAGTTGAAGTTTGAAGCCCCCTTGAATGTGAAAATGTTCAAGGGGGCTTCTGTATAAGATGAATGATGGAAAATGTTCAAGGAATCTTCGATTTTTCTACAGAAAACCAATCGTTTTCTCATGATGAATTCATAAGAAAGTTCATCCCACTTTTCAAATCTGTACTCGTATCCAAGTTTGGTACGTCATACAAAGCGAAGATAAGTATGACAAACCGTGATATCAATTGCGGATGTCCACATTGTGGGGATGGTAGCAGTTCATACAAGAGAAGATTTCACATATACTTCCAAAACTACTCATTCAAATGCTACAACGATTGTCACAAGCCGTTTGGCTCTTTGTACAATCTCATACACGAGTACGGACTTCAGTACAACTTCACTCATGTAGAACTTTCCCATATAAAGCGAGTTTTCGAAGACTTTATGAAAAGTGGTCTTGCGAAAACCGACAAATCGATAAAAGTCACTGGTCGTGACATTATCGACAAAGATGGTCACATATCGACACAAGTCCCAGAAGTCAACGATTATGCATTTCCAAGAGAAGAGATAATTGGAGCAAAGCATCTTCGAGAAGTCAGAAGATCGCCTGCACTTATCGAATATCTCCGAAAAAGGGCAATAATCACAGACAAAACCGATCTCTACGATGACCGTTTGAGAACGTTTGCGTATAACGAAAAGTATGAAGACCTTTATGTTTTCAATCTTGCAAAGAATATGCGTGACATCATTGGTGTGCAGATCAAGCACCTCTCTCCGAAGTCACGGAGAAGGTTTACAACGATGTCATGGTCTAAAATATGGACTGACATTTTCGAACTGCAACCGAAGGGCTTCGAAGAGCTTTCCGTGAAGTTTGACAAGATATCAATGATATGGAACTCGTTGCATATTGACTTCTCTCGAAGATACAACATCCTTGAGGGAACTTTCGATGCCTACTTCGTGGACAACTCGATCGCATGTTGGGGACTTTCTAACTTTGTCTATAACAAGAGCGCATACTACATCACCGACAATACGCTCCTTGATATGGCAGGGAAAAAGAAGTCGTTGGAGCTAATAAATGGTGGTTACAACACGTTCTTGTGGGCAAAGTTCGCAGAAGATTTCCCAGAAATTGCTTACACGTGCAAAGATATGAACGACATAGTCAGAAAATTCCCGAACTTCAATATGCGTGTTTTAGAGAAGTACTTTGGTAATGATGAATTTGATACTCTTTACATATGAACAAGAAGAAAACAAAGAAGACTAATGTTGACGTGGTGAAAATAGTCACCAACGGCATAATTGCGACCATTGTCTTGATGCTCGTGATGGTGATTATTCAATCGATCATTCTCATCTGAGAGATTAGAAGAAGATAAGGAACGTTTTTTATAAGTTGTGTCATCGAGAAATCTGGCCACCCTCCACTCATATAAAAACGACGAAAGAAACACATATTAACAAATAACAACCAACAAAATGATCCGTAAGGTCTTAAATACGTTAGTAGTGATCGGTGCATCACTTTTCCTCATCTTGATCATGTCCATGATCGTTTTCATTATGTCGTGTATTATGGTCATCATGAGCTTCTTCATGTAAAAACCATAAAAGCATACCGATAAAAATGGATGATTTAAAGCAGAACATAGTAATAGCCGTAATCTCGATAATAATAACCGCAATATTCGGATTGTTAGTGATTTCGATATCGGACTTCATAGATGCGAGATCATCAAAAGACAACCTCATACACTACAACTTCCAGATATCAGAACCAGAACCCACAATAGTTATTGGCGAAGGTGAAAATGCTGAAGGTAGCGACACGTGGTCGTTCTGAAAACATATCGTCTTTTAAATAACGAAACCTTTATACCTCGGTGTTGAAAGACGATTATGATGACGATCAAAGATTGTATAATAAACATTTGCAAGTCTGTAGGAAAAGTCTCAATTTCTGATATCTTGAAGTATGTCCGAAACAATGGATGGTTTGAAAAGGATCTTTCCATTGACATTGATGACGACGATCAGATAAGTATCGGAAAGATACAAAAGTTCATAAGAGACGGCATAGACACCATAACAGAATCGGAAGAACAAGAAGTAAACGCTGAGGAATAATGGCAATGACGATGACAATCAAATCATACATCAATCGACTCGAGGACAGAGACATAATCCGAGCATATGTCGCTTGTGTAATTCACGAGTACGAAGATAAAGTCGGAACTACAGATGTCGACAAATTTATGAGGTTGGGGTACGAAGATTTTGCGCATCATGTAGACAACATAATCAAACATGCTCGAGAGACGTTCATTTGCTATGCCACTAATGACGACGAGATCCTCGAATTCGTCAAAAACGACGATTTTTTCGAACTTCTCCGAGAAGGAGGTGACTTTGAAGATGTTCTTCAAATGTATGGCGGTGATGAAAACGCAATGATGATCGCCTATTTCGAAGATCTTATAGAAGATGGCGTGTTTGAACACGACGGTTACTTTTTCTATATGATGGAAAATGATTATGAACGTGGGTAAAATTCCGCAACAAATAAAGAAACAATTACCAATAAGAAAAAGACAAATATGACCGCAGAAGAATATGTCGGATCGTTACCCGACAAAGATCTCATCTTTGCGTATATCAATTGCATCATCTTCGAATATCTCACAGGTGCGGAATTTGAAGATTTTGGTATTTTCATATTCCACAAACAGTACGAAGATGTCAAAGATCAAGCCGATAAGCTCATATACGGATCATTCAATCATTGCATGTATCCAGATCCGATAAGAACTGAGGAAGACATCTAC
>ERZ773018.1616-NODE-1616-length-11883-cov-5.452655_pt1 | contig 11883 bp, 8 predicted proteins | sample MGYA00580840_ERZ773018 | MGnify/ENA primary metagenome ERZ773018 (study PRJEB29015, sample SAMEA2738125) | human oral metagenome | biome: human oral; feature: human-associated habitat; material: saliva | place: China | collected 2256 ... | reverse complement strand
GAAGAAATAAAAGAAAGAAGTAAAGATCCTAATATTGTTTATTATAAATATGCTATTACTGCTGATATAGTAAATTTAGATGAAGATTTAAAAAGACTTCATCCTAAAATGAAAAATTTTAATACAATACTTGATACAAAAGCAGAATTATTCACTATTTTAAGTGATGAAAATATTTCTAATTTAAAATATGAAACAGTAGAAGGATTTGGATATTTTAGGTATAATACAGAAACTAAGCAAGGTGATTATACAAATACTGTATTTGGTATTTCTAAAAATTTTCAAGGTTATTTAGAAATAGGACCTTTTCTTGAAGCAAGAGGACATGAAAAATATAATTTTAATACTCCATTAGAAGAGTAAGTAGTTTTAAATTTCTGAAAATAATACTAATCAAAAAAAACACTTTTATGCTATTATAAAAAAGGGAGTTATTGAAATGAAAAAGTTATTAATATATTTATTAGGAATTTTAGGTGTTTTACTTCTTGTTTCTTGTGGTGAAGGTAAAGTTGATGAAAGTCGTATTTATCATATAGATTTTCCATTTTATGATAGAGATGGAAGTACAAAACAAATTACAGTAGAATTATATGTTGTTAGACCTGATGGGAAAGATTATCCAGATGGTTTAAAGAATTTTATTAAAAATCAAGTAAAAAATTATAAAGAGCCTTTAGCAAAGGCTTTATATTTACAAGAAGATTTATTCTATTTTGTTCCTTTATCTGTTTATGATGTTGATGTCCAAGAAGAAATTAACAAATATTTAGAAGATAATGGTTATAGTTTGGAAATATCAAAAGGAATAGATAGTCTTGATATATCTAAGTACAGACCTACTAGAGAAAATGAACAAGATTTATATATACAGCTTATAGAACTTGGGAAAAAAGACAATTATTTTCAAGATAGATATTTTTTGTATACTTATGTTAAAAACAAATAGTGATGTAATCATACATTAATTTATGCCTCTTATGAGGCATTTTTTTATGTCTTAAAAAAATTTTCTCTAATAATTTCTTATATAAATTCAAATTTTAATTTTATATTGTTTCTCAATTTCTACTATTCTATATAGCAAAAAATCTAAAAATATGATATTATAAATATAATATATAATAGTTTAGAATTATATTCTAAGTTAGGAGAAGGAAATTGAAAAGAGAATGTGGAGTTTTATTAGCAATTAGTTCTCTTCCAAGTGCTTATGGAATTGGAGATTTTGGGAAAGAAGCATATCGTTTTGTTGATTTCTTAGAAGCTTCAGGGCAAAGTTTGTGGCAAATATTACCACTATGTCCCGTTGAATATGGAAACTCTCCTTACCAATCACCTTCTACTTTTGCAGGGAATTTTTTATATTTAGATTTAGAAGAATTAGTTCACAATGAATATTTAATACAAGAGGATATTGATGTTTTGAAAAGTGAGGTATCCTCTGTTGATTATGAATATATAAAAAGCCAGAAAGAGTCTTTATTGAAAAAGGCCTCTCAGGCTTTTTTTTGCAAAAACGCTGAAGAAAGTGAATTTAAGAAATTTCAAAATGAAAATCAATTTTGGTTAGAAGACTACTCTCTTTTTCTGTCTTTAAATAAAAAATTTAAGGGTAAAATGTGGAACACTTGGGAGAAAGGCTATAAGTTTAGAGAAAGAAAATCTATAGAAGAAGCAAAAAAAGAATTTGAAGAAGACTATAAATATGAAAGTTTTATTCAATATTATTTCTATAAACAATGGAAGAAATTAAAAGACTATGCCAATAGTAAAGGAGTAAAAATTATAGGAGATTTACCTATATATGTTGCAAGTAATAGTGCAGATACTTGGCAACATCCAAAGCTATTCTGTTTTGATAAACACTTAAAAATAAAAGCAGTAGCAGGTTGTCCACCAGATTATTTTTCTAAAAAAGGTCAATTATGGGGAAATGTTCTCTATGATTGGGAAGCTATGAAAAAAGATAACTACTCTTGGTGGGAACAAAGAATAAAACATAGTTTTTTACTTTATGATGTTCTAAGATTAGATCATTTTAGAGGTTTTGCTTCTTATTGGGCTATTCGTTATGGAGAAAAAACTGCTATTAATGGAAGATGGGAAATAGGGCCGAGAATACAATTTTTTAGAGATTTGGAAAGAAAAGTTAAAAATATAGATATTATAGCAGAGGACTTAGGAACACTCACAGCAGATGTATTTAAACTTTTAAGACAAACAAACTATCCAAATATGAAAGTACTGCAATTTGGTTTAACAGAATGGGATAATATGTACAATCCTAAAAACTACACTGAAAACTCAGTTGCCTATACAGGCACTCACGATAATATGTCTATGATAGAGTGGTATTCTACTTTAAATAAAAATGAAAAATTTATCTGTGATGAAAATTTAAAAAATTTTTTAAAAGACTATAACACAAATATATGGGAGCCTATTCAATGGAGAGCAATAGAAGCTCTATATGCTTCAAAATCAAATAGGGTTATAGTGCCTTTACAAGATATATTAGGTTTGGGAGCAGATTCAAGAATGAATACTCCATCAACAGTTGGAGATAACTGGGCATGGAGAGTCTATTGGGAATATAGACATAATGATTTAGAAAATAAATTATATAATTTAGCAAAAAGGTATCAAAGGATTTAGAAAAGGGGAAAAAATGGAATTTAATAAGGAAAAATGGAAGGAAAAGTTGGAAGAAAAGTTATTAGAAAAATTTTCTGTGAGTTTAAAAGAGGCTAGTTCTTTTGAAGTATACAGAGCTTTAGGAGAAACTGTAATAAGTTTTATAGCTAGAGATTGGTATGAGACAAAAGAGAAATACTCTAAGACAAAACAAGCATTTTATTTATCTTCTGAATTTTTAATGGGAAGAGCTTTAGGAAATAATCTAATTAACTTAGGAATAGATAAAGAAGTAAGAGAATTTTTAGAAGAAATAGGAATTGACTACAATCAAGTTGAAGACGAAGAAGAAGATCCAGCATTAGGAAATGGTGGTCTAGGAAGACTAGCGGCTTGTTTTATGGACTCATTAGCAACTTTAAATTTACCTGGTCAAGGTTATAGTATAAGATATAGAAATGGTATTTTTAACCAATATTTAAGAGATGGTTATCAAGTTGAAAAGCCTGAAACTTGGTTAAAATATGGTGATGTTTGGTCAATCATGAGACCAGAAGATGAAGTAATAGTAAACTTTGGTAATGGTTCAGTAAGAGCACTACCTTACGATATGCCAATAATTGGTTATGGAACTAAGAATGTAAATACACTTAGATTATGGGAAGCTCATTCGATAAATGACTTAGATTTAGGAGTGTTCAACCAACAAGATTATCTACATGCTACACAAGATAAAACATTAGCTGAAGATATTTCTCGTGTGTTATATCCAAATGACTCAACTGATGAAGGAAAAAAATTAAGACTTCGTCAACAATATTTCTTTGTATCTGCTTCACTGCAAGATATAGTAAAGAATTTTAAAAAGGTACATGGAAGAGAATTTACAAAAATTCCTGAATTTATAGCAATTCAATTGAATGATACTCACCCTGTTATAGCTATACCAGAACTTATGAGAATCTTAGTTGATATAGAAGGAGTTTTATGGGAAGATGCTTGGGAAATAGTAAAGAAAACTTTCTCATACACTAACCACACTATCTTAGCAGAAGCACTAGAAAAATGGTGGGTAGGATTGTATCAAGAAGTTGTCCCTAGAATATTCCAAATAACTGAAGGAATTCACAATCAATTTAAAAATGAGTTAGCTCAACTATATCCAAATGATCAAGATAAACAAAATAGAATGCAAATAATTCAAGGTAATATGATACATATGGCTTGGCTTGCAATCTATGGAAGCCATAAGGTAAATGGAGTTGCTGAACTACATACTGAAATCTTAAAAGAAAGAGAATTGAGAGATTGGTACGAACTATATCCAGAAAAATTCTTAAATAAAACTAATGGAATTACACAAAGAAGATGGTTGTTGAAATCTAATCCACAACTTGCTTCTTATATAACAGAACTTATAGGAGATGCTTGGATAAAAGATTTATCTGAACTTAAAAAGCTTGAACAATTCCTAGATGATAAAAATGTTTTAGATAGAATATGGGATATAAAAATTGAAAAGAAAAAGGAACTTGTTGAATATTTAAGAGAAACTCAAGGTATAGATATAAATCCAAACTCTATCTTTGATGTACAAGTTAAGAGATTACATGAATATAAGAGACAGTTATTAAATATTTTCCAAGTATATAACTTGTATCAACAATTAAAACAAAATCCTAGTATGGACTTTACTCCAACAACTTATATATTTGGAGCAAAGGCTGCACCTGGATATAAAGTTGCAAAAGGAATTATTCGTTTAATCAATGATATTGCTCAAATAATTAATGGAGACAATGATGTTAAAGATAAACTAAAAGTTGTTTTTGTTGAAAACTATAGAGTTACAGTTGCTGAAAAGATATTCCCTGCTGCAGATATTTCAGAACAAATTTCAACAGCTGGAAAAGAAGCTTCAGGTACTGGAAATATGAAATTCATGCTAAATGGAGCATTAACTTTAGGTACATTAGATGGAGCTAATGTGGAAATTGCAAAAGAAGCTGGGGAAGAAAATGAGTATATTTTTGGTATGAGAGTTGAAGACATTGATGCTCTTATAAAAAAAGGATATGATCCAAGATTCCCGTATAATAATGTAAGCGGACTAAAGCAAGTTGTAGATGCTTTAATAGATGGAAGTCTTAGTGACTTAGGTAGTGGAATTTATAGAGAAATACACTCTTTACTAATGGAAAGAGGAGATCAATATTTTGTTTTAGAAGATTTTGAAGATTATAGAAAAACTCAAAGAACTATAAATAGAGAATACAAAGATAAGTATTCTTGGGCAAAGAAAATGCTAAAAAATATAGCTAATGCTGGAAAGTTCTCTTCAGATAGAACAATTTTAGAATATGCTAATGAAATTTGGAATATAAAAGAAGCAAAAATTTAATTTCTACACTATAAAGAGGTGATGTTTATGTCTGGACAAATGGAACATTATTTATTTCATCGTGGAGAGTACAGACAAGCTTATGAATATTTTGGAGCACATCCAAATAGAAGTTCAACGATATTTCGTATTTGGGCTCCAACAGCAAAGTCAGTGGCTGTTGTTGGTAATTTTAATAATTGGAATGCTAGAGAAGAAGATTATTGTCAAAAAATAACTAATGAAGGTATATGGGAAGTTGAAATAAAAAAAGTAAAAAAAGGTACTATATATAAATTTCAAATAGAAACTTCTTGGGGACAAAAAATATTGAAAGCAGATCCTTATGCTTTTTATTCAGAGCTCAGACCTCAAACGGCCTCTGTAGTTAATGGAATATCAAAATTTCGTTGGGGTGACAAAAAATGGCTTAACAATAGAGAAATAGGTTATGCTAAACCAATTAATATATATGAAGTTCACCTTGGTTCGTGGAAGAAAAAAGAAGATGGAACTTATTATAATTATAGAGAGATTGCAGAGTTATTGGTTGAATATATGTTGGAGATGAATTACACTCATATTGAAATAATGCCAATAACAGAATATCCTTTTGATGGTTCTTGGGGCTACCAAGCTACAGGATACTATTCAGTAACTAGCCGTTATGGGACTCCAGAAGACTTTATGTATTTTGTAAATTATTTCCATAAGAATAATTTAGGAGTAATATTGGATTGGGTTCCTGGTCATTTTTGTAAAGATGCACACGGATTATATCGTTTTGATGGTAGTGCTTGTTATGAATATGAAGATCAAAATCTTGGTGAAAATGAATGGGGTACTGCAAACTTTAATGTGTCAAGAAATGAAGTTAGAAGTTTCTTAGTATCTAATCTATATTTTTGGATAAAAGAATTCCATATAGATGGAGTAAGAATGGATGCAATATCTAATATGATTTATCATAAAGATGGAGTTAGTGAAAATAGAGCTTCCATTGAATTTTTACAATATTTAAATCAAAGTTTACATGAAAATCATCCAGATATTATGTTAGTGGCAGAAGATTCTTCAGCTTGGCCTCTAGTTACAAAGTATCAAGCTGATGGTGGACTTGGATTTGATTTTAAGTGGAATATGGGTTGGATGAATGACACTTTAAAATATATAGAACAAGATCCATTTTTTAGAAAGTCACATCATGGAAAATTAACATTTTCTTTTATGTATGCATTTTCAGAAAATTTCGTATTACCACTGTCACATGATGAAATAGTCCATGGTAAAAATGCCATTTTAAATAAGATGCCAGGTTATTATGAAGATAAATTAGCTCATGTTAAAAATTTATACTCTTATCAAATGGCTCATCCTGGAAAAAAATTAAATTTTATGGGGAATGAATTTGTACAAGGTTTAGAGTGGAGATATTATGAGCAATTAGAATGGCAACTTTTAAAAGAGAATAAAGGTTCTAAAGATATACAAAATTATGTAAAAGCTTTAAATACTCTATACTTAGAAGAAAAAGCTTTATGGCATGATGGTCAAAATGCTTTTGAATGGATAGAACATGAGAATATAGATGAAAATATGTTAATCTTTTTAAGAAAAAATCCTGATACAGATGATTTTATAATAGCTGTATTTAATTTTTCAGGAAAAGATCATGATAAATACCCTGTAGGAGTTAATCTAGAAGGGGAATATGAATGTATTTTAGATAGTAATGAAAAAAGATTTGGAGGTTCTTATCAAGGAAGAAAAAGAAACTACAAAACTATAAAAGGAGCTTGGCACAACAGAGAACAACATATAGAAGTAAAAATTGCTAAAAATTCAACTATATTTTTAAAACACAAGAAGGGAAATGAGGAGGATTAGCTATGAAAAGAAAAAAGATGATTGCTATGATATTGGCTGGAGGACAAGGAAGTCGTCTAAAACAATTAACTGAAGACCTTGCAAAACCTGCTGTAGCATTTGGTGGAAAATATCGTATAATAGATTTCACTTTAACAAACTGCTCTCATTCTGGTATAGATACTGTTGGTGTATTGACACAATATGAACCTCACATACTAAATAACCATATAGGAAGAGGGTCACCTTGGGATTTGGATAGAATGGATGGTGGAGTTACAGTATTACAACCTCATACTAGAAAAAATGATGAAAAAGGTTGGTACAAAGGAACAGCTAATGCTATCTATCAAAATATAAAATTTATTGAAGAATATAATCCTGAATATGTTTTAATTTTATCTGGAGATCATATATACAAAATGAATTATGATAAGATGTTACAATATCATATTGAAAAAAAGGCAGATGTAACTATAGGAGTTTTTAGAGTTCCTCTAAAAGATGCTCCAAGTTTTGGTATCATGAATACAAGAGATGATATGACTATATATGAATTTGAGGAAAAACCTAAAGAACCAAAGAGCGATTTAGCTTCAATGGGTATATATATCTTCAAATGGTCAGAATTGAAAAAATACTTGGAAGAAGATGAACATAACCCAAATTCTGATAATGACTTTGGTAAAAATATAATACCTAATATGTTGAATGATGGTAAAAAGTTAGTGGCATATCCATTTGAAGGATACTGGAGAGATGTTGGAACTATTCAAAGTTTCTGGGATGCACATATGGACTTATTATCAGAAAATAATGACCTTGATCTTTTTGATAAAAATTGGAGAATAAATACAAGACAGGGTATCTATACACCTTCATATTTTGAAACAGGTTCTAAAATAAAAAATAGTCTAATAGATAAAGGATGCCTTGTTGAAGGAGAAATAGATCATTCAGTTATATTTTCAGGAGTAAAGATAGGGAAAAATTCAAAAGTCATAGATTCCATTATAATGGCAGATACAGAAATAGGGGACAATGTAACTATTCGTAAGGCTATTATTGCTAATGATGTGAAAGTAGCTGATAATGTAGTTATTGGTGATGGAAAAGAGATAGCTGTTATAGGAGAGAAAAAAATTATAGATAAGTAAACATTAATTAGATAATGTAAACGGAGGCTTGATTACTATGATAAGAAATTATATGGCGATAATTTATTTAGGAGATAACAAACAAAATATAAGTCCTTTAACAAAAGTTAGATCTTTAGCATCTATCCCAGTTGGAGGTTCATATAGAATAATAGATTTTGCTTTATCAAATGTTGTAAATTCTGGGATAAGAAATGTGGGACTGTTCTGTGGAAATGAGGAATTAAATTCGCTTACAGACCATATTGGTATGGGAGCGGAATGGGATTTAGCAAGAAAAAAAGATGGTATCTTTATTTTCAAAAGAATGCTAGATGACGACCTTTCTTTAAATCAGTCAAGAATTAGTAAAAATATGGAATATTTTTTTAGAAGTACTCAAGATCATATAGTTGCTTTAAATGGACATATGGTATGTAATTTAGATATTTCAGATTTAATTGAAAAGCATAAAGAATCTGGAAAAGAAATAACTATGGTCTATAAAAAAGTAAAAAAGGCTAATGAACATTTTAATAATTGTTCATCTGTAAAGATTGATGAAAATAATCGTGTTATAGGAATAGGTCAAAATTTATTTTTTAGAGAAGAGGAAAATATTTCTTTAGATGCCTTTGTATTAAGCAAAGAGCTTATGTTAAAATTATTGATAGATAGTATACAAGAAGGAAAATATAATGTTTTGTCAGAAATAATTGCTAGAAAATTACCTTCTCTAAATGTTAATGCTTATGAATTTAAAGGTTATTTACAATGTATAAATTCAACTAAAGAATACTTTAATTTCAATATGAATATATTGAAAAAAGAAATAAGAGAAGATATTTTTGGTTTAAAGAGTGGAAGAAGGATTCTAACTAAAGTTAAGGATACACCTCCTACTATTTTCAAAGAAACAGCTGAAGTAGAAAATTCATTAATTTCAAATGGATGTATTATAGAAGGTAAGGTAATAAATAGTGTACTATCAAGAGGTACTATTGTAGAAAAAGATGTTGTTTTAGAGGAATGTGTAATCTTACAAGATTGTCATATTAAGGCTGGTTCTCATTTAAAAAATGTAATAGTTGATAAAAATAATATTATCCATGAAAATGAAAAACTATCAGCTTCAGAGGAATATCCATTGGTTATAGAAAAAGGTATGAAGTGGAATACAAAGGAATATCAAGATTTGATGGATTATATTAAGAATAAATAAAATGGAGGGAAAAGAATGAAAATTCTTTTTGCAACAGGGGAAGCATTTCCCTTTATAAAAACAGGAGGCTTAGGAGATGTATCTTATTCTCTTCCAAAAGCTTTAGTACAAAAAGAAAAACTTGATGTGAGAGTAATTTTACCTAAATATAGCAAGATTTCAAATGAACTTTTAAAAGATGCTAGACATTTAGGTCACAAAGAAATTTGGGTTGCTCATCACAATGAATATGTAGGAATAGAAGAAGTGGAATTAGAAGGAGTAATTTACTATTTTGTAGATAATGAAAGATATTTTAGAAGGCTTAATGTTTATGGTGAATATGATGACTGTGAGAGATTTTTATTCTTCTCTAAGGCAGTTGTTGAAACTATGGATATTACAGGTTTTAAGCCTGATATTATTCACTGTAATGACTGGCAAACAGCACTTATACCAATATATTTAAAAGAAAGAGGAATATATGATGTAAAGACTGTTTTCAGTATACATAACTTAAGATTCCAAGGTTTTTTCTATAACAATGTAATTGAAGATTTACTAGAAATAGATAGAGCTAGATATTTCCAAGATGATGGAATAAAATACTATGATATGATTTCATTCTTAAAAGCTGGAGTTGTGTACTCTGACTATATCACAACAGTAAGTGATAGTTATGCAGAAGAGATAAAAACTCCTGAGTTTGGAGAAGGAATACATGGTCTATTTCAAAAGTATGACTATAAGTTATCAGGTATAGTAAATGGAATAGATAAGACTTCATATCCATTATCTAAGAAGTCACATAAAACATTAAAAGCTAATTTACAAGCTAAATTAGGTTTAGAAATTGAAGAAGCTACTCCTTTGGTTGCTATAATAACTCGTTTAGATAGACAAAAAGGGATAGATTTTATCATAGATAAATTTGATGAAATGATGACTTTAGGAATACAATTTGTTCTTCTGGGAACAGGTGAAAAATCTTATGAAAATTTCTTTAGATATAAAGAAAGTCAATACAGAGGTTATGTATGTTCATACATAGGTTTTGACCAACAACTTTCTACTGAAATTTATGCAGGAGCAGATATATTCTTGATGCCTTCAGTTTTTGAGCCTTGTGGACTTTCTCAAATGATAGCAATGAGATATGGTTGTATACCTGTTGTTAGAGAAACAGGAGGCTTAAAAGATACTGTAAAACCATATAATGAGTATACAGGTGAAGGAGATGGCTTTGGTTTTAAACAAGCTAATGCTGATGATATGATAAAAACTTTAAAATATGCAATTAAAATGTATCATAGACCTAATGTATGGCAAGAGATTATTAAGAATGCTAAGAAAAGAGATAACTCTTGGGATAAACCTGCAAAGAGATATAAGGAATTATACCAAAGGTTGATAGAAGGATAAATAAAAAACTGTTACATTTCAAATAGATTTGTAGCAGTTTTATTTTTATTAAACTATATTTTTTATCCAATTATCTAAGAATTTCATTTGTTCATCTGTATGAAACCAATGCTCTCCATCTTTCATTATTGTTAGATTTGCATTTATCTTATTAGCAAAATTGGTCATGGTATCTACTGATGTCATGTTGTCATTATCGGCAAAAAGAATATTTGTTGGTATATCCCAATGTATCGTATTCTTTCTAACATAACTCAAATATTCCCAAGATAAAGATTCACCAAAAGAAGTTTCAATTTCTTTTTTTAACTTGAGTTCATCTTCCGTTACATTCTCACATTTCATCATACCAAAAATTATTCTTTCCATATCAACAATAGGCGAAATCAGCATCGCTTTTTCAATAGGCATATCTGACAAAGATATTAGTGAAAAATATGCCCCTATGCTATTAGCTATTAAATAAAATTTATGATATTTAGAAACAATGGAGCTGAAATAATTTATAAACTCGATTTTAGCATCCCATGGGTTCAATGATTTATAGTCAAATCCAATGATTTCAAAGCTGTCATCAAAAAATTGTTTATAGTGATTAGCTTCTTCTGCATTACCACCCTTACCATGAACATATATAACGGCATTTTTCATTCAAATTTCCTCTACTAATTCCAATTTGTTTCACTCTATATCCGTGATATTATACCACATTTAAGCCAAATTTTATAGGTCTAACTCGTTCCTCTTAACCTGTGATAGTCGCTTTTCTTGTTCCTGTAACTGCTCTATACAGGTCTTAACTTTTTCAGCCTGTGCCACTTCTTTTCGTATGTCTATTATTTGAGAATATAGACTATCTTTTTCATTCCTCAAAGTGCCTATTTCTGATTTCCATTTAGATATATTTATGGTCTTGCTTTCTCCTAAATTCTCTTTCAGATATTTCTTTGCACTTTCAAATAAAATAATCTCTGCGGTGTGTTCATTGTAGAAAGTATCTTGTTTGTTTTTCTTTAACTTGGTATAAGCTTTGTAGGTGTCTTTATGCTTCAAATATTTTTCGGCTTGGTCAATAAGTTTGGTTTTATCATCAATCTTCTTTTCGGTATCTTTCAAAGCTCTTGTGGTCTTATAATTTTTGTCTCGTAAATCGGTAATACTCTCTTTCAGTTCAGATACAGAAATGATATTTTTCTCTTTTAAGAACTGATAGCTTTCGATGTATTTTCCTAAATCTG
>ERZ773018.1613-NODE-1613-length-11903-cov-5.282748_pt1 | contig 11903 bp, 9 predicted proteins | sample MGYA00580840_ERZ773018 | MGnify/ENA primary metagenome ERZ773018 (study PRJEB29015, sample SAMEA2738125) | human oral metagenome | biome: human oral; feature: human-associated habitat; material: saliva | place: China | collected 2256 ... | reverse complement strand
GTTGTTGAGGGTGCTCAGGCTGTCATTGGTCTTTATGAGCTTGGTCAGCAGATGAGCGTTGAGATGCCAATCACTTCAGCTGTTCACGCTGTTCTCTATGAGGGAGAGAGCCCAGAAGACATTACTTCTCGTTTGATTAATCGTCTTCCAAGTGAAGAATTTTATGGCATGACTCGATAGGAGAGTTTAATGAATAACGTCCTGGTTGCACCATCTGTTCTATCTGCAGATTTCTCTAAGCTTAAGAGCGAACTTGATTCAATTGCAAACGCTGACTACATCCACTACGACGTGATGGATGGTCACTTTGTCCCAAATATCTCGTTTGGTCCAGATATTTTCTCGTACTGTAAAAAGTCTTCTGAGCTTCCTATTGATGTCCATCTGATGGTTACTAATCCAGCAGAGATTGCACCTCTGTTCCTAAACCGTGGCGCTGACGTTGTCACTTTCCACTACGAGGCCGAGGTCCATGCTCATCGTCTTGTTCACCTTATCAAGGATTCCGGTGCTAAAGCTGGTATTTCGCTTTGCCCTGGTACTCCTGTAAGCGTACTTGAGGATCTTATTGAAGACCTTGACTTGGTCCTTATCATGACGGTTAACCCAGGCTTTGGTGGCCAAAAGTTTATTCCTCACTCAATTGAGAAGCTGAAGGCTCTCAAAGAGCTCTGCCGTAAGCACAACGCTCATCCTCTGATTGAGGTTGATGGTGGTATTAGTGCAGCTAACGCAGCTGATGTTGTAGCTGCCGGTGCAGACATGCTTGTTGCAGGCAGCGCTGTATTTGGCCAGGAAGATCGCGGTGCAACTATCCAGGCAATCCGCGACGCCGGCGAGTCTGCTCTTACCGTTCAGGGCTAAATTACAGCTCAATACATTATTTAAGTAACCACATACTTTCAGGATTGAACAAGCAGAAAACACGCCATGGATTACGTTTACCTAGACTATGCAGCTTCGGCACCAATGCGCCAAGAGGCGCTTGATGCCGAGAAAACCTATGAAGCTTCACCTATTGCAGGGGTGAACCCAAACTCTTTGCACTCACTTGGTCGTCAAGCAGCGCGAGAGCTTGATGGTGCTCGTGGTGTTATTGCACGTGCGGTAGGCGGCAAATTTAGAGCTCCTGACGTGGTCTTTTGCTCCGGCGGTACCGAGGGAAATAACCTCTCTGTTCTTGGTATGGCAGAAGGTATTCGTAACAAGGATCACAAGCGCAACACAGTGGTTTTCTCGGCAATTGAGCATGATTCTATTTTGGACCTAGCACCGGTTCTTCGCGAGAAGGGCTTTGAGGTTAGAATTGCTCAGCCTAACCGTCAGGGAAAGATTGAGGCTTCAGCCCTTGAGGGTCTTTTGGATCAGTCGGTAGCTCTTGTTTCTGTGATGTATGCCAATAATGAAACGGGCGTTATCCAGCCGGTTGCAGACCTTGCTCAAGCTGCGCATAAGGTGGGAGCTCTTTTCCACACTGACGCCGTTCAGGCGTTTGGTCGTATTCCTCTTCAGGTAGAAGACGTAGATGCTCTGACTGTTGCTGCCCATAAAATTGGTGGACCTCTGGGTATTGCCGCAGTGCTTATGCGTTCTAAGGTTCCCTTTAAGGCTCAAAGTTACGGCGGGGGACAAGAGTCTGGCAGGCGTCATGGAACGCAGGACGTTCGGAGCGCCCTCGCTTTTGCGGCAGCTGCCAAGTGGTGTCAGGATAACCTTACTCAAACGCAAGAGAGCGTTTCTGCGCGCGCTAATAAGGTGTACGAGACTCTTTGTACTTCTCCTAAGATTAAGCCAACTACTGAGGCTTATGCGGGCAAAGATCACATGCCTGGCACGGTAAGCATTATGGTTCCCTCGATGGATTCAGAGACGCTTATCCTAAAGCTTGACCAGGCAGGCTATGAGGTGTCTGCTGGTTCTGCGTGCTCTTCAGGTTCTCTTGATGCTAGCCACGTACTCACTGCCATGGGAATTTCTAGAAACGAGGCTTTGGGAAGCTTACGTATTACCTTTGACGAGCGCGTTTCTGAAGCAGACCTTGATGCCTTTTGTGCAACCTTACTGCAGATTGTTGGATAATTCTTTTCAAATACTAATCTCTACATTAGTTATGTTCTGCGTCTGATACGTCCTTATTTACGTTAGACTAGATGAGTAACCGTATATGAGGAGGCCCTATGAGTGAGTCTGTTAATCTGATGCAGCTCCAGGATATTGATTTGCAGCTGCTAAAACTCGCATCCAACTTGGCCTCAATGCCCCAGGTTCAAAAGATTAAAAACGCCCAACTTGCAGAGAAAAAGATTGCTTCTCAGCTTAAGCAGGTACTTGGCGTTAAAAAGGACGTAGAAATTGATATTTTTGACCTCAAAGAGCAGCGCGCCCATTATGTCCTTAAGACAGAAGAGGTTTCTGCTGCTGTAGAAACTGCAACTAATCATCGTGCTCTTAGAGACTTTGACCAGCAGCTTTCTTCTTTGGCAAAGAATATCGAGAAGTGCGATTTTAAACTTGCAGCAAAAACAGAAGAGCTTGAGAAGTGCAAGAAGGCTTATCAGACAGCTCAAGACTTGCAGGTAAAGCTTATGAAAGAGCGTGAGAGCCTTTCTCAGTCCCTTGAGATTGATTCTGCGGCTCTTCGCGCAGAGATTGTTGAGCTCTCTAAATCTCGAGAAGAGCTTGCAGCTCAGATTTCTTCTGACACGCTTGAGCGCTATGAAGCTGCACGTAAACGTTTTAAGGGCCTGGCAGTTGAGCACCTTGTAGGAAACGTTCCAAGTGTCTGTCGCGTTAAACTGCAACCAAGTTCATTCCACGATCTTCAGCACAGCTCCGAGATTGCTGAGTGCCCTTATTGCCACAGGATGCTTATTACATCTACAGCGTTTGAAGAATAAAGGAATTTATCGCTATGTTGGATAAAACTGCTCAGTCCTCTGTATGCCTTGTGGTGTGCGGAGGAATTGCTGCATATAAAGCCTGCGAAGTACTCAGAGGCCTTCAGAAAGCTGACTGTGACGTTCGTGTTGTTATGACAGAAGATGCAGCTCAGTTTGTAGGAAAGACTACCTTTGAAGCATTAACGCATCATGAGGTAGTGCAGTCGCTCTACAACAATGCCGAGACTCCTGTTGCTCACGTTGACCTTGCTGACTGGGCAGATTGCATGGTAGTTGTACCAGCCACTGCCAATATCATGGCAAAGATGGCTCATGGTATAGCTGATGACGCTGCAAGTTCAATGCTTCTAGCAGCTCATACGCCAGTTCTTGTGGCCCCTGCCATGAATACGCATATGTGGAAAAATCCAGCCACTCAGGCAAATGTCGCACTGCTTCGTCAACGCGGCATCCAGATGGTTATGCCTGAGTCAGGTCATCTTGCCTGCGGCTATACCGGAGACGGAAAGCTTGCTCCAGTACAGCAGATAGTAGACGCCGCACTGAAGATTCTTTCTGGTAATGACGCGGCGCCATCCAAGCAAGATCTTGAAGGTAAAAAACTTCTTATTACCGCAGGACCAACGCACGAGAAGATCGATCCAGTTCGCTTTATTGCCAACTGTTCAACAGGAAAACTTGGCTATACCGTGGCTAAAGTTGCAGCTAGTCGTGGAGCGAATGTCACCCTTATCTCTGGACCCACATATCTTGAGGCTCCTCAAGGAGTCAACGTGCAAAGAGTAGTATCTGCTGAAGATATGTATAAGGCTTGTGCAAGCGTCTTTGACAGCGTTGACGTCGCTATTTTGACGGCAGCTGTTGCCGACTACACGCCTGCTCATCCAGCAGATCATAAGCTCAAGAAATCATCAGAGTATCTTGAGTCTATTGACCTTAAAGAAACAACCGATATTCTCGCCAGCCTGTCACAGACTAAGAAAGACCAGGTTGTCGTAGGTTTTGCGGCAGAGACAAATAACCTTTTGGAGCATGCTCAGGCTAAACTTGAGCGTAAAGGTTGCTCCATGATTGTGGCAAATGATGTGTCTAGGCCAGATTCAACCTTTGGTTCAGATACAGACCGTGTGGCTTTTGTAACTCCTCAAGGTGTAAAACAGCTTGAGACTTTACCTTTGGCTGATGTTGCCTCAGAGCTTTTGGACCGTGTGGCCAAAATGCTTGAGGAGCGTGCATAGCGTGTTACCAGAAGATATTTTTATTGGATGCCATCTCTCAGCAGCTAAGGGCTGGGAGGCAATGGGTAAGGATGCTCTTTCTATTGGGGCAACTACCTTTGCTTTCTTTACCAGAAATCCTCGTGGTGGTAACGCTAAGGCTCTAGATGAGGCTGATGTTGCAAGGCTTAGGGAACTTCTTGAGGCTCATCACTTTGGGCCTCTGGTTGCGCATGCTCCTTACACTATGAACCTGTGCTCAGCAAAAGAGGAGACCAGAGATTTTGCTCGTAGAGCGCTCACAGAAGATCTTGAGCGTATGGAGTATCTGCCTGGTAATTATTACAACTTCCATCCCGGTAGCCATGTGGGTCAAGGGTCTGACGTGGCAATAGAGCAGATTTCTGAAGCTCTTAACGATTGCCTTTTTGAGGGCCAACACACCACCGTTCTTCTTGAAACGATGGCTGGCAAGGGCACAGAAGTTGGTAAAACGTTTGAGGAGATTGCTGCAATTCTAGATAAGGTAAATCACCCCGAGCTTATGGGAGTGTGTCTTGATACCTGCCATGTTCATGATGGCGGCTATGAGATTGTAGAAGATCTTGATGGAGTTCTAGACAAGTTTGACCAGATAGTTGGCTTGAATAAACTTAAAGCCTTGCATCTTAATGATTCTAAGAATCCCCTTGGAGCACATAAAGATAGACATGAGCAGATTGGCAAAGGCTTCATTGGCTTAGAAACGTTCCGCGCTGTGGTGACTAATCCGCGCGTCAACACGCTTCCTATGATTTTGGAGACTCCTCATTCTGAGCTTTCTGGTTGGGGAGAAGAAATTGCGTTACTTCGTTCTTTTTTAGGTGATAACTAGTGGGAATTCTTGTTGGTTGCGAACAAATTTCTATGGAATGGCCTGGTAACAAGGTTCTTACCAACCAGACTATTGGCGTTAATGAGGGTGACCGTATTGGTGTTGTGGGCAAAAACGGCGATGGAAAATCAACCCTCTTAGATCTTATCGCCAAAAGAATTGAGCCCGATTCTGGTAACGTAATTTGGAGAAGTGGCATCCAAGTAGGCTATATGGGCCAAAGTGATTCACTTTCTGATACACAGACGGTTTGTAGTGCTGTTGTGGGAGACACGCCAGAGTATGAGTGGGCATCTGACGCTCGCATCCGTAAGATTATTGATGAGCTCATTGGAGACTTGGACTGGAATGGCCTGGTAGGAGAGCTTTCCGGAGGTCAGCGTAGACGCTGCGATTTGGCTCGACTGCTTGTGGGCACCTGGGACTTAATGCTTATTGACGAGCCAACCAACCACCTTGATCTTCACGCTATTCAGTGGCTTGCTAATCACCTTAAAAACCGCTGGTCAGAGGGAAATGGCGCCCTCATTCTGGTCACACATGACCGTTGGTTCTTGGATGAGGTCTGCGACCACATGTGGGAAGTCCACAATGGCGTTATTGACCCATTTGACGGCGGTTATTCTGCCTACATTCAAGCTCGAGTTGAACGTGATAGACAGGCAGCGGTGATGGAAGAGCGCCGTCAGAATACGCTTAGAAAAGAGCTTAATTGGCTTGCTCATGGTGCAAAGGCACGCACGTCAAAGCCTAAGTTTAGGATTGACGCTGCCATGGAGCTTCTAGCCGAAGATCCACCACTTAGAAACACGCTTGAGCTCAAACGCATGGCAGTTTCAAGGTTAGGCAAGCAGGTTATTGAGATGCATGACGTCTCCTTTGCCTACAAAAATGCTGCACAAAGTACTGATTCAGACCCTAAAAAGCAGCTAGATTCTTCAAACAGTCAAACAGACGTCATCAAGCATGTTGAATGGCTCATTGGCCCTGGTGATCGCTATGGCATTCTGGGTGAGAATGGTGCTGGTAAGTCCACGCTTCTTGAGTTGATGACGCAGCAGTTGCAGCCAACGTCTGGTCTCGTGAAGGTTGGCAAGTCCGTCAAATTTGGTTGGCTTTCTCAGCAGATTGATACGTTTGCCACAAAAGAGACGTGGACTGTTCTTGAACTGCTTGGCCAGTACAAAACAAGTTACCTGGTAAACGGCAAAATGCAGAGCCCTACGCAGCTGCTTGAAAGCTTGGGCTTTGATCGCCGAGAGTTTACCAACCGCTTGCAAGACCTCTCCGGAGGACAGCGTAGACGCTTAGCACTTCTGTGCGTCCTTCTGGAAGAGCCAAACGTGCTGGTACTAGACGAGCCAGGCAACGATCTGGACACGGATATGCTTGCTGTCCTGGAAGACCTTCTGGACTCGTGGCCAGGAACGCTTCTGGTGGTCAGCCACGATCGTTTCTTGATTGAACGCGTAACTGACGACCAATATGCCCTCATAGATGGCCACATTCGCCACGTTCCTGGCGGCGTTGACGAGTATCTTAAGCTTGTTGATGCTGCAAAGCAAACGGCGAGAAGAGCGGGGGAGTTGTCGGGTACACGCGGAAACTCAGATACAAATGATCCGCAGGTAGACGGATCTTCTCGCCAGGAGGGTGCGGTACTAAGTAACGCTGAGCGTCGCGAGCTCAAGAAGCGCTTTGATTCGATTGAGCGACGCATGGGCAAAGCTCAGGAGCTGCCTGAGCAGATTAGGGAGCAGATGAGCTCTGCTGATGCCACAGACGCGCAGCGTTTGATGGAGTTACAACAGCAGCTTGATGACGCAGAAGCGGCGCTGATGGAGCTGGAAGACGAGTGGTTAACGCTGGCAGAGAAACTTGGTGAAGCGTAAATGGGAGAGTTGCTCTCTAGATTTGTATGGCCAAAATATGGCCGAAAGAGTTTTGTTGCCGTGCTTTGTAAAGGTGTTGAGGTCATCGGTGACCTTCTTACACCACTGATTATTGCGCGCATGATTGACTTGGGAATTCACGGGGCAAACATGTATGACATTATTCGCTACGGTATTTTGCTAGTAGTAATTGCGGTTGTGGGCTTTAGTTTTACGCTTGTCTGTCAAAAAATTGCCTCCATTGTTTCGCAGCGCACAGGAACTGATCTACGTAATGAAATTTTCAAGAAGATTCAAGAGCTCTCAAGTGCCGATATTTCTGCACTGGGAACAGATACGCTGGTAACCCGTCTTATCAACGATGTTAATCAGGTACAGGTAGCAGTTGCTCTGGGTATTCGTCAGCTGGTCAGATGGCCAATCTTAGCGGCCGGATCTATTATTGCCACCCTTATGCTTGATGCTCAGCTTGGAATGGTCTTCTTGATTGCAACAGTGTTGGTAGCAGCTATTTTCTTCTTTGTTGCACGTAAATCTACCGCGCTCTTTACTGAGCTACAGAAGCGCCTTGATACCGTTTCTTTATATATGCGACAAATGCTTTCTGGTATTCGTGTTATTAGGGCTTTTAGGCATGAGTCAGAAGAGAAGGAACAATTCTCTGAGGCAGTTTTAGCTCAGACAGAAACTGCAACTGATGCGGCAAATTATTCGGCGCTACTTAACCCGGCAACATTCCTTGTTATGTATTTGGGAATTGCTGTTACGCTCTGGCTTGCAGCTCCACAAATTACTGCTGGAACTCTTTCTCAAGGTACCGTGGTGGCACTTGTCAGTTATATGACTAGTGCACTTTTGGCAATAGGATATGTTGCAAACCTGGTTATTATCATTACACGCGGAACTGCGTCTGCTGCACGCGTAATGGAAGTTCTGAACACCAAGTCAACGCTCACCGATAAGGGAAACAAGCAAATCAACCTCACAGAGTCCGATTTTACCAGCACTGCTGTAGCATTTAAGAATGCCTCGCTTGTCTACGACGGCGGAGGAGAGCCTGCTCTTTCTGACATTAACCTCTCGCTTCAGGCTGGTCAGACACTGGGCATTATTGGTGGTACAGGATCTGGTAAGTCCAGTTTTGCTGCCCTCATCCCACGTCTTTTTGACACAGAAACGGGCTCTGTAAGCGTCTTTGGCCACGACGTCAAAACCTATACGTTTGAGCAGCTGCGTTCCCTTATTGGCTACGTTCCACAGCACACCTCACTGGTCAGCGGCACCATTCGCACAAACCTGTGCTGGAAAAATCCAAACGCTGCCGACGAGGAGCTTTGGACAGCTCTTGATGTTGCTCAGGCAGCAGACTTTGTGCGCGAGAAACCCGATCAGCTTGACAGCATTGTTGAGCGTGGCGGCAAGAACTTCTCGGGTGGTCAGCGCCAGCGCTTAACCATTGCTCGTGCTCTGGTAGGAAACCCGCGCATTGTCATCTTAGACGACGCTGCCTCAGCGCTTGATTTTGCTACGGATGCACATCTTCGCATGGCACTCCGCAAACTGAGCGCAACTACAACCAGCATCATTATTTCGCAGCGTGTAGCTGCGGTTATGCAGGCAGATAAAATTCTTGTTCTTGACCATGGCAAACAAGTAGGGCTCGGGACGCACAAAGAACTTCTCGCCACGTGTCCGCTCTATAAAGAGATTTGTCTCTCACAGCTTCGTCCTGAGGAGGTGGAGTAGTGGCCGATATGTATTCTGGCGGAAGCACCTCCGCTATCGCATCCAGCGCTCCTGAGCACGGCAAAGTCGGCACCGCTGACGCTATCTCCATGTCCGCAGCAGAAGTCACACGCCGACTAGCTGCATGGATTTCTCCTCACGGAGGTTTTCTGGTTCTGGCGGCTGTGTCATCTATTGCAACCGTTATTCTGCAGCTCTGGGTACCCATCATTGTGGGTAGTGCCATCGACCAACTCATCAGACTGGTACAGGGCGCCGAGGCAGTACTTTTGCCTACGCTCGCTCAGCTTTCAGTAGTAGTTTTGCTTGCTAGTGCTACACAGTGGCTAGCTTCTTGGTCAACAAATAAGCTGACCTATCTGGTCACACGAGACCTCAGAGACGCTTCTCACGCCAAGGTTGCAAACTTGCCACTCTCATACGTTGACACGCATTCTCAGGGAGACTTGCTCTCTAGGGTTGTAAACGATGTGGATCAGCTGGGCGATGGCCTCCAGCAGGGCCTGACACAGTTCCTTACGGGCGTGGTGACCATTATTGGAACCTTATGCTTTATGTTCTATATGTCGATTCCTATGGGCCTTGTAGTTGCTCTAGCTACGCCGCTCTCTATTATTGTTGCATCCGCCATTACCAAGTACGCAAGCTCATCTTTTAGCAAGCAGCAGGGCTACCAGGGCCAGCTAGGCGGATACGCAGAAGAGATGATCTCTAACCAGGAGCTTATTACTGCTTTTGCCCACAAAGATGCCATTATTGAGCAGTTTGAAGCCATTAACGAGAAACTCCGTGTAGTAGGAGAGCGTGCTCAGTTTGCCTCTTCGCTCTCTAACCCTTCTACGCGTCTGGTAAACAACTTCATTTATGCACTGGTAGCTGGACTTGGCTGTATTTGCGTACTGACTGGTGTTCCTTCTCCTCTTACTATTGGTCAGGTACAAAGCTTCCTCTCGTATGCCAACCAGTACATGAAGCCTTTTAACGCCATTTCCGCAGTTGTTACACAGGTTCAGACAGCCTATGCAAGCGCTCGTCGAGTCTTTGATCTTCTCGATGCAAAGGAAATCAAGCCTGATCCAGTAGATGCTGAAGTCATCCAGAATCCACAGGGCTCCATTGAGTTTGATGACGTGGCGTTCTCCTATGATTCCAAGCACCCGCTGCTCAGCCACATCTCATTTAGGGCAGAGCCTGGCCAGAAGATTGCTCTTGTTGGCCCAACTGGCTGCGGCAAGACCACCCTTATTAACCTGCTACTCAGGTTCTATAGCATTGATTCTGGCGCAATTTATGTAGACGGCTATAACACACAAAAGCTCACTCGCGCATCGCTTAGAGAGCAGTTTGGTATGGTATTGCAGGATACGTGGCTCTTTAAAGGAACCGTCAAAGAGAACATCCGTTATGCAAAGCCTGATGCCACAGATGAAGAGATTATTGCCGCAGCGCAAAAAGCCCAGGCTCATGAATTTATTCAGCAACTTCCACGGGGCTATGACACCATGGTGGGAGAGTCTGGTGGATCTTTATCTCAGGGTCAGCAGCAGCTTCTGTGTATAGCTCGTGTCATGCTTGCTAATCCACCTATTCTGCTATTAGACGAGGCAACATCAAGCATTGATACGCGAACAGAGCAGCTGGTACAGAAGGCGTTTGATACCATCATGAGCGGCAGAACTTCGCTGGTTGTTGCACACAGGCTTTCTACCATCCAGGGTGCAGATTGTATCCTTGTTCTCAAGGATGGCTCAATTTTTGAGCGTGGAACTCACGATGAGCTTCTGGCCAAAGGCGGTTTCTACGCCAAGCTGTACGAGAGTCAGTTTGAGGGTACTAACGCTTAGCGTGTCTCAGGAATCAGATTATGTCACCGGTTGTTTACAACGGCCGGTGACTCTGTTTTTTGGCACATGTACATAGGGTTTCTCGCCATGTTTTGATAATAAAAAAGCCAGGAATACTCCTGGCGAGAAATTCTGGTCGGGTGGACTGGATTTGAACCAGCGACCCCTTGACCCCCAGTCAAGTGCGCTACCAAGCTGCGCCACCACCCGTTTGCTTTTGATACGATAGCATTCCAACATAAAATGAGCAAGCAATTCCCGGTAACCGTGAAGATAGAGTGGGTTTGAGATGGACAACTTCTTTCAACGTGCGTTTTCAGTAGTTAAGCAGATCCCTGAGGGTAGGGTCAGTACGTATGGGCAGATAGCTCGCATGATAGGGGAGCCAAGAAAAGCTCGGTATGTAGGATTTGCCATGCATCAAAGTCCGGGAGTTGCCGGTGGCGTGCCTTGTCACCGAGTAGTCTTCAAAGACGGCTCGCTTGCTCCTGGTTTTGCCTTTGGAGGGCCTGATGCTCAAAGAGAACTTCTTGAAGCAGAAGGGATTCAGTTTCTTGATACCGGCAAGGTAGATATGAAACGTTTCCTCTGGGAAGCATAAAAAGATGAAACATTATTTTATTTTGTGAAATATTCTCCCAGCTAGGCTGCGTCGTTTGCTGGGTACAATCGCAGTGAGTTCCTGGTAGTTAGTACGTTCCGTTTAATGGAGGTCAAATGAAGCGTAGCTCTAGGATGAGCAAGTTCTTTACTGCAATTTTTGTACTACTGGTAACGTCAGCCTTAAGCGTGAGCATTTTGTCTGGCTGCTCACAAACAGAAAACAAACAAGACCAGACTCAATCCACCACGTCAGAACAAAAAGAAGAGAAGAAAGACGAGAAAAAAGAGGATTCTTCTAGCTCCTCATCAAACAATTCAAACGCAACCGGCTATGACACCTATCATATTCCTGATGGATTCAGCTTTGATAACAGCCTGTATCCAGATCTGCAAATTACTACGCAGGTTGATAAAGACAGCCTCTGGCCAATCATTATTCGCATTGAGGGTACAGCAGACCAGTTTGATTTGATGAGAAAAGCAACTATCGATGCAGCTCAGAGGGCTCAGGTACTTGAGTCAGCAGAAGAGATTGGCAACACCGTTGACCAAGCCCTTGCTCACCCAACAAACTACAATCTGACTGACTGCGCAATTCTTACTTCTGCACCAGAGTCGTATCGAAAGACCTACGTTATTACGTTTACCGTAAAGAGCCACTACGAGGTTAAGAAGTAGTTTGAACTGTACTGCTTATTAGCTTTGTTGTAACAAACATTGTTCCCAAATGGTGCTCGCACAAGCGAGCACCATTTGGGTTCATCTCATTTTTTATTTAAGCTCCGGATTCAGACGTGATAACCGCCTGCTGCAAAGCGCTAGCTAGC
>ERZ773018.1611-NODE-1611-length-11917-cov-3.144158_pt1 | contig 11917 bp, 8 predicted proteins | sample MGYA00580840_ERZ773018 | MGnify/ENA primary metagenome ERZ773018 (study PRJEB29015, sample SAMEA2738125) | human oral metagenome | biome: human oral; feature: human-associated habitat; material: saliva | place: China | collected 2256 ... | reverse complement strand
AAAGCCTTTGTTTTCATCATCGGTGTTGGTGGATTTAATGCCGTCTTGCCCAGCGGTGACCTTCACGGTGCCGTCAACAATGTCCACGTAGTCTTTGCCTTTAATACCGGCTTTTGCGGCGTTGACGTCAAGGGTGCCGTTGGCGATGACGAGCCCGTCAGTGGTGTGAACACCCGCTTTGTAGGAGCCCTTCACAGACAGACTGCCTTCCCCGGCGAGGGTCAGGTTCGCAGTGGAGTAGATGGCCGCATCCGGGTCATCTGCGCCTTTAGCAGCATAGTTAGCCCCATCCGCAATGGTGTTTGCCGTGCCCGACGCGGTGTAAATAATCGCTTCACCAGCGCCCGCCACATTAATGGCTGGCCCGATTGAGTTGGTAATCTTCGCGTTATCGAGCACCAGCCGCACCGTATCAGACTTACCGGCTTCAATCTTCACTTGGCCGTTGTACTCGCCGGAGATCCGGTAGGTACCGTCTGCGGTGATAGTGATAGTGCCATTGTTAACGTTTACCCCGTCGGCAGCGGCGGGGTTCGCCAGGTCAATGGCTTCTTCGTCGGAGGAATCCCATTTGAGGTCTTCATCGGAGTAGTGGGTTTGGGCATCTAGCTTTTGCACTGCGGCTGCATTGGGTGCAGCTGCGACGGGAGGCGCACCATTGGCGGCAAGGTACCCGGTAGACCCCAGCGCGGTGATCAGAGTTACGGAGGCTACGGTTTTGACCGTTGTTTTCTTCATATTTATTGTTATCTTTCGGTGATTATTGGAGTCTCAGCAATCGCTCAAGACCTTAAAAGTCTACCTTAAGTTGAAGGATTGTGTAACCTGATTCATAGATAAATAAACATAAGAAGACACGCGATGCACTAGTTTGAACATCGCGTGTCTTTCTACTGTGTACCTTTACCCCCGTACCGCTACGAGCCGAAAGACAGCAGCTCCACGCCCCATTATTCCGCCTTGCCGCAACGGGTTTATAGGTATTGTTGGGCTATTCTGCGGCGTACGTGCCCACTTCAACCGCTCCCGGAGCGAGAGTCGTACTGCCCTCCTGCACTGGCCCAGACACCGTATATACCGTATAGTTATTGCCCTTTACGAGGGACGGGTTCGAGACGAAGAACAGCTGCACACCGGTGGTAACCACCGTATAGTTCGCCACCACCGCGCCGGTCTTGGTATCTGTCACCTGCACTGTGCGTCCGGGGGTAAACACGTCCAGATCAACCACTCGCAGATACCCGTTCGTTGACCTCTCGGAGGGGACCTTAAACACTTCTGCACCACTACCGGCCGCCGCAATATTCACCCCGTTCAGCAGCAGCTCACCGTTGGCATCCACCGAGTTATTCAGGTAGGTTGGGGGGCCATTAACGATAACAGTGCCGCCAGTATAGGTCTGAGAGCCATTCGAGTCGATACCATCCCCCTCAACATTCACCGTGACCTGCCCGCCGCTGATATTAATGGCGGCGTCAATAACCTCAGTGGTATCCCGTGCACCTCCCACACTGCCGCTGGGTTCCTGCTGGGGCTGACCATCGGGTGTGGAGTCGTCCTCGGCTTCTTGCCCATCGGGCAGGGGGTCTTTGAGGGAGGCGTTAATACCGTCGTCTATGCTGTTTACAGATACCGTGCCGCCGAAAATATTAATGTACTGGCCCTCCACACCTTCTCGGGCCTTTTCAATATTGAGCGTACCGTCGGCTACTTCAACGGTGCGGATGGCTTTAAGTCCGTCATCGCCCGCAGTAACCGTCACGGTGCCGCCGGTAATACGAGCCCACCCATACCCTTCCTCTTTAGAGTTGGTGGCTTTAATAGCATCTTTCTGGGAGTTGACGGATACCTCACCGCCCAGAATATCCACATAGTTTTTGCCTTTAATCCCGGTTTTTACGGAGTTCACATTCAGGGTTCCGTTGGAGATTACCAGCCCGCCAGTGGTATGCACCCCTTCTTCATGGTTCCCGTTCACCGTCAAAGTGCCTTCCCCGGCGAGGGTCAGGTTCGCGGTGGAGTAGATCGCTGCGTCCGGTTTTTTCTTACCAGCTACCGTGTACTGCTCCCCATCACTGACAGTATTGGTGGTGCCAGCCATCGTATATACGATTGTCGTGCCGCCTCCGGTGGCGGTAATAGCAGGCCCCGTGGAGTTAGTAATAGTCACATTATCTAAGATGAGCCGCACTGTCTCAGGCTCGGCAGTATTAATGCGTACCTGCCCGGTGTAGTCGCCGCTTAGATGATAGTTCCCGGCTTTGGTAATGACTAGGGCACCATCCTCAACGCTCACCCCGTCAGCGGAAGGTTCATTCGCAAGGTCAAGGCGGATTTCAGATCCAGTATCCCAGGTGAGACTACCGTGGGTGTGGTGGGTTTCAGCATTAATTTTTTCGCCGGTTTTCGTATTCGAAGTATATTTGCCCGAGGGGGCTTTTGCCTGTTGAGCGGGTGCGGCATTGGTCGGGCCTAGGGAGTCTTTCGGGGCGGCACTAGATTCATTATTACTACCTGAGCATCCGGCCAGTCCCAAACCCACAATAAGGGGTAGAGAGGCTGCCACGTTTAAAGGGGATTTCTTCACTATGCGTCTTCTTCCTGCCTGCGTATATCGGTGTCTGTATACGCGTGTCATAACGGTAACGGGTAACCCTTGGCTCCCCATGTACCCTTACCGGTGGTTGGTGTTATTGGCGGTTATTTGCATGTTGTCTGCGCGCTGCACCCTAGAAGCCCCTGGGTGAGGGGGCTCCGTCGAATACGCGCCATGAGTTAGGTGGCGGTAAGCCACGCACTCTACCCTACCATTAGGTGGGTTTAAAAATACTAAATGGGTGACACCTGAACCCTGCGGCATAGCATTCACTGTGGTCTAAAAAGGGTACGGCACCTGCTGCGCTTATTGTGTGAGGCATTGGGCCTTATCACGTTCTGCGCGGCAGGTGCCGTCTCGTACCGGCAATTTAATGTGTTCGTTCTTGCGCCGGTTTTAGTTCAGTGTCGGTTGTGGTTGGTTATTCTCCCTTCTATACGGTGACGCGGGTTGCCTAGACGGCAACTTTAGCTGGCACCAGGTTCATCCACCGCTCAATAATGCGGTGCCACTTATTGGAGGGCAGCTGCGGGTTGAGTGCCGCCAGACCGGTACCGAACTTGGAGATCTTGACGGGCCGGATGCCCGCACGCCACAGGTGCTTGTCTGCGACTGAGGGGGCCGTGCCGGATTTCGTTTCAATAATGACGGTGCCGGGAATCGTGTACTCAACCCCCACCTTATGGCCGTGGTAGTTTTCCCGGGTTACCCCCGCATAGAGCGCATGATCCGACAGGGGCGTCCACGTGAGGTTACGGTCAATGGTCAGGCGGGAATCCACCGGGTTCTGCTCTGAGGCGGGCAGGTAAATGGTGGTGCGTCGATACCCGGTGCTAATAACCGGTTCGAACTCAATGGCCGGGGTGTCAAGAATCCCGTAGAGTGCCTCGTTGACGTACTGTCGGCCCTCTTCAGTGAGCTTGTCACGGTCATCAATGGAGTAAGGAATGCGCTCCTTCACGGTCATGGCACGTTCGCCTTCGGTCTTGACCTCCAGGAAGCATGTGTTGGTGTCGAGGTAGCTGCGGGTACGCACCTTGAACCGGTCGGGGCGGTCGGTGGCAGCCGCGTAGTAGCTGACCAGATTAGGGGTATCAAAATAGACGGAGTCATAGGCAAATTCGCGCTGCCCCTCAATTTCGAGTACGGATGCTTCGGCGGGCAGCTCTGCCAGTACCGATGCCGCGTAGTCTGCGTCTACGATGTATTTACGGTCCATGCGGGTCTGCATGGCAGCTTTGTTATTAAGATCGTTCAGGGTAATATTCTGCCAGTAGCTGGGAATAATTTCCATGATGCTGTTTTCCTTTCGGGCACCGCCCGGTGACTGTGCGGAAGCCGTGCCGGGTCGGTATTGTCGGTTAGAGCTACGAAAGTAGCAGGATATGCGCGAATCCTTTAGATATTGCGGGACGCCTCATGCAGGTGGTGGCCGTAGCCTTGCTGTGAGGAGGCGTACCCTTGGGCTTGGTTGCCATAGCCCTGAGTGGCACCTGCACCCTGCTGTGTTGGGGTGTTCTGCGCTGTGGCAGTTACCGCATAGTCGGGGGTGTTTCCCTGTTCTGCGGTGGTATCTTCTGCCGGTGGGTCAGGGTTGTAGCTAACCTCTGCCCTGGTAGTGTCGTTGACCATGTCGAGCTCCGATACTTTCACGCTGAGCACTTCGTAGGAGAGCTTCTGGTTCAAGTATGCTTTGAGTTCTTCAGGGTCGCTAATGGCACGATCGACGGTAATGATCTGGGTCTTCTGCTTATTGTCGAAGAAGGGCAGATCGACGACGGCCATGATAATAACGAGCATCGCCATGAGGGCGTATGCCATATATTCGGGATCCAGCCTGACACCTGCTATGAGGCCCAATGCCAATGAGACAAAGTAGTAGGCGACTTCGCGTTGTGCCAGTGGCGTGGAACGCAGGCGGATGATGGATAGCACACCGAATAGCCCAAGCCCCATTCCTGCACTCGTGCCGGAGGCGAATGAGAGTGCTTCTGTGACCACAAAAACGCCGAAGTTAATGATGGTGTATGAGACCACTAGCTCACGGCGGCTGTGGCGGATGAGGTAGATGGTGCACAGAGCGGCAATTGCTATAAGGTCCGCGATTACCATACTCACTAGGTGCATAGGATTCTCCGTCTGTAGTGTAGTGATTCGGATATTTATAGATTCGCGCTTAATCCTGTGTTGTAGCTGTGTCCTACTTAGATCGCAGGTATGTCTTCCAACGGCGCTGGTCTTATCCTGTATCGCCTCTTTTCTGTTGGCGGTTCATGTGCTGTATTCCCACATATTTCATGTGGGTTTTTGAGCGGTAACTGTCAGTGGAATATATCTGTTACCTTTCCCCTCATTTTATCAATCTAAGGCTTAGGTTTTAACGCACCTTCACGTTCTATGGCTTAAATTCAACCTATACAGATAGAGTTGCCTTGACATTTATGTGCATAAAAATCACACCCACATAACGCCTCTTGCGAACGAAATCATTTATAGTGTGACCTGTTTTATGGTTTTCTGTGGGGATATCCCCACAAATCCAAAATCCCCCTTTGCATTCCATGCAAAGGGGGATTTAAGTGAATATTTACACAATGCGGCAGTATAAAGTACCGACCGAGCGATATTTTATGATTTACGCCGAATATTGAAGAAAATGATGAGCGCAGCGAGTACCACACCGCCGCCGATCAGCCCGTAGCCAAGCCACGGCATCATATTCCCGCCCGAGTTATTTGAAGATGCGCTGGTCACTGCGGTGGGGCTGGCGCTGCTGCTGATCGGGCTTAGCGGCTTTTCATCCGCATCTGTGGTGGCGCTGCTAGCAGCGGTGTGAGTTTCTTCTTCCTTAGCCGCGGGGCTGCTTTCTTCTTTAGCGGGAGTCTCTGTCTTAGCGCCTTTAGAAGGATCTTCCTTGGGACTTTCAGACTTGTTCGCATCGGCTGAGGCTGACTCCGACGGCTTAGCCTTGCCGGTGCCGCCGTTTTTGTCTACCACGGTCACAGAAGCGGCGATGCCTCCGCGCTTATTATCGTTGGGGTTCAAAGACCCGGTGAGCACGTTAATGGTGGCGGTCGAACCGGCAGTATAACGATCCTGCCAGGGAATAGAGCCACTTACCTTACCATCGGCATCAGCTTCGAACTGCAAGTAGTCTGATGAACCCACGGGCCCACCGTTGAGACGCACGGCAAGTACTGAGGGGGTGCCGTCGGTGGCAAAGAAGTTAACGCCTGAAAATTCTAGGGGTTCGCCCTCAGTCCAGGTTGAGGGGAAGGTAAGGGTGGCGCCGTCGGTGTATTCCTTAACAATAGGCGTTGCAGATGGTTCTGGCGCTGCATAAGCGGCCGGTGCCAAAACCGAGCTGCTTAGTAGACTGCACCCGAGAGCGAGCACAGCGCCGGAAGTAGCGATTTTTTTACGGAATGTCATATCACCAGTCTATCGAAAATGATGTGTACCGTGTGGATAGTATTACCGTATTATTAAAACTCCCCCGTGTAATAATTCACTTTTTGACTGAATTCACCCTGCACTATCAACCTTCAGATCCTCAGTATTTCAATCAAGACACTCTAAAAGGCTACATCTTAACTACACACTATAAAAGGTATAAAACATAAAAATGCACATATCTCCTATAATACTGAGGGTATAGTGTTTATCTATTCATACATTGTTATTTTATTGCAGGTTTATGATACGTTCAGCACATCGTCAAGAAATTTTACGCTCGGCGTGGCGTATTCTTCTATGAACACTATACCCACGCATAATGCACCGTACTTTTGTACTTCAGAGCACCCTGCACCTCTTGCCGGAGAGCTTCTGCAAGTCTTCCTTCATAGCCTACCCCTCCCGCAAGCTGACAGTGTCCCCCCCCCTACACACAAGTGCAGGCCTCTGCCCCGCTATACTGCGGTATGCAAGAGACCTGCACTATTGTTGTCGGTTGGAATACTCCACGGCAGCACGCATTAGGTAACGCGCACCAGCCAACATCTAGGGAATCAAGGCTTAGGAGTTCTGCTTACGGCGGCGCATCACCACAATTGCGGCAACACCAGCGCCCACAGCAGCCAGACCCAAGCCCGCAATGGTGGCAACACCGGCCGCACCCGTACTTGCCAGCCGCCCAGAGATACTGCCGCCACTATTATTATTGCTGTCGCTAGCGGCTACCCCGCCATTAGAATCCACGCGGGAGGCGCTGTTCTCATAGTCAGCGTCTTCCTCGCAGCCAACTCCATCATGGTCGGCGTCAAACTTCTCCTGGAAGTCCGGGTGACCCTTGTGGATGGGGGCCAGACCAGCGTCCCACACCTCTTTACAGTTCTGAAAACGCGGGGTTGGTGATGCTTCTGCGGTAGCACCCTCCGATACCTCAGTGGAAGCCGATGAGGTTTCGCTGGAGGTCGCCGAGGGCTGCTGCGAAGGGGCGGTCTCGCTCGGGGTTGCCGAGGGCGATTCAGCCGGTGATTCAGAGGGTGATTCAGATGGGGCAGCAGCGGGTGAGCTCGCGCTGGGAGCAGGAGCTGAAGGAGACTCCGAAGGCACGCTGCTGGGTTTCTCCGAAGGTGACGGTGTCTCAGAAGGGGTGTCCTTCGGTACAGACGAATCAGACGGGGCAGCCGAATTGTCCACTACGGTCACCGTAGCCGCCACGCCGCCACGCTGCCGGTCTTTCTTATTCAACGAGCCGGTGAGCACATTAATTTCGACGCTTTCCCCGGCCTTAAGGTTCTCCTGCCAAGGGATAGAGCCGGAAATATTGCCGTCCGCATCCGCTTTAACCTCTAGGTAGCGGGCGCCGCTGACGGGGCCGCCGTTGATTTTAACCGCCAAAATAGAAGGGGAACCATCAGTTGCTTTGAAACCGGTACCTGTAAAGTGCAGGGGTTGACCTACGGTCCAGGTGTCCGGAAACTGCAGGCTCGCCCCATCTTCGTAAACGTGAGCGGCTGCGGCTGGAACCGAACCAGGTGCTGCAAAAGCAGCGGGAACAGTTGCACCAACCATGCCGCACCCCAGTGCGGCAACGATGCTGAATGTAGTAAATTTAGTGCGAATACTCATGACTTAATTTTATCTGTACGCACAGTATTAAATGCAGTTATTGCACGCAGAAGACTATGGTGTTCGTCAATATGGTTAACCTTCCTTAGACGTAAAACCCACCCTTAAATCATTGGTGCTATATCCCTGATCTGGCAGGTTTTAAGGAACATATTAACGGTATAAGACATGGCCTCTGTGGCTGGCGGCTCATCGCATAAGTGCTCTAAATTGACCCGCAATACACTCTTGCATTCTTATAGGCACGTTCTTGAATATGTAGAGAATAATTCACCCACAGCGGGTTATACGCGAGAGCGGCATCACTCTTTACGCATTTTGCGCACGGCCAGGAATATTGCTCCACCAATTCCGCCCACAATCAGCACATAACCGGCAGCCAGCAAAACCCCGTTTTTACCGGGGTCCGCAAGATCTGCCGGGCTAAACCCCTGCCCGGAAGAACCCTGCTCACCCGAGGCCTCCGTAGAGGCAGAAGAATCCCCAGCCGCAGCACCCGTGGTAATCGTCACAGGCTCGTTGCCGAAGTCTGCGGGCTTATCGCACCCCACACCGTCATGGTCAGCGTCAAAACCCTCCTGAAAATCCGGGTGGTCCTTATGAATAGGGGCCAGCCCGGCGTCCTTCACTTCTTTACAGTTATGAAAACGCTTATTCCCGCTGGCAGAGGCTGAGGCTGACGCACTGGGGCTGGACTCGCTGGCACTAGCCGAAACCTTATCGGAAGGACCATCCGGTTCGGAGGAATCTATAGCGCTGCCAGAGGCCCCGTTACTATCCTGCTGCCCACCCTGTGGGGAGGCTGATGGGTCGCTGCCGCCGCCGCTTTGGGCACCGCCAGCATTATTATTATTGCCGCCGGAGTTATTGTCGCCGCCGCTGCCGCCCTGGTTCTTATTGTCACCAGAGCCGCCGTTACCGTCCTTATTATTCTTATCCCCAGAGGTGCTGCCGCCGTCAGAGCCCCCGCCGTTCTTATTTTCACCAGACTTATCTTTCTCCGCCGGTTTCTGGGCTGCACCGGTGGTGGTCTTCGGCTGCGGGGCAGGGTTCTGCCGCGCCGGAGCGGCCACAACCCGCACATCAACCTCGCTGCCCTCGTAGAAACCGCCCCGGGTCAACGCGAAAGTCTCAAACTCAATGCTCTGCCCAGCCTGTAAACTATTCGACCACGGGATAGAAGTAGTGAATTTTCCATTAGCATCCGGACGCACCTCGTGGTAAATCTCGCCCTCATCGCCACGCAATACAACAGTCACCGACCGACCGCTTCTGGTTCTAAACCCCTGCCCGGTAACAGTTAGCGGTTGCCCCGCCGTCCAGGTGGTGGGGAAATTAACGGTTGCTCCAGCTCTGAAATAACTGGTGGCAGTGGGAGCAGCCACCGGCGCGGCCGAGGCAATAGGAGCGGATGTGCCTACCATGCCGCCCGCAAGCGCGGCTATGATACCGAAAGTGGCAATCTTGGTGCGAATTGTCATGCCTTATATTCTATCGGCGAAGCAATAATATTACATGGCCTACGATTATGGTGTGGGTCAAATAGCGGCGATAGGGCACGCACTATTTTGCGCTAATGTACGCCCCCATTAGGGGAAATACTCTAACCCGGTGTTCGGTGCACCTTGCGTATTTCTTTATTATTCTTCTCCTGTGTGCGTGGCGGCGCCTGAGGTCACGGTGCTCACAGCTGCAACCGGTCAAGCAGCTGGCCCAGCGCATCCCCCACATTGGTGCGCCACAGATAGGTGGCGCGCGCATCCGCCCGGCCCGGCCCACCGTTCAACACGGCAACCGGCTTATTGGCCCTGAGCGTATCCAACACAATCTTATAACTGCTCATCACCGCCACCGACGAACCAACCACCAGCAGAGCAGTCGAATCAGCCAGCATGTGCCGCAGCCGCTCCTTCCGCTCGGCGGGCACAGATTCACCGAAGTACACCACATCCGGTTTAAGGCGCTGGGAGCCGCACGCAATGCACCCGATCATCACAAAATCACGGATGAAATCGTTATCCAACTCAACATCGCCATCAGGGTTAACCCGCAAATCAGTGCCCGCAAGACGCGCCAAATAGCCGGGATTTGCGGCATCCAAACGAATATCCAGGCTCGCCCGCCCCTCACGGTGCCCGCAGGTGAGGCATATGATCGTTGAGAGATCACCGTGCAGAGCCAGTATGTTTCTGCTCCCCGCCTGGGCATGAAGCCCATCAACGTTCTGGGTGATCACCCCAGAAACAGCGCCGTGCTGCTCAAGCTCAACCAGCGCATAGTGGGCACGGTTAGGTTTGGCCTCCTTCATGCGCCGCCACCCCACATAGGAACGCGCCCAGTAGCGCTGGCGGGCAGCGTCATCATACCGGAATTCCTGGTAGGTCATGGGGCGGTGCTCACGCAGGGAACCGGCGGGGCCACGGTAATCAGGGATACCGGATTCGGTGCTGACCCCCGCCCCGGTGAGCGCAAGCACCCGGCCTGCACGAAGCATACCAGCCACCCCTTCAAGGGCAACCTCAGGCTGGTGCGGCTGGGCGGTCTCGGCAACAACACGCTGGATAGAACGGATCGCGGCACGGTGCACGGCGGCAATCTCGTGATTATCGAATCCGGTCGTGTCAGTCCATTTATCCATTGCGTCCCAGTGTGCCGTCGTTCAAGAATGTACTGCACCCATTGTAGGATGCGCCCCGCTATGCCCGTGCACGCTGCGGGTATCCGTACCGGGAATGACCGTGCGGCGGCTTGGACCGCGCACGAAAAGAATTTCTGGGGGTAAACCTCAACTAACAGCTTAAAGATAGGGTATCCATACTGTTGTACACCACAGTCCCGAAGCGTCTTTTCGGGCATTTTACCCTACGCGGTGCCTATAGAATTTTAGGTATGACAACTCATCACAAATTCGCAACTATTGGCGCCGTCGCCACGCTCAGCCTCAGCCTCGTAGGCGCGACCGCCGTCCCCGCCGCATTCGCGGCACCCGCAACCAACACCGCCGCCGTGGCACCCGCAGCCAACGCGAGCCACACCTACGACGACGGGGCAACCATCACCTTCCCCAGCTCCTGGACCGTGGGGCAGGGTCTAAGCTTCACCGGCACCGGGTTCAAAGCCAAAGACGGCTCACCCTCGGTACTCGCCCTCAAAATTGATGGCGGTGGCGTAAGCGGACAGCCCTACCTGCGTGTTGAGGCCGACGCAAACGGCAACGTGGCGGGCACCATCCCCTGGCAGGAAGGGTTCAAACCCGGGCAGACCGTGACCCTCACGGTGCTCACCGGGTCACTCAATAAGCAGGATCCCCGCCGCGGCGGCGACGCCGCGACCGTGACAATCCAGGCGGCAGCAGCACCGAGCGCATCCCCCACCGATACAGCTGCTGCTTCTGCTGCGCCCGCACCGACCGAAGCGGCCCCCAGCTCCTCAGCCTCTGCCGCACAGAGCACCGCAGCGGTGACGGGCAAGCCGCAGCCTCCGGTGCAGCCTTCCGCTGCCCCCAGCCAGAGCGAGCAGGCAGCAGATAATTCGGCGCAGGACTCTTCCTCTGCTGAACATAATGTGCCGAACGCATCCGCAAACGCGGAGCACCTGGCCGCCGCCGCTCAGGGCTCGGCCGTAGCTGGGGAAATCCCCAAGAACTGCACCGAAGCATCGGCGCGCGGGCTCAGCAATATTGATGCGAACAGCCCGCACTACGGTGAGCACCTTGACCGTGACAAGGACGGGGTGGGGTGCGAGACTAAAGCAACCGGCACTTCCGGTTCCGGCACCGCCAGCACCACCGGGGGTGAGCAGGCAGCAGCCGTTGACACCTCCACCAATGATGAGCTCGATAACTGCACCGAAGCCCGCGCCCGCGGCCTGAACAATATTAAGGCAGGCAGCGAACACTACAGCGGCCACCTTGACCGTGACAAAGACGGGGTGGCGTGCGAGTCCAGGGTATCGGGTGGCTCCGCATCGCGTGTCTCTTCCTCCGGGACTGTCGCCTCAACCGGCAGCACGGGCAGCTACTCGGCGGCCTCAACCGCTCGCGGCAGGCTGGCAAGCACCGGCGCTTCGGGTGCGCTAACCATTGCCGGGGTTGGCCTGTTCACCCTTGTAGCGGGTACCACCGTCGTACTGGTGGCACGCCGCCGCAAGCAGGCATAACACCTTCATCTATTAGCAAGAATGCGCGCCGTACCGGGATACTTCCCGGTACGGCGCGCATTATCTGTGCCAGTTGTGTTACCCGTT
>ERZ773018.1609-NODE-1609-length-11928-cov-4.506864_pt1 | contig 11928 bp, 9 predicted proteins | sample MGYA00580840_ERZ773018 | MGnify/ENA primary metagenome ERZ773018 (study PRJEB29015, sample SAMEA2738125) | human oral metagenome | biome: human oral; feature: human-associated habitat; material: saliva | place: China | collected 2256 ... | reverse complement strand
GGGTGACTCGACAAAATCGATTTCTCCGAAATCACGATTTTTGAGTCACTCCCTTTCTAATTTATATAAAATAGCAATCGAAAGGAAATATATGGATACATTTAAAGCAATATATTTGCCCTTTTTGAAGAAGATTATTGTAAACACATTAGTTGTAATAGCATTTGCAGGTTTAACACAAGGAAAACTAAAAATTGATCATCCAATATATGGTTTCCTTGGAGCTTTACTAATTACAATATTATTCACATTAGTTAGACCACTATTGATAGTTACTGTAATATTAACAATATTTAGTTTAGGACTATTTTCATTATTAGTAAGGACTATATTAGTTTATTCAGTTTCTTATATATTGGCACCACATTTTGAGATAGTATCGTTTTGGACAGCAATAGGTTTAGTAATAGCGATTAAAATTTTCAATTTTATATTTAAAACTGAACCAAGAACGATAGTAATAAAAACATTTAAAAAGAAATAAAAAGGAAAAAAATTATGCCAAAAATTACAACAAGAGAGCTTGCTGAAAAATTGAATTTAGAAGTAATAAGTGGTGAAAAAGGATTAGATAGAGAAATCACAACAGACGAGTTATCTCGTCCAGCATTGCAACTTGCAGGGTATTTTTCTCACTATTCACCAAAAAGAATTCAAATTCTCGGGACAAGCGAATTATCATTCTTTAAATTAATTCCGGATGTTGAGAAAAAATCAAGAATGCGTATGTTATGCACGCGTATAACGCCATGTATTATCATATCTAGAGAATTAGAAGTTCCAGAGGAACTAATAGAAGCTGCAAATAAGTACGATACACCAGTATTAAGATGTAGACAAGATACTACGAAATTGATGGGGAATATTTCTAACCATCTTCGAAGAGTATTTGCACCTACAACTTCAATTCACGGAGTATTTATCGAAGTTTACGGTATTGGGGTGCTTATAACTGGAGAAAGTGGAATTGGTAAGAGTGAAATAGCGTTAGAACTTATTAAACGTGGTCACCGATTAGTAGCCGATGATAGAGTAGATATTAGAGAAATAGAAAAAGGATTCTTAATCGGAAGTTGCGAATCTACTTTAATCAAGCATTTATTGGAGATTCGAGGATTAGGAATTATTAATGTAATGACATTATTTGGTACAGGTGCAGTACGTAGCGATAAGAGATTACAATTAAATATTCACTTAGAAACATGGAATGATCAAAAACAATACGATAGAATTGGTTTAGGTAACGAAAGTAAAGAAATTCTAAATTCAAAAATTGAGAAGAAAACAATTCCAGTAAGACCTGGACGAAATGTTGCAATCATTATAGAATCTGCCGCTATGAACTATAGGTTAAATCAAATGGGTGTCAACACAGCTAAAGATTTTACATCACGATTAGCAGAAGAAATAAAAAGAAATAATATGAATAATGGGGTGGAATAATATGACATTAGGTTACTTAGATCCAATCGCATTTCACTTGTTTACAAAACCAGTATATTGGTATGGAATTATTATAGCGACTACAGTATTTTTTGCATACTACCTTGCTGATAGAGAAGCTACAAAAAGAGGATTAAAAAAAGATACAATGTTAGATCTATTACTAATAGCTTTACCTATAGCGTTTATCTTTGCTCGAGCATACTATGTAATATTCAGATGGGAATTTTATAAAGGTGACTTCGCTAGTATGATAGCCATTTGGGATGGTGGAATAGCGATATACGGTGGTTTAATTGGTGGATTTGTAGTGTTATACTTCTTTGCAAGAAGAAGAGGGATAAAGATTATCAAGTTATTAGATATAATAGCGCCAAGTTTACTAGTTGGACAAATGCTAGGACGTTGGGGGAACTTTTTCAACCATGAAGCATACGGTGAAGCAGTTAGTAAACAATATTTGCAAGATAGATTTATTCCAAACTTTATTATAGAAAATATGTATATTGATGGAGCATACCGTCAACCAACATTCCTATATGAAAGTTTATGGTGCTTTATCGCACTTGTAATACTTCTATTAATTAGAAATAAACTAGCACAAAGTGAAGTCTTCGCTGCATACTTAATCTTATATGGAGTAGAGAGATTTATCGTTGAAGGAATGAGAACAGATTCACTATATCTAGGAAGCTTGAGAGTATCTCAAGTCCTTTCACTAGTATTTGTAGTAGGAAGTCTGTTATACTTAATAGTGCTTAATACAAAATATAAAGATAAGAAGATTTTGTATAGAGAATCATAAAAGAGAAGGTGGAAAATATGACAGAAAAAATTTATGACCTAATTATTGTAGGAGCAGGACCAGCAGGTATGACTGCTTCAATCTACGCATCACGTGCGAATATGTCAGTATTGATGCTAGAAAGAAAATATCCAGGAGGACAAATGCTATCAACTGAAGAAATTGAGAACTATACTGGATATGAAATGATTACAGGACCTGAACTATCAGAAAAAATGTTCGAACACTCTAAAAAATTCGGTACAGAATTTGGTTTTGGAAACATAACAGAAGTTGGAGTTAGAGACGGACTTAAATATGTAGTTGCTGGTGAAAAAGAATATGTAGCGAAATCAATCATAATTGCAACAGGATCAGAACACAAAAATCTTGATGTTCCTGGCGAAGAACAGTTTTCAGGAAAAGGTGTAAGTTATTGTGCAGTTTGTGATGGTGCATTCTTTAGAAATAAAGAAGTAGTAGTTATCGGTGGAGGAGATTCAGCTGTAGAAGAAGCATTATACTTATCTAACTTAGCTGCTAAAGTAACAATCGTTCACAGACGTGATGAACTACGTGCCCAAAAAATTCTTCAAGATAGAGCGTTCGCTAAAGAAAATATCGAATTCGTTTGGGACAGTGTTGCATACGAAATTAAAGGTGAAAGAAAAGTTTCTTCAATTGAAATCAGAAATGTAAAAACTGGTGAAGAAAGTTCTATTAAAGCTGATGGAGTATTCATCTATGTTGGTATGATACCACAAACTCAAGATTTCAGAGATTTAGGTATTACTAATGAAGCTGGATATATCCCAACTAATGAAAAATTAGAAACATCAGTACCTGGTATTTTTGCAGCTGGAGATGTACGTGAAAAAGAAATCCGTCAAGTAATCACAGCAGCATCTGATGGAGCTATAGCAGCACAAAGTGCTTATAGCTTTGTAGAAGGCTTAGAATAATAAAAAAAGGGGTGACTCAACAAATTTCGATTTCTTAAAAATCACGATTTTTGAGTTACTCCCTTTTTCTGAATAAGAACTGTGAATTGTAGTTAAATCCACAGTTCTTATTTTATTTAATTTTATCCTTTAAAATCAAATATACTCTTGCGTTTAGAAAAATCAAATTTAATATAATTATTTTTATTAATAACTTTTTCTTTAAATTGATCTATAGGAATATTTTCAATCTTATCAACCGGGTAGTGTCTCTCATATTCTTTAGGATTAACGTCAGCATCAAAACTGAAGTCATCAGTTTTTTCAAGAGCAGTTCCATCTTTAATTAACTTATAGAATGTATAACCGTGAACTTTAGCACCACCTGAACCATAAACATGAAAAGCTTTATCTTTAGTAATAGTTAGTGTAGTTCTTTCACCATTTACAAATTCAGGTGTAATACGAACTACTTTATTATTCTTATCAAGAGTATAGACATCCATTGGACTATATTCATTCGGTTTGTCTTTACTAGCTTCTGTAAATAGTAACAGTTCATCCTTTCCATCACCATTGATATCGAAGAAACCATAGTTTAAAAAGTTTTTCCCAACTTGTTTTTCTCCGAAAACTTTATAGTTTGATATAGCTACAGGATTTATATCTTGTTTATCAGATTTACCTTTGTTAATAGCATCTTGATAATCTTTTAAAACACTGGCATAGGCTTTTTCATAATTATCAGGCTTTTTATTTTCGTTGTTATTAGCATTATTTTTGTTGTTATTTTTGTCACCTTCAGTTTTTTCTCCGAAGTTTTTCACTGATTTCCAATTTTCACCATCGAATTTCAGTATTTCAGGTAGAGGGAAAGTGCTGTTAAATGAATTTTTAGAATCATATTCTTTTCCAGTAGTTATATCTTTATACTTACTATTATTAACGTCTAAACCGGTGAACGTAATTACATTAGTTTTTTCAAGTTTATTTCCATCTTTAGAGAATTTTAAGAAATTGTATTCTCCCGTATCTTTATCGAATTTTCTAATTCTAATTGTTTTATCTTTGAACACTGCAGAACCAGAGTTGTTATTAGAACCATCAACTCCAAGTTTATCTAGTATAGTTCTATCGATTGTTTCTGGATTAAATAATCTAATTACCTTATTATTTTTATCAAATGTGTACATATCAATAGGATTATTAGGTTTATCATTTCTTGCAATTAAAAGCTCTTTTCTTCCATTACCATCAATATCGTAAAATACATATTTTATGTAATCATCATTTTTCTTCTCTTTTATAGCAGCTTTTAAAGCTTCAGCATTAATAGATTTATCAGCACTATCTGGATTGTTAATAGCCGCTTTATATTTTTGAATAATTGATCCATAAACTTCATTTTCATCAATAATTATAGTTTTTGATTTTTTAGAATAATAATAGTAACCACCACCAGCTAATAATACAATTGCAAGTAAAGTAGATAAAGCTGCTATTAATTTTTTCTTAGATTTTTTTTCTTTCTTAGGAGAAAGGGCATCTTCTGATTTATTATTTTTAATAGGTGGCACAGGAGGAACTGTTTCAAAAATACCTTTATCATTATTTTGTCCATTATAATGTTCAGCTTGAACCTTATTGTTATTTAAATTATTATTTATAGGTTGTACAGTAACGTTGTTTCTCTCATCAATGAATACTTGTTCATTATTTTGATTAGTAAAGTGTGTGTTATTTTCAAAATCATGAGTACTATTTAGGTGTGAATCACTAAAATTTTGTTTCTCATAATTACCTTGATTATGTGACTGAGAGACAAACGTCCTTCCATTCTCAAAACTTTGTTCATTATAATTATTTTGAAGAGTTTGAGGATTATAGTTTGCGTTATTATAGTTATTTTGCGAATAATCTTGTGTATAATTCTCATAATTTTGATTATAGTTATTTTCACCATAACCAAAATTTTGATTATATTGTGAATAGTTATCATAGTTTTGTTTGTAATTTTGGTTATTAAAACTATAATCTTGACCTTGATTATAGTTGTTATAATATGTATTATCATAACTTCCGTATCGCTCGTCTTGACTATAGTTATTATTATTTAATTCATTATTATAATTGTTGTAATTCTGGTTAGTATTATAGGCCTGGTCATAATTATAGTAATTTTCATTGTTATAATTATTTATAGTATTATTCTGTGTATTATACTCGGAATAACCTTCATAATTATTATAATATTGATTATTATTTTGATAAAATTCTTCGGTATTTTGTTCACCATTATAATAATTATTTGGATAATCGTTATTTTGATTAACCTTATTATTTGGGGAAGTATTATTATCTTTTGTCATAAACATTTCTCCTTAATATCTTATAATTAATATTATAAAAAGTTTTCTAAAGAAAATCAAGATTGGGGTAGTAATATGATAGAAATAATCTAAGATAAAATTCTAGTAGAAAGCTTTTTATCTTTAGTTATTATCTAAAAACATTTAGCCATATATAAAAAAACCACCGAGTCATAAAACTCAGTGGTAAATTTTTTAATTTTAAGATGACTTAAAATAATTATTTGTTGTTGTATTTTTTAGCTAAGTAAGGCATTATTAAACCTAAAGAAAGTAGAACGATTGGTGTTACAATGTTCATAACTGTTTGGAAAGTACTTTCTGGAGTGTACATACCAGAGATACAAGCAAAAGCAGTTAAGAAGAAACACCAAGCTCCAAGTCCCATACCTACAAATTTATTTTTAACAAATTTGTACTCTGATTGGAATTTCTCAGCAGATTTTTTCAAGAAGATATATGCTGCGAATACCCATAGATAACGTAATGGCATTGTAACAGCGTTAAGTTTAACTAACCATCTGAATAAATCATTAACTTCTTTAATTCCAAACATTGGGATAATTAGTAAGATAGAAACGATAACCCCAACAAGTTTTAATCCGTTAACGTATACGTCGTTTTCGTTCTTAACTAATAATTTCTTAGGAATGTATTTCTCGTCAGCACTACTTAATAACATACGTAGTGGAGCATCGATAGAAATAATAACAACAGAAACTTGTCCGATTAAATCGACAATTGCATAGATAACTAAGAATAAGTTACCTACACCGTAGTAGTTACCTAAAGTTTGGAAAGCGTAGTAAGTTCCGTTTGTAAGTAAGTCTTTAGGAATATTGTTTGTATCAAACATTAAAGCAAGAGCAAAAGTCCCAAGAATCGCAGTTGTACAAACCATAACTACTAGAGCAATCATTCCACGAGGAAAGTCTTTTGAAGGGTTTTTCATCTTATTAACATAAGGTGAAATCTTCTCACAACCACCTACCGCAAATACTAAAATTGCAATAGATGTAATATACTTAACATCAAATGTTGGCATAAATGTATCTAATGACCAATCGATGTCAAATGTTTTAGCACCAGTAATAGATGGAGCTGTAATAGCCATAACTACAAATAATAATGACATAACGAACATTGAAGATCCGGCTAACATCGCCATTTTCTTAATTAAGTTAACTCCACGAGCAGCTAAGAATAAAGCAACTAAGAAGATAACTAAAGAAGCGATTTGCAAGTATGTGATATCCATTTTACTAATACGGTTATCACGGAATACAGTCCAACTAAATGCTGCGATAATACGAGATGGTTTTTGAGAAATATAAGGCATGTGAACTACCCACATTGTCCATCCAGTATAATAAGCAAGTAGTTTACCATGTGTAGAACTAATCCAAGAACTTACACCACCACCGGCATCTTTAAAAGTAGATCCTAGCTCACCAACGATTAATGAATACGGAATAAAGTAAATTACGAAAATTAAAACCCAAGAGACTATAGATTTTAATCCACCGAATTCAGAGTATCCATTAACGACATTCCCGAACGCCCATACAGTTGAGAATGCCATGAAGGCTAGGGTGTACCAAAATATTTTTTTTGCATCCCTCTCCATTGAGAACCTCCTAAAATATAAAATATACTAATAACTGCAAAATTGCATTACTAAAATACTAGCACAGACTACGTAATTATTCAAGTGAAAATAAATTAAATTAAACTAAAATTTTTTTATTTGAGAATATAATACTATTTTATAGAATATATATAAAACCATGGTGTTCAATAATTACTCAAATACATCAGTAAATTTTAAAATTGACAACGATTTAAAATGTAAATTTACATTATAGAAATATATTAGTATTATCATGATATTTTAAAGTATATATAAAGTTGATAATAAAGGACAACACTTGAATTACAAGCAGTTTTGAATTATAATAACAGGTGTAAAAGAAAGTTTAAAAAAATGATGAGGGGTGATAAATGGGTGAGAAAAAAACATAGAACATTAACTAGGTTAATGTTGATAATGACGGGTTTGGTAGTCATTTCATTGTTAGTAACTTCATTTTTTGTTACGGAATATATAAAAAAACGGGAAGATGAGGTTATTCGTCAAAAAATATATTCAACTGCAAAGGTAGTAGCTAATGATAAAGGTGTTATAGATGATGTAAAACATCATAGGAGAACCAAAGAAATTCAAGATTATGCCAATAGAGTATTGGAAGAAACAGGAACTGACTTTGTAGTTATCACGGATGATACTTTTACAAGATATAGTCATCCAATAAATGAATTTGTCGGTGAAAAATTTTCAAATATAGAAGATATAAGTTCGACATTCGATTCTGGGGATCACTATAGTAAGCAAAGTGGTGTTTTAGGAGATGGACTTAGATTTTTCACAGCGATAAAAGATGAAAATGGTGAAAATATTGGTGTTGTGTGTGTAGGTTATACTAAAGAAACAGTAAAAAAACAAGTATTACATTCACAAGAAAAAATATTATTTGCATTATTGATAGGTATTGCAGTTGCAATTACGTTAGCAGTAGTGTATAATAGACGACTTAAGCGTATATTGTTAAACTATGAACCAGAAGAAATAGCATACAATTATATTGAAAAAAATCTTATATCCGATCATGTTTCCGAAGGAATTATAGCTATAAATATAGATAAAAAAGTTATCGTTAAGAATAGTAGTGCTAACCAAATATTGGATAAAGCTGGCTATTCTAAAGTTAAAAAAGGCCAAAAGATTCCGGATAAAATGTACGATATTTTCTTCAAGAGTACAATTGAAGAAAATCTTCAAAGTAGAGATGAAGTGATAGTTCTAAATCACATCGAAATGCTAGTTAATAGAAATGCAATCTATCAAAATGGTAAGCTTTATGGTGCTGTAGTTACACTACGTGACCAAAGTGAAATGAAAAAATTAATCACAGAATTAAGTGGTACAGAAAAATATAATGATAGCCTTCGAGAACAGAGTCATCACTTTATGAATAAACTGCATGTATTGCACGGTTTAATTGAGATGAAGTCTTATGATGAAGTTGAAAAATTCATCACTTATCTAAAAGATGACTATCATGATAAAATTGGATATATATCTGAAAGTATTAAAGTACCAGCAATAGCAGGTTTTTTACTTGCAAAAGTTAGAGAAGCTAAACAAAAAAATATATCGTTATTAATTGATCCAGATTCAATGATTCTAAATCAAGAAGGTTTAGATGAACTCTTTAATGAACTTTTAATTATTCTAGGAGTACTTATAGACAACTCAATGGAATCTATAGGGGAAAAAGAAGATGGAAAAATTGTTGTTTACTTATACTTAAATACAGATGAAAATATACTATTATGTAGTGTGTATGATAATGGCTGTGGAATTAGTAAGGATATACTGGAGAATGTATTTGAAAGAGGATATTCAACTAAAGGGGAAAACAGAGGATACGGACTAGATGCTGTTGACACAATTGTGAAAAAATATAATGGTTTAATAGATGTGGAAAGCGAAGTAGGCAAAACAAAATTTACAATAGAGATACCAATCGAGGAGGAATAAAAAGTGAGAGTACTAATAATAGAAGACGATCCAATGGTAGCGATGATACACAAAGAGTATTTTAAGAAGAAAGAACTAACTGATGATTTAAGTCATGTTACATCAATAGAAGCTGCGAGAGAATTTTTAGAAAACAATGATGTTGATTTAATAGTTTTAGACAATTATTTAATTGATGGACAAGGAATTGAATACTTACCAGAATTAAAAGGATATCCAATCATTATGATAACAGCAGCAAATGACGTTCAAACAGTAGAAGCTGCATTATCTAATGGAGTAGTAGATTACTTAGTAAAACCATTTACTTATGAAAGATTTACGCAAGCGATTGATAAAGTTCAAGACTATGTGAAATTATTATCAAAAGAAAAAATCAATCAAGATCTAATCGATGACTACTTAAATTCAGGTAGAGTAGAAGAAGAGGAAGATAATTTACCTAAAGGACTATCAAGAATCACTTTGAAGAAAGTACTAGAGGCTATAAGAGAGCACAATAGTGGATTTACTACTCAACAAATAGCAGATAAGTTAGATATTTCTAGAATAACTATTAGAAAATATTTAAACCACTTAGTTAATATAAAGATACTTAGTGAAGATGCTGAATACTATACATCAGGAAGACCTGTGTCAGTATTTACAGTTGAATCTGAAAGTAGATTAGAAAAATTATTATAATTTGTAATAAAGAGAAAACCTTCAAAACTTTAATTGTTTTGAAGGTTTTTTTAACGAAATAATAAAATTAAGAGAAGATATTAATCATTAATTTTGTATGTACCTTTTTTATACTTATCAGTATTTTTATACTCTTCTATAGTTTTATTAATTCTATCCATATCTTCTTTTTTGAATTTTTCTTGGATTTCTTTGTAAGTTACTTTTTTGAATAATTTAAAATCACGTTGACCAACTGGTTTATCGTAATCTATAATTTTTATTTCGATACCGTCATCGACTCTTTTTACTAATATACTACTACCTAAAGTTCCGAAGTCTGTAACATAAGCACCATTTTGTTCTTGCATACTAAAGAAAGTATCCGGTTTTAAAGTTTCGACTTTAGGATCAGTAGACTGATTTACATATGCACGTCCAATTAATGCTAATTGTGAATTAGTAAATTCTGGCTTTTTATTTGCATCGTCTTTTTTATCTTCTGTATTTTCCTGTTTAGCTTCATTGTATGTATAGACAGTTTTACGTGCTGATTTAGGTATTTCTAGTTTTTCATTTGACTGTGGACGATTTTTTAAGAACTCTTCTTTAGAACCATATTGATTATTTGATACAGTATCTTTGAACTTCCCATCTTTCTTTTCTTTATCAGATAGATTTACATCATGAATCTTGTCATACTTGTCTTTTTTATCATTTAATTTATAAACGACATATCTGTCAGTATCTTTTTCTTCAGTGTGAATCCAGATAGTCTGGTTTTTATAGAATACAGCACGGGGAATATCACTATCAGATTGAGCTTGATAAAGTACTCTAATATTGTTAGAGTCATATGAATAAACTGCAACAGGACTATTAGGTTTATTTTCTTCAGTAATAAATAATTCGTTTGTACCATTTCCATCTATATCATAATAATTAAATTGTAGGAAATTCTTATTTTTTCCATTATCATTATAATTTTTAATAGCATATTTATTTACTTCAGAATCATTATCTGAATAACCTTTATCCATTGCTTCTTTATATTTTTCAAGAAGCGGAGCATAAGCTTCTTCATCAGATTTCTTTTTACTGAAAGAGAAGATACTAGAGATAGATTTATTCGTAGATTTTGAATAATAATACAAGCCGCCACCACTAATTAGTACCAGACCAAGAACAGTTGAGATTATTGGAACAAGTTTTGAACGTTTTTTCTTATTCGGCTCAAAGTTACTAATTTCAGAACCTTGTGAATTTGCATTCATGTTAGGGGCTTGTTGCGTATTGTAAAAGTTTTGTTTTTGTTGGTTAAAACTTTGTTGATTTATATTATCGTAATTTTGATATTGCTGATTAAAACTTTGTTGGTTCGTATTACCGTAGTTATGAACCTGAGGATTAGTACTTTGCTGATTAACATTACCGTAGTTTTGATCCTGAGGATTAGTAACTTGCTGTTTTGCATCTCTATAATTCTGGTATTGTTGGTTAATTGTATTATTATAATTTTGATACTGTTGATTTAAATTCTGTTGATTCGAATTGTTATAGCTTTGATATTGCTGATTAGGATTAGTATAATTTTGATACTGTTGGTTATACCCTTGTTGATTCGTGTTAGCATAATTCTGATTTTCTTGATTGTAGTACTGTTGATTATTATAATTTTGATATGGCTGTCCAGTATATTGTCGGTTTTCAAAATTACCATTGTAATTTTGCTGTTCATTATAATTATTGTAGTTTTGATATTGCTGATTTAAACCTTGTTGACTCTCGTATTGTTTATAATTTTGATTGCTGTAATTCTGCTGGTTATTCAAGTCGTTTTGATTATAGTTATTATAATTCTGACTAGGGTAGTTTTGATTTTTCCCTTGATTATATTTTTTATTCATAAATTTCCGCCTCTATTTATTTTACCTTATATATTACTTTGCTTATATTATAGACTAAATTATATATTTTTTCAAAAAGTTATAAAAAATCCCCAACACCAAAATATTGGAGTTAGGGAAGGAGTATTATACTCTATATTTATGTTCTTCGTAGTTTCTAGTTTTTTTATACTCTTCTATAGTTTTATTAATTTTATCCATATCTTCTTTTTTGAAAGTT
>ERZ773018.1608-NODE-1608-length-11929-cov-11.723935_pt1 | contig 11929 bp, 14 predicted proteins | sample MGYA00580840_ERZ773018 | MGnify/ENA primary metagenome ERZ773018 (study PRJEB29015, sample SAMEA2738125) | human oral metagenome | biome: human oral; feature: human-associated habitat; material: saliva | place: China | collected 2256 ... | reverse complement strand
GAGCAGCAGTTTCCTAAACTGCGTGTCACTGGTTCGATTCCGGTTAGGCGCACCATAGATAAAAACTGGCTTATTAATTGGTTGGATTTTTTTGTTATTAGAAAAATAAGCCAATTAATAAGCCAGTTTTTTACTTTTTGAGGGGAAATAAAGGGAAATGTTAGAATATATAGATCATATTGTTTCAATTTTTGGTGGCATAGTAATGGGGGTTATAGGTATATACACAGCTTATTTAACCCTTTGTTGTAAAACAATTAATATAATCAGTTGTAAGATGATAAATTATTCAGATAGGGAGCAGCATATAAAGTTTATAATTCAAGCACATAATAAATCATTATCACCAATAAGTATTTCCGGCTTATATTTAGTGTTTAATGGGACTCATTTTATTGAGTTAAAAAAATATGATGAACCATTAATATTACAGGCACATACTGCAGCTTCAATTGTAGGAAATGATATATATGATCCAAAATTTGACTTTAATAATCAAAAAATAATAAGCAACCCAATTTATTTATTAGCTATAACCAATAAAGGAGTATCAATATCAGGTTATCATTATCCTAATAAAATAAAGGCTATTTATTTTTATATAAAAAGTCTTAAATGGAGATATAAGAAGAATTATAAAAACTTAATTCCTATAGAATATAGTAGTTACATAGATGGAAACTATACTCTAGCATGTGTAATTAAAAATACTATTGAAGATAACGCTTTTGTTTCGGTAACCGTGATAGGTTCGGAAGTTCCATTTCAACAAAATGATGCACCTTTATAGGTTTAGTTTATCTAATGCACTAATAGCGACGGCTTGATCAGCAAGTGCTACATGAGAGTAAATATCTAAAGTAACATTAATACTAGAATGTCCTAAACGTTCTTGAACAATTTTAGGATTTACACCTGATAGAAGTAAAAGTGTTGCATGAGTATGTCTTAAATCATGAAATCTAATGCGTCTATCTATTCCTGCTCGTTGTAGTAGCTGCTTGAATAATCTAGAGCTATAATGACGGGCATGAAAGCCTTTCCCAAGTAAGCCACCTATAATTCTATAATCATTTTCATAGAGATCCTCTAGTTCTTTCTTATAAGCATTTTGAATCCTTTTGTGTTCTTTTAAAGCTGATATAAGGCGTTGGCTTATCTGTATTTTCCTTCCGATTCCAGTTTTAGGTGAGGTTATATTTTGCTCTTTAATTTCTGATTTTGACCGCTGAACAGTGATATAAGAATCAATTACTATATCGCTCCAACGAAGGGCCATAATTTCTCCTAAACGCATTCCTGTTTCAAGGGCAATATAGATACCCATATATTAATCTGCAGAGACCATTATCTTATGTGAGTTTTTAATTGTTTTGGCTTCCTCTAGCTCTTGTTGTGCTTGCTTGATTAATGTTTGTGCTTCGTATTGAGAGAGTGGTTGTATCTCTGTTTTGGTTTGCTTTGGAGATTTAGTTAATCGTACAGGGTTTTTGTTAGTTAATCCTAGTTTTAAGGCAGTATCAATACAGTTAGCGAAATATCTGCGTTGATTTCTAACGGTAAAAGGAGATAATCCAGTACGATTTCGTCCACCATGCTCTAATTGTTTATTGAAATAGTTTTGGAGTTGTGTTGGTTCTAATTGATCTAGTCGATACTTTGAAAAGGCTTGTTTGATAGGAGATAGACATACTTTATAGATTTTGTAGGTAGCAGGTCTGACAGCATTTTTTACATAAGTTTCTAACCATTCATCAATCCATTCACCAACCAGTGGATTTTTAGTCAGCTTATTATCAGTAGATAGGCTGGCTTTCTTCCATTCTTTTGCTTTATGTTTTGCTTCTGCAGCAGTAGCTGCATAAATATGTTTACGTTTTTTAATGCCTAGAGAATCTTCATAGGTTAGTCTGACAACATAGTGATTACGTTTTTTGTCGTGAAAGATACTACCTTCCCCATTACTACGACGTTTCATAGATTGTTTTTACCTTTGATTTCTATATTATGTAGATATCGTTGAAAATCATCCTGTTTTATTAGAATGCGACGACCTACTCGAGTTGTTGGAATCTCTTTACGATTAATTGCATTTACAATCGCTGTACGAGATACATATAGATAACTTGCTATTTCATTTATGGTGAGCCAGTTTTTATTCATCTTAATTCTCCTTTTTAAAGGTCTTAAAGGTATATACCCATTTATTATTAAGGTTTGCAGAGGACTATTTTCGCTGATTGTGTGCTTTTTGAGTTTCAACATATGTGGTTTGATTATCAGCATCAAACCAGTACTTCGTTTCTCCTTTATAAAGGGTGTGTATCATATTTATTTGTGTATATAACTCCTCTAAATGATTATTTAGTTTGTAATTATAATAGAATTGGAAGATAAGCATAGCGCTAAGAATAACTACTAATAACTTTTTTCCAAAACTCCAAAATTCAAGCGTTTCACGACCTTTATTTAGCATTTTTTCATAGTTTTCGATTGTTTTATCTAATCGATCACATTGTCCTTTACTATAAGCTATACCTGCCTCTTCAATATTTTGGAAAATCCGTTTTAAGTCAGCTGTGGTGCGTTCATGTGCTGAATTAGCTGCATTATCTATACGTTTATCTAAGTCTTTTATAGATCCAATAACATTACTGGTTATAGATTCAAATTTATTTGTTGATATATTGATTGTCTTCTCAAGAGACTCCATTAACTCACTTTCTTCTCTAATTTTCTTTTGGAGCAGTTCTCCTAAAAAAATGACATCAGTACTTAATTGGAGATTTTCTCTTTTTATATTATATAAACGTTTTGCAATTTCCTCTTCTTCTGTAAGTGGAGGTTCTATTGAAATAGACTCTTTCTTTGGAGTAGAATAGCCACCTAATGAAAAACCATCTTTACTTCGACCATCATATTCTAATTCTTTACGATGCTTTTTATTTAGTATATTCATAATTACCTCCCTAATGACATAGATCGTGTTCGTGCTAGTTTTCTTGTACGCTCTCTTTCTAATGGTTTAGATTGCTCTAGTTCTAACGTTTTAGTTGCTATTTGTTGGGTATAGATTTCTTTATTGATTCGGAAAATAGCTTGCATAGTATCTTTAGAAGAAAGATTATTTAATGTAAATGTTTTAGCTAAATTAGTATTACGCACTTTTTTTAAGGGTTCATTGATATAGGCGAATGTTATATGTTTGCGTGTATTGGACCAATTACAAATTAATCCACATTCATTGCAACGTAATATAAACTCTGTTTTACTCTTTGCGTGTTCTAAAGCCGTATAAACCTTTTCTGCGATATCTGCTTTCCAAGATTGACCATGCTCAATTAGTTTATGTTCTACAATGTTATGTGTAACGACGTGTCCTTGTTCATGTTGTTTACGCCCAATACTTAAAGTGTCATCTAAGTCTAGTTTATGAGCTTTTTCTTGGACTCTTTCCATGATGTCATACATTCCTTTTCGTCCGGCTATTTGTAGTTTATTATCAGTTTCAAGATTTATAGAGTTGATAATTATATGGACATGTAAATGTTCTGTATCGTTATGCATCCCTAGCCAGACTTGATAGTTAGGAAATGTTTCTTTTGCTATCTCTATTGACTTCTGGAACAATTCCTTAGGTGTAAATTTGGTTTCCTCTGACGGTGAAAAGGCGAGCACCATGTGATGAGCTTCACGCCCGTCGTGTTTTTGAAAGGTGTCCCTAATGAGTGCAAAGTCGTGAATTGCATCTTTATAGTAAGGACTACAATTAATACCATCAGAAAATATAATACGGGTGTTAGTCGTGCCTTTTTCGTACTGCACGTATTTTATAGATCCCGCTGCGCTACTACTTCCTTTGCCTGCGCTAATAACCGCCATAAATCTTTTAGCTCCTTTTCGTATTCTATGGTTAAAATAGGATTTTTATAGTTACGTGTTATCATCCAATGGCGGATGGTATTGTAGTGTCGTTGTAAGCCTAATAAAGGCCGTAAAATTGCTTGTGTATCTATTTCATAGATTGTGATTTTGCCTTTTAGTATAGTCGTAAGTATAAACGCTGAAATCGTCATTCCAGTACGATTTGCCAGTTCGTTAATAATACGCCATTCATCATCTGTTAATCGTATGTTTAGGCGACGTGTTTTTCTTTGATTGTTCATTGTTAAATCCTCTTATGGGGTGCAGGGGACTCCCGCCCGTCGGAGACGAACCAAGCTACTTTACGTATAATGCATAAGCATTGTATGTACAAGTAGTATGGTTCGTACCGATGCAATCATATTAATACTCTGAATTTTGTGTACGCTGTAACAGTGTTTCAAGTTCCTTAATTGTGGTTACATTGTATGTTTTCTCTAAGTAGATAGCGATATGATTGCGTCGGGCTTGTAGGCGAGCATCTTTCTTCTCTTGTAGTTTGTTTAAACGCTCATTTGCAAGTCTTATTTTGTTATCTAACTCTTCATCACTTATTCTTTTCATGTGTATAGTCCTTTTTTATGGTCATTAATGTTTCCTGTAATAGAGATTGATTAAATATCAATAAATCATTTATATCTTTGATGTTTTCCGGAAGTGCTTCTTTAAAAAGATTCCATAAATTTATAGGTGGTGATAACCCTACTTTTGAGGAAATTATTTCTGCTAGAGTAAACGCATTTGAACCAGCTTCATCTAGGTCAAGTGCTAAAATAATTGTGGCTGAATTGTTCTTAAAGAATTCTTCATAAAAGTGTTTAAGTTTTGTAACGCCTCCTAGAGCAATTACATTGGGATAATCACAAGCTAGAAGGGATAAAGCATCAATCTCTCCTTCGGTAATGATGAATGGCAGTGAGTTGTCAAATGTATTAGCAAAAAAGTAATCTCTTAAATCATAAGAGCGATTATATTTAGGCTTCCTGCCATTATTAAATCTTTGGATAAAGCCCTTATCTCCAACTGGTATGATGTATGCATCTAGTGTTTCATCATAGCCAAGACCATACTCCTCGACGATATGTGATGGAATAGAACGTAATGACCATTTATAATCTACTAATACTTTATTAGTGGTGCATAAATCTATGTATTCTAAAAGTTGTTGGTTATCAACTTTTTTGTGCTGATAGTATTCATAGTGAGATGATGGAATAGGATTGTTTGGATCTAGATGAAAATAATTACAAATATAAAAGTATTGATTTACGAAGCCCTGTATATGGTCTACACGTTCGACTAGATTAAATAAATCTAGTACTAGACCACACACCTGACATTTTAATCTTAGTTTTCCATCATTCTTTCCTTTATATAAACACATGGAAGGATTGTTATCTGTATGATTTGGGTTTATACAATGATATTTGTAACGTGTAGTGGTTGTTAAGTTTTTTGCTTTTAAGTAATCTGGCAAGTATGTTTGTACAATTTTAATATGATTAGGTTCAATTGGGTATTGGATTGAATTCATATATCTGGCCTTTCTATAGTTTAAGATAAGAGGTATCTATCCACTAGTGATAGAGGAAAAAGGCTATGCACATACTAAAAAAGGGTGCACAAAATAACCCTGACAGATTATTAAAATCTGATAGGGAATTGCGCACCCAAAAATGCGCAAAGTTTAATATAAACCTTGCGCATTAGACAGCTGTTATATATACTAATAGTGCAAGGATTTTTCTTTGAACGGGAAATACTTAGCGAAGCTCATAATGGTTGCCGCCATTATGGGCTTTTTTTATACGTATTTTTACTTTAAGGTTTCTGTATTAATAAGAACTTTTTTGCCAATCTTTATTGCAGGTAATTCACCTGCAGTAATCAGGCGATATAGTGAAGAAACAGAGACTTTTCCTTCAAAGAAAATTTGCGAAGCTTCTTTGACTGTTAGAAATCGTTTGTCCATATGATTACCTTTCTTTATGATAATAAATTTGTGTTATAATTAAACTAAAACTTTAATCTGATTAAAAGTTTTGTTGGCTGTATAAAATTTTGATTATAATAAAAATTAAATTTTGATTTAATCAAAATATTAAGTTAATAATACATAAAATAATAAGAAAGGTCAATACTTTTATATGAAATTAAATATATTAGAGAAAATTTCGGGAAAATCAAAGACCTTAGAATATAGCTACTTCCATTTTGGTGAGCGCCTTAAAAGTCTAAGAAGAAAATATAAGTTAAGTCAAGCTGATTTTGGTAAAAAGGTAGGTTTAACATTAGGTCAAGTATCTTCTTATGAACGAGAAGCCTCTCAACCTACATTAGAAACAATTCTTAAGATAGCTCACTTTTTTAATTGTGCGTTGGAAGAATTAACGGATATCCCAATTCGGCATGATTTTTACTTTAATTGGATGCTAGATCAAAGTATACATAAACTTAGTTTTCAATATGATTATTCTAATAAAGTAGAATTTGATGCTAGAGCGGGATTGATTGGGATTACACAAAATGAATATTTAACATACGGTATTCAATCAGGCATTGGACCTGATGATTTAGCACTAGTTGGAGCTAATTTTCTTTTATTAGAATCACATACAAATAATGTTATACAGAAACATTTTGAAGGAATAGCTGATACTTTGGAATCAATTCCTAGTGAAGATATTTTGTTGGGTCATTCTATTAAAGAAGCTTTTTCACATAAAGCTGCACCTAGTGATGAAAATTTACGTATAAACGGATATCCATTATTAATCAGTTTATATATGGCATTAGAAAAAAAATCATGGCTAGGTCATCCTGCTTGTTGGCCGACGAGAGGACCCAATATATTAGCTTTAAAACTATCCAGTGGCAAAATTATACGATTACATATTTCTAGTTTAGCTACAGGGTGTCAATTATATGCAACCTATTCAATTGATTTGGAAAAACGTATTAGTAGTTGGCTTGAATTGGATCGAAAGGAAGCGCAAACTCTAGCTATTGAATATGCGCTTGAGTGGAATGATGCAAAAACCAAAAAAGAAATTGAATTTGAAGAAAAAACAAGTAAAGGCAGAAAATCAAGGTAGGGTTGATAGTATTATAGATGGGGATTTATATGAAAAGATTGCCGGAAATCATATAAATTTTTTGATTGGTTCTGGGATGAGTACTCCATTATATAAGACGCTTGCTTTACCAACAAATGTAGAGTTTTCTTTTGAGGATGTCTTAGCACATAAAAGTTTAAGTGATAACTCTAAAGTTATTTTGTATATTTACTATTATTCATCTATCATTAATAAAACAACACAACTAATAGAAATAAAAAATATTATCGATAAAGATAAAGATGAACTAGAGGCCAAAGAACTAGTTGTGTACAACTATTTTTTGTTTGTTAAATGGATGGCTGAATATTTAGCTAATACGGGAGTTGATCATCCTAAAAGAATTAATCTTTTCACCACAAATTATGATTTAATGTTCGAGCAGATGTTTGATTATTATTTGCAAAATATGCCACTGTTGTGGTTTAATGATGGGTCGAGAGGATTTTTCAAAAAAGTTATAAATTCAGAAAACTATAATATAAACATTTTGCATAGTGGTTTTAATGATAATTATCATAGAGAATTATCTATGATAAATTTATACAAATTACATGGCTCTGTTTTGTGGAGATATTCTGAGGATAAAGAATACATTTTATTAGATGAAAATTTTTCTTTATTTGATAATTTAAATCAAATAATAAATGATGATATTGAAAAGGTTGTATTGAATTGTCTTGAAACATTACAGGCCACTAGTTTGGATGAATATGTAGAAGAATTAAATGAAAAAAACAAAGATAATGATGGTGGTGAGCTTAGTAATGATTTATTACAGAAGTTTTATGAACGATATAGACAAATACCTATAGTTAGTCCTAATAAAGGAAAGTTTGAAGAAACTGTATTTAATCAACACTACTATCAGCTTTTAAGAGCTTTTAGTTATGAACTCGAGAAGAAGCAAACAACATTGATAGTTTTTGGTTTTTCTTTTGCAGATGAACACATTCGATCTATAGTAAAAAGATCCTTATTGAATCCTGAGTTGCAAGTGATTATAATTTCATTTTCCCAAAAAAGTTATAAGACGATGAAAAGTTATTTTGAAGGCTATAATAATGTTCAGTTTTTCCCAGATTTTGATGTTGCTATGAAAAGTATTAGAGGGGATTTTGGTTATTTGTTAAAATTATTGGGAGCTGAGTGATGAAAATATCCTATATTATTGGGAATGTAATTGAGGTCAATGGTACTAAAGTTAGAATTCTAATGAATGATAGAACTAATTTAGAACAAGTACATTATAATGGAATATATTATGCTGGTGTTTCCAATGGGTCATATGTTGGTATTATAAGGGGAGCTAATAGGATAATTGGTCGTGTTGAACGTGAATATTTAGAAGATCTATTTAAGGATCCTACAAATCATGCATTTACTAAAGGTCGATATCAAAGAATTATTGAGGTATCTATTATAGGGAGCTTAATAAAGGGGAAGGTTGAATATGGTTTGAAAATATTTCCATTGATTTATTCGGAAGTTACATTGCTTACTTTTGAAGAGATTAGTACCATTTTAACGGCTAATAAAGTGGTTGATGATAATCTGATCCCACTTGGCAGTACATTATCTAGTTCTGTTCCAATTGGACTCCCTTGGCAACGTCTATTTAATACTCATGTAGGAGTTTTTGGTAATACTGGTAGTGGGAAATCTAATACATTAGCAAAAATTTATACAGAGCTTTTTAACTTAGATAAACAAAGTAAAATCCAATTGAGGGATAAGTCATTATTTTTTTTGATTGATTTTAATGGGGAATATGTCGGGGAGTCCATCTTAACTAATCATAAAAAAGTGATTAGATTATCAACTAGTAGGGAGACTGGAGATAAATTAAAGTTACCTTCAAAGTACTTTTGGAACATAGAAACACTTGCAATTCTTTTTTCTGCTACAGAAAAAGTTCAAAAACCTTTTTTACATAATGCAATTAAATATTTTATTGATTTGGAAACTAATGATATTTCTATCGATACCTTAATAGATGGAATTGGAAGCGCATTTTACAATGTTTTTAAATGTAATAATGATTCTCAGTCATTGTTGCTTCTAAATAAAGTTATTGAGAGTATTGAAGAGATAACTGGTAAGCAGAAAAGTGATATTTGGTCTACTAAGATAATAAATCTTCTTTCATTTAAATGGCATTCAAAAAATGAAACATATTATGATGGGAGCACTACTACTAGCTATATAAGTAGTAAAACTGATGAGGCTATAATTACAGATAGAAATGAATTTCAGGAGTGCTTAAAATCTGCATTAGAAGGCCATGAAATAAGGGAAAATGTTAAGATTACTCATAAAATTACAATAAGTATAATTTGCCACCTTATTTACTGTATATGTTATAACAAAATACAATATGATTTTGTCGCTCCTTTGCTTAGTCGAATTGAAAGTCAGTCAGCTGTTATTAATAAAATATTTGATATAAGTAATAATATTAGTTTAGATGAGGGGCTAACTATAATTTCATTAAAAGAGTGCAATACAGTTGCTAAAAAACTCATTCCATTACTTTTGGTTAATTATTTGTATGATTTACAGAAAAAAATTATTGAGCAAGAAACTGGAGTTACGCACACAACACATTTAATTATAGATGAAGCTCATAATATATTGTCTGAACAATCTAAAAGAGAGGATCAGGCTTGGAAGGATTATCGGTTAGAAGTTTTTGAGGAGATAATAAAAGAAGGCCGAAAATTTGGATTTTATGTAACCATAGCAAGTCAAAGACCTGCAGATATTTCCCAAACTATAATGTCACAGATTCATAATTATTTTATTCATCGGTTAGTTAATGATAATGATTTATTTATGATTTCTAATACGATAAGTACTTTGGATTCTGTTTCTAAAAAGCAGATTCCGATATTAGCCCCAGGACAATGTGTTATAACGGGTACTAGTTATGAGTTACCAATTTTAGTACAAGTAGATAAATTATTATCAGAAGAATCTCCTAATAGTGAAAATGCAGATTTATTGACTTTGTGGAAGCGATAGTATTTATAAGCCAATTTATAAGCCCTTTTTTCTAGATTGTATAAGTTTTTTTAAGAAAATAGATTGTATTAAGTTATAGAATTACAATGATAAGTGCTTTAGTTTTCTTATAAATTCTAGATTATTAGATTATTATAAAAAAATAACTTATGTAAAGTTTTATAGGAATAAAATTCCTAAACTGCGTGTCACTGGTTCGATTCCGGTTAGGCGCACCATTATAATAGAAGCGGTATAAAGTGTATATACACCTTATACCGTTTTTTATTTGCCACAAACGTCCATTGAGCAGGATTTCTATATGCTGATATGGAATTTATTAATATAGTTTGATTATATGTATTTCTATTCAAGGGCTAGTTACGTCAAATATAAGGGTTATAGTAGAGGGGGTGAAAATATGGTTCTAGAAAATAAAAACTCTTTCTATTTAAACGGTGCCTTATTTCTTTCTACGATGGGCAGTACTGCGACAACGCTTGGTTTTATAACGTATATTTTTAATACGACTCACAGTGCTTTTAATACAGGAGCCATTACTATAGCTACATTATTAGTTGGTATGGTATTAGGTCCGTTTTTAGGGATTTTAGTAAAAGAAAAGGGCCTCATGTGGTCTATGGTAGTTCCTGAAATTCTTTCCGGGATGATATTATCGATTTTTATTCTTATCGATAATATTTATTTAGTCTATATCATAGCGTTTCTTATAGGATTTAATAATAAGATTTTAGGGATTGCTCGACTTTCGTTTGTACCTAATATTACTAATGATTTAGTCAAGTTCAATGCTTTACTACGAGCTATTAATCGTTGTGCAATGATAAGTGGATCTTTATTATTTAGTATTATTATTAATTACTCCTTGACTATGGTATTTGTCATTGATGCTATTACATACATTCTATCAGCATATTTACTTTACCGATTAAATAAAAGTGTAGTAGTACCAATTATTGTTGAGGTTCAAAAGACTGTTAAAGAGCGCATATATGATAAAGCTAAACTTTTAGTAAAGGGGTATAAGTTATTATTTTTAAATAAAAAGATAAATTTTATTGTGTACTTAGGCATACTAACTAGATTATTTTATATGTGTATTCCTATTATGTTATTGATTTTTATTAAGGATACATTACATTTATCTGACAGTGAGTATGGTTATACACAAACTATATCTAGATTCGCTTCCTTTATGGTTTTTGGATTGTTAGCTAAATACCTTACTATAAACTTGACTAAATCTTTTAAACCCTTGTTATTCTCTCTTTTCGCCCTATATGGAATTAGTATTTGGGGGATAGGTTATGTAACAAGCATTGAGAACCTTTATATCGTTTATAGCTTATCAGAAGTATTGCTCTTTACAGCTGTTGTTTTAGTTCATGCATATATACAGTCCGTATTTTCTCAGGATGAATTAACATTAGCAAGTGGTTCTGTTAGCACAGGATTTTCTATTGGATCCATCCTATCGATTACTATATTTACAAACTTAGCTAATATAATACCAATACATGATATATTTTATATATGTGGTTTAGGTATAGTAGTAAGTACAGTTTTTATAATGAGCATAAATAAAGTTTCTTGTCAAAATCAATATACATAATGGAGAGTCTATATGAGTTTTTACAATTGGATTCAAGAAAAATTATTCGACAATTACGAAGAGTGGCGTTTGAAGAGCCCTGATTATAATCGGAACGGTTTTAACATAGTAGGTATAGATAATACCTTACAGGCCATGCATGATGGATATTTCATGTATGTTGAATTATACCCACCTCATGCCATCGATGGATGTACAGCCATGAAAGCACGTGTAGGTAAAAAGCAGGATGCAGTAGATTTATTCTTAGATA
>ERZ773018.1600-NODE-1600-length-11961-cov-4.188896_pt1 | contig 11961 bp, 8 predicted proteins | sample MGYA00580840_ERZ773018 | MGnify/ENA primary metagenome ERZ773018 (study PRJEB29015, sample SAMEA2738125) | human oral metagenome | biome: human oral; feature: human-associated habitat; material: saliva | place: China | collected 2256 ... | reverse complement strand
CGTACTGTTGGGAAGCACTGCTGTTGTTATAAGACGTAATGTCACTCTTAGTAACCGTATTAAATATCTGTGCCCTTCTTTCACTCTCCTTCTTTATGTCCCGCAGAACGCTCAAGCCAAATTCCTGTTCGCTCTCTATCGCTATAACCTTAAAGTTTGGAAGGTTATAATCCGCATAAATCTTAAACTCAGTTCCACTCTTAAAGTCAATCAGATATATCTGCAATTCTTCTTTGGTATACTGAAGCAATGCCCCGGTAATGATTGCATGTAGCAATCTGCTCTTTCCGCTTCCGATTTGGCCGCAGATTAAAGCATGAATCGACTGGCTTCCCGGCATTCCAAGGTTCAGCTTTTGAGTTTCACTGGCACCACTGAGTCCAATAGGAATTGAAATACCTTCTGCAGTTGAACATTTTAAGAAGAAAGATTTTTTCGGACCTATGTCACTGTATTTAACGATGATACGTCCGGCCTTTTGAATTCCTTTCTTCATGACAGGCGCAAGTCTTGCAACGCCATCGATGCTCATCGGCGGATCAATTCTGTGAATGACGTTGTCTTTACTGCTCTTCATATCAACATAGCCGGGCTTAAGTAACTGATATGCGTTACACATAGTGGCAATGCTGTCAGCAGCATTTTTCAGTTTCGGTTCAAGGCTCTTTAACTGATCACCATTTGCCATGATGATGACATATACGCCGCATTCTTTACCTGTAGCAACAACCTGACTGAGCAATTCAATAGACTGGGCGGTAAAGCCTGCCGGAAAGTCCATTATTCCAATAATATTATATGGTTGCGGATTCAGAACATTTGCTGCATTATACTCTCTAATGTTCTTATACTGCCCCTTGAAAGTATTGACCTGCATCGACTTAATATGATCGACCACCACTTTTAAATCCTGCTGTATAGACTGAGAGTCTGTTTGTATTCCATTAGGAATGATACTGTAGCTTGAACTATTTTCTTCTTCGAATAACTTAAACTGAGCAAAGCTCTGTCCCGACTTCAGAGGATCAATGAAATGAAACCTCATCTTATTCGGAGGTGTGCTCAGGAAGGTATTTAAACAGAGAGTCTGCATATGAGTTTTTGCAATCTCACTCTGGTCAGTCTTATATTCATAGTACTGTGCAAAGTTCTCGTTGATCCCAATCGTGTAAGGGAACACGAATGCACCATTTTTCAGTATAAAGCTATACTGAGAATTCATGAATTGGGCAACAATCTTATTCTCAAGGAACTGTTTGAATTGAAAATAAATATATCCAACAGGGACATTTAAAGGTTCTTTTTCCGCAGTGACATAATCCTCTGCCCTCGGGATCCTTCTTGACTGTATTTCATCAATAAAACTTCTTAAAATACTAGGCGGAAAAGATCTGAGCATATCGTCCTGATACTGCTTCAGGGCGTTCATCAGATCACGTTTTCGTCTTTCGTCTCTTGCCTGTCCTTCATTCTGAAATCTTGTGTTTTCCTGCTGAATCTGCTGCCTGTGCTTTGCATCAAGAGCTTCTTTCTTCTGTGCAAATTCATTGATTAATTCCTGACGGTATTTTACATATGCTGCCCTCTGTTGTTCCGCTGTAGAGTTAAGATTTCGCATCTCCTGCGTGAGACGCTGATAGGCAGCATCAACCATGCCTTGAACTTTCTTGTCGGCATCTGGGATACCGGCATCCAGCTTAGCACATTCTTCATCGTACAATTCTTTCGCTTTCTTTTTCATCGAATAGAATTCTACGCAACTGTCACGAAGTTTTGAGTAATAAATGACCTTTCTTAAAAACTGCTCATTCAGATAGTTAATATTCTTAACCATCTGGTCAGGATCCCTCAGCATAATGCTATCAAATGTTGTCTCTGGAATAGGATATAATTCCGTACCCCTCTTGATAACTTTCTTGTATCGACCTGCTTGAATCTTAACCTCAGCTTGATCAATGCGTGTAAGAAAATTACCCATCTGTTGCTTTCTGTTGTTTATTGATCGAAGGACATCCTGTCTAAACTTTGAAGAATCATCCTGAACCTTTTCATTATCCTTCTTCGCCTGGTTCTGTTTTCTTTTGTTTTCGCTTTCCTCGGCTTCATGCTTTTTTTGCCATTGCTCCAATGCCGAGCTACGCTCATACTCAAGCGATGAACTATCTGTGGAATACTGGTTTTCGATTCTTTGAAGAGCCGAATTGTGATTGCGTCCAGCCGATTCAACATCGCTTTTATACTTATTTTGAATTTCCGTGCAATTTTGGGTAAACTCATTCGCCTGACGCTCTAATTCACCCCAGATTTGCATAATAAGTGCATATTCATCTTTTACATTTTCTATGCTGCTTTCTCTTAGCTGAAACTGACTGGACATCACATTCATCTCCTTCTATATATTGTTCCTCCAATCTTCACGACTGGTTATCCTTATTCCACCTTTAAAAGGTTCCGCTAATCTCACTCAGATCCTGACGGAACGCCTGCTCTGCCTGTTCAACACTCTGGGTATTTTCATTAATGGCGTTATTAAACTCCTGAGTTGAACGCTCAATATTCCCACGTCCGGTATCTCTCGCAGAACGCCCAAAACTACCCACGCTATCCATCTGTGAAAAGATCTGAGAAGCTCTCTCGTTGTTTTGTATCTGCTCTTGAGCCTCCTGGGATGACGCCTCCATAGTTCTCTTGCCCTGTTCAACACGATTGCTGACTTCAGAATTCATGTATCCCTCAGCATCAGACTTGGTACCTTCCTTGACAGTTTCAGCAGCCTGGATGATTTCGTCATCAACATCCGCAGGAAGTGAGTCGATAAGTCCCTTCATCTGCTTTACATCACTTACCGCTTTTTTACTGATCTGACCTGTCTCTCTGAAGGAATCGGTTCCCTCTCTCGACTTGTTCTTTACTGAATCTAACTTTCTTCCCATAGTTTTAAACCTCCTTAATTGATTACTTTTGTAGTAAGTATTCGTATATTTCTCTCAAAACAGAGCTCGGGATAAGTTCAAAAAGAATGTGTTTGTACTCATTAACCAATTCAGCACGACCTAAACCATCTTTCTTACTTCCCATCAAATCAATTAGCTTGCTGTATAATCTAATGCATTGCTCCTCCTTTTCTATTGCCTCTATTCCGAATACAATAGGTTTGATAATAGCACCACCCACCCTTTCCAATATAGATTTCGGAATAAGATCGTTTGCGCTTTTGGTCTCTATGCTGTCAGAATCAAATGGAAGCTCGTATATGCATTTTATCTTATCAAGCGAATAGCTATCCTTACTCCCATTTGATTTAGTATAATATACAAAGATATATTCTCCTATCGAATTGACTATTGGCATGGATACTACCGCCTCGATTTCAATATCAACATTGCTCTCTCTTAGTTTTTCCAAAATATTCATTGTGACTCTCCTTACCAAATTACATCGTCAGTTACAACTGCCATTCCTTCTTTGGGTCCAAAAAGGAATCGTCGCACACCCATAACAGAATATGCCTTTTCTAGTGTTTCTCGCGGAACCTGAACGACAGCCTCCGATGGACTACTACCATTTGAATCAGTTACAACATAGCTAACAATTTCTCCTGTGTTAACATCACGTATGACGCTTTCTAAAACTAGCGCATGTCCATCTTGTGCTCCTGGCATATACTCTCCATACCAATCAGAATTATACGCTCTAGCACTAACTCCGATTATTACTCCATGCCCGCTCTCCACTTGCTTGGCTAGCTCCTCCAGTGATGCTCCTGTAGCATTTGAAGCAGGGATTCCTGCCCCCTTTAGTATTCCAACCCAACTGTCTGGCGAAGTTCCTCCATTTTCACTACATAATTTTTCTTTCATTGCATAACTTACAACGGAATACTCGGATGCATTTCCGCCTGCCTTATTGATGATCGTCCCGCTTGCGCAGCACCCGCACGTCCCAGTTGGTCCGTCTGGGAAAGCAGATCCTTGGGAATAAACCGATTTTGCGTTCCCTGAAAATGGATGATCAAATATGCTCACCTGTCTCCCATCACCTAATGTTCCTGTAGTAAAAGTTTGAGCAGTTTGATTTAATGGCATATAGGTTCCTCCGAACAAACTATTGCCACCTACAGATTCCCTCAAATTAACCACTTGATTTTCATTTAGTTCGTGCATAGTATCAGTATTTGTTTCGAAAGATTCAAATCTGTAACTGCTGGCATTTGAACCTTCCGAATTACTTGCACCATCAATATCATCATCTAATTCATCAAGTAATTCCTTGAACTGAGAAATCTCAGATTTATAAGTTTTTTCCGCTGCATCTACAGATTTTTGTCCAAACTCGAAGCTTCGGAGTTGATCAAGTTTCGACACGCCTGCATCAAGTTTATCTATTTCAGCATTTATATCCGCTGTGATTTTCTCTTTTTCCGCATCAGCCTGTTCCTGTTCAGATTCAAGCCTCTCAGTCTCTGTGGTTCGAACCGTTTCCAGTTCTCTAACAGAATCAACAATATCGTCATCCAAAGAGTCAATCATTCCGGAAAGCTCTTGTAGGGATGCAAATTCCTCAGACAAAGTTCGCCCCTCTTCACTAATTCTTCTTCGTGTTTCTCTGTTCTCGGAGACACTATTCTTGTTTTTCTCGTATCTCTGCCCCACTAAATCACCTTCCTACTTCCATTGATTAAGGATGTCTTTTCTTCTTTGTTTTTGAGCTTCAGTTCTTTCAAATCCGCATATTTCCCTGATTTCAACAGAAAAATCTCTGTACTCCAACATCATATTATATGAGAGTTCATTTATCTTATCTTCGAAATACCTGTTCTGTTTTTTATATGACGACAGACTAAATATTACTTCTTCCATCTGATTGCAAATATTATTAAACGCTTTTTTAGCGCTCTCTATTCTATCTCTTTGCTTACGAGCTTCTTCTTCCGCTCTGTCAAGCACTTCCTTCTTCTTCTCTGGCGAAACCTTTGACCAATTGTATTTTTCTAATCTTTGTTTACTTTCCTCTATCTTTCCAGAGAGTTCAATAATTGTGTTAAGGTCGCTTATAAAATCGTCGCATCTATCCTTGATTTCTTTCCACTTATCTCCCATCTTCTTGGTAGTGATATTATAACTTTGCTCCATGTCTCCGATAAAAGGTGATCCTTCATAGCACAAAATATCATAAAGCTGGTCGTCATTCGGCGAATCATACAGCTCATCATTAACAATACCATTCACCTTTGACCACTGAGCCATCTGAAGTTCAAATGGTTTTAAAAGCCCTTCATATATGCATAATGTCTTACCTTGAGTAAAAGTAGCCATGCGTTCAAGCTGCACATCATCCGCCGACATGGTACTTCCGAGAAGCTGCCGATCATCCTGGGAGGTCATTCTATGTCCCAGCTTTAAGGATGTATTTTTTATTACTTCAGGTGCCATTGCTGTAGGAAGCTGATCAGCAATTATGATTGCTTCGTTCAAGGCACGTACTTCAGCAAGCATCTTTACAACGAAAGCTGTGGCTGCAATCTTTGGATCTGCTCCTTCTCCGCCTTCCTTCTGGGCTTTTGGTCCGATTAGGTTATGCGCCTCTTCAAAGAAGATTAAATGTCTTGGTCCTTTCTCTTTTTCCTCCTTAGGCTGCGGATTTACTTTTAATGACTCTCTAATGAGCGTAGATAGCATCAACGTCAAGAAGTTTGCCGGTCCGCTACCCATTGCTTCCAATTCAATAACAGCAGGTCTTTTAAGCCAATCGTCCGGAGCTATCGTAGATTCAGGAACATCAAATACATCTCCCATTTCTCTCGACAGCAAACTACCAATACGCACCTGCAATACAGATTTCAGGTTTCCTTTAACTTCCCCCTCGTAATCAGTTTCATCAAGAATTTTATCAAGCGTTGTATATAATTCTCCCATTGTAGGATACGGTAAATCACCGGTATTCAGCATATATGGAAGCCACCCCTTATTCCTGTACACACGCTCTATAGCCCTATCCAACAGAAACGGCATTGGAGGATCCATAGAAAACGCTCCATCGAAAACATTCTTCAGATTACTGATATGCTCAGCCAGCGCCATTTTCTTTGGAAACTGGAAAGGATTGATGTGTAACAAAAACTTCGTGCCTGAGGATGGTGAAAACACTGTGATTCCCTTCATTTCAGGGCGATTAACCAGTGCTCTGTACTCCTGCTTTGCGGGCTCAAGAATCAAAAATGGAATATTAAAATTCGCATACAACGTTGTCGCTATATGAAGCATGCTGTTGGTTTTTCCTGATCCCGGAACACCTGCCAAGAAAGCATGCTTAGGCAGATTCTTCAGCGGTATATAAACCTCATAATCATCACTGTCTTTGCCAAGGAACAGACCGCCTGCATCGTGATCTGGTGCTGTTTCCTTTGGCATTTCAATACTCTCACCTGAATATAAGGTGGGTAGTGTTACAAAAGGTAATAGTTCCTTTAATGTAAATAAAGTCGGCCAGAACCTAAGCTCCTGCGGTGCTTTTTGATTACAAAACTCGTATAGTTTAGCATCGATTATATCGACACTCTTAAACGCACCCTTTTGATGAATAACATCATGTGTTCCCTCATCAAGTGCTTCAGATGCCGCCGCATCCAACAGCATTCCAGCATATATGCTATCTTGTGCATACACCCTTACATTCACCTGGAAATGAGGATTAGCGGCAAGTTCTTTAATTAGATCCTTGTATCTATTCAAAGTATAGTCTGCACTCTCATCTCTTTGAAAAGAGGTACCCGAATTATTCTTTTCTACCCGAAGAGTAAGCATCCTTCTCAGTGCTGTCATAGCACTTCCAAGCATACGAGGATCTTCAATCATGTTGGTATAATCAACCGGTTTGAAATCAACACAATAAACACATGGTGCATTCATTTTCTGCATCATTGTGAGCATTCCGTATAACCTGGCATCTTCATTCATCTTCCATTCGTTTATAGAATAGAAATATCCATTTTCATCCTTATCAGCCTTAGAAAACTTCTCCCTTTTTATAAGCGACGACATACACCCATACTCTATGCTTTCATTCATCTGCAATGAGAGTCGTTGCTGTTCTCTCTTTAGCTTTTTCTGTCTTTTCTGCTCTTTTTCGGGATCGCTTTCAACCGTGTTGACCCATCTATACCCGGAGTCCACTTTTCCGAGCCACTGCATATATGGCAAAGCCTGTGCTGCCGGAACAACCCTTACAATATCAAAATACGGTGCTAAGGGAGAATTTTTTATCAAATTATCCGCATACTTATTTACTTTATCCGAATCAAACTTGAGATATATCTTTAGTCTGTTTCCTTTATTCTCAGATGGATTGTACTCATAAATCCAATGAATAATCTCATTTGAATCAAGTGCCTGCCTATGGATTTGACGCAAGAAAGCAAGGTGCTTCTTTAAAACACCATCCACCCCGCTTTCGTCCAAAGCACTATACTTACTTAATGTAAGATCCGGTATTCTCTTGATTTGATATAAAATGCTTTCCATTTAACACAACACCTTTCAGATTATTCTCTGATTCCGTCGCTGTTATCGTCTTCTTCTCAGAAGAATCAGTCTGAGAAGATGAAGAATCGATGAAACCAATGCAGCTACATATGTAAGTGCGGCTGCAATCAATACTTTTCTTGAGCCTTCAAGCTCCTGTCCATAAAGAATGTTTCTCTCTCAAAATAGATAATGCCCTTCCCGAAGCGTTGAACTCAACAGGAAGAGTAATAAACTGGAAAATACAACCATTGAAAAAAGGATGATTCCTATGTCAATCAATCCTGTCCACCCAAAAATCAGCCCCAACAAGATTACTGGCCACGAAAGCGTAGAACCGATATTTACCACAGGAATAACCATTGATCGCAGAGTGAGAGGAAAATATCCTCTCGCATGCTGAATCGCATGTCCACATTCATGAGCAGCAACGCCGATTGCTGCAACAGAAGGTGAACCATAAACGCTATCCGACAAGCGAAGCACTTTTTCTCGTGGTGAATAATGATCAGTTAAACTTCCTGATATTCTCTCTATTCTCACATCATATATTCCGGCAGAGTTCAAAATGGTCTGAGCGACCTGCTCCGCCCTGATTCCACGCAAATTACCGTAGGAACTGTACTTTTTATATGTTCTCCTTACATTCCAAGATGCAATGATACTAATTAAAGCTCCTATGATAACAAGCCCATATGATGCGTAATAAAATATCGTCATTTACTAATCTCCTATTATCTTCTTCGTAAAACCTTTGCCCCCATTGAAGAAGTCGAATCACCGCCATTAAGTTCCTGATGTATTCGGTCAATCAGCGCCTGTGTTCCAGATAATTCTGCCTGCTTTGTGCTCGCTGATGCCTGGAGTCTACCTGCCGCCGCAAGAGCTGAGTTTGCAAACATATTACCGGACGCTCCTTGAAGCGTTGATGCATAGGAGCTTTCAGAATCAACCTGCATTTGTAGAATGTCCGCCTCTTGTGACAGTTGAGCACTCATCTGTTCTAATGCCTGACTGCATTTTTCAACATTTGCCTGAGCCTGCTTGTACTGTTGACTTTCCTGTTGAGCAACAAGATAAGCCTGTCTGGCCTCTCCCTGTGCCTGCTGCAATTCTTCCTGAACCGATCCAACCTGGCTCTGCGCACTTCTGTAAGAATCTCTGGCCGCTTCAAGCCTGCTTCGCAGATACTGATATTCTGAAGCAGAATGCTCTTGTCCATCATTTAACGAATTCAAATCTGACTCCACACTTCTCATTTCATTTTCAGCACTTGACATTTGGTTGTAGAGTCTTTCCAATTCATACTGCGCTGAGTTCGCTCTCTGATTAGCACTCGCATAATCGCTCATGGCCGAATCATAATTCCGCTGATGCATTTCTGCATTCTGTACCCATTCTCTATGTGCATTACAATACTTATCAACTAATGCAGTTTTTTGTTCCAATGATGCCATTTTTGCTTCTCCCAAACATCACTCATTTTTTTCTTCCAAACAGGCCTCCAAAGAATCCATTCTTTTGTCCCTTTGAATCTGCCTCTGGATTTGGCGGTGCATTCTTTTCTGCTATTTTCCTATAACTCTCTATACCAATATTCGAAGTGGGCTCTACCGGAGGAAAGATTGTAGCACTCACATCTGTTCTTTCCGTCGGCTCCGCCTGAACCACAATAGCCTGATCATTATCTTCTTTAGCGTCATTCTCCTCATTTGTCGGCTCATCGATATTGCCTGTTGTAGCTGTGATCTCCGGCTGATTATTGATTTCTTCAGCTAATTGTTCGTCTTTATGTAATCCCTCGATTTCAGTTATTATATTTTCAAGCTGTTCTTCTGAATATCTGGGTGAATAGTCTAATTCAGTATCTTCTTTAATCTCTACACCATTTCCCTTCCAGTATTGGTCGATGCGCTCTTTCGTTTCCTTCGCTTTTGGCAGCTGTGCTACAGACTTTTGTAACTGCAAAGCCACTTCATGGAGATTATTGTCAATATTTGTTAATTCCTGTTCTTTATCCTTAACCTGCTCTTCCAGCAAAGCAATTTTCTTTTTCAAATCTTCAATTTCAGCCTTGTGCTCAGCAAGACTTTCCGATGCTTCCCTTTTTGATTCTACCAAACTGTCATACTGAGTCTCTTTGTCTTTTATATTGTCAATCAGTTCCTTTAATTTTTCAGCCACCTGTTCTGATGATGCATAAGGTTTCTTTATGTCATTTGCCGTACTCAAAATGCATGCAATTGAGACATCATCTCCACTACCGTTATTGGTGACCTGAGTAAGCAACTCATCAATTTTGGAATCGAGTTCTTCCTTGGATAGTGTTTGAACCCAATATCCCAACGTATAATAACATCTGTTAAGACCACTCTCATCAAAGCTTTCATCAATGCCGTCCGATGCAACAAATAAGCCTGTTGGAATATCTGTCCCGTATATGTACCTAAATCCGGCAAAGGAATTAGAATTACATATGGATGTTGATCTGTTCCCTACGCATCCAACCTCATCCCAGGGAATCGGCTGAGTGTAAAGCCCATTTTTCATTGCAACGACACATTTACCGTCACCAATATGAATTCCAAACCAAAAACCATCTAAGACAACGCACATAATGAGTGTGCAGCCATAAATCTTATTTAAACTTTGTACGGAACGAATAGCCTCGACCGCATCCTCCGGTAAACCATTCATCTCACCCTCAGTTATAGGATTAAGGCTTAAATCATTGTTGACGCCATTGTTCCATTCTCGAATTATTGTTCTTTCCAGTTCGGTTATGATTCGATCAGGTGACTTTCTTATCACATCACAAGAACTCGGAGAACTCTCAATTAGTTTTCTCACACAGCCTATTGATACATCACAGGCTATGTGGGCGCCTTGTGCGCTTCTAAAACATTTCTTATCTCCGTGTCCATCGCTAATAACTGCAATACAAACCTTTTCGTCATCATAGGTTGCTGCATAGTCTTCACAGCCCATATTCTTTGCGATATGAGATGCTCCCACTTTATATCCGGAATATGTCTTAAACCCTTCCATCAAAATCCCTCGTTACGTTCGTATTAATTAAATGTCGGGAAATCATTTTCCCAGTCAATTCCTTGAAGTCCCGGTATTTCGGGGTTAGCTCCGCTTGTGGGATCAAGTGTTGCTGTTGAAGAAGGAGTATTTACTTGGGATGCTCCTCCAGTAGGTTGTCCCGGATTTGATACCTGGCTCATCTGTCTATTATTAGTACCCTGTGGTGTGTTTACAGGGTTTGTCTGCGGACTGCTAACGGTGCTTCTGAATTGCCCATTCGATGGTGCCGCTCCAGATGTGTTGTTCTGGATAGATCCTCTTTGTGTCACGAAATCAACGCCAGTCAGTGTAACTAATTGGATTTGTTTTGCAAGAACATTAGTATTCGACGCCAACAAAACCATTGATTCATTGCTTGTAAACTCAAGAAGAACTTTCCGGCATTCAGGGCTGAGAGCACCTTCTTCAATTGCAATTCCCGCTTTGGTTGCATACTGGAACCATGAGTTTTGCTTAAGTATATCCAGTTCTTCCTTATAAAGTGCCAAATCCGACGGCTTTCCATCGGTCATGAGAATTATAAGCGGTGTGTAAGAACCAGCCGACGATTTAAGGAACTCATTTCTCGAGAGCTTTTTATTTAAAGCCGCAAAAGCCTTTCCAAAATTTGTTCCGCCACCTACATAAGTGATTTCATTATAATTGAAAGATGATACCAGTACCGGCTCTGTTGTCCTCCAGTTTGCGTTGCTTGAAAACTCCATGATAGCAACTCTGATTTCCGCATTTGTATTAGAGGCTTCACGCTTTTTAAGTTCCGGAATCAAATTCCTGATTGCATCATTTACAGCCTGGATTCGATTTCCCTTCATGCTGCCGGATATGTCAATTATAAAGAAAACAACCATTGCTCTCTTCTTAAGATCCGGCATTATCGTATCAAGGCTTGGTGTCTGTTCAATGGGCTGAGTTATGGAGCTGGTACTCCCAGTCGGGGTATCCAACGTAGGAAAATCAAAACCATCCCAAAAATCGTCACTCATTTTTCTTCCTCCTTCTTTTCATATTACCTGCAGTACTATGACGGAATAATCACAACACTGTAGCTTTTACTCCATTAAATTCTATCGTCTCTCCTCTGGCCAATCTGGCAAATCCGTTCTTTCCGATTTCAGTCTCATGTCCATCAACAGAAAGTTTCCAAACAGCATCTGTAAGATTACCGATTCCAAGAACTGATTTATCGCTCAGGCTGGCACGTATTACTGCCGCAACAGTATCGTGATCTACGCTTCTTCCATCCACCTGGCATAAGTATAGTTTCGAACCATCCGCTACAATAGCGGGATAGTCATCAAACTTTATAATCCTGCAGCCTTCGGGTATTTTTTGTTTTGCATAGCAATTTACA
>ERZ773018.1597-NODE-1597-length-11975-cov-27.566191_pt1 | contig 11975 bp, 8 predicted proteins | sample MGYA00580840_ERZ773018 | MGnify/ENA primary metagenome ERZ773018 (study PRJEB29015, sample SAMEA2738125) | human oral metagenome | biome: human oral; feature: human-associated habitat; material: saliva | place: China | collected 2256 ... | reverse complement strand
ACGCAAGAAGAATATAGGCAATATAGTAAATTGGAGTTTCGATAGACTCTGGCAAACCGATGGACGGCACAACTGTAGTCAATGCTTCGTAAGCCATAAACAATAGGCCTGCCACGATAACTGCAATTGTTACTGCCTCACTACCGTGGTCGTGATCATGACCATGGTCATCCATAGCCGCTTTAGATTTACGCTCGTAATCAGCTACTGTTACACCCTCTTCGATGGAGTCACAAATATCTTGAATATCGCGTTTTAACACTTCACGGTCTTCCCATGTGCCAGTTAAACGCAATTGATGTGTTGCTACTGTGAAGTTAGCAGATTCAATACCATCCATTTTGCGGATGCGATCTTCAATTTTTGCTGCGCAGTTCGCACAGTTCAAATCCTTCAGCAATAATGTTTCTTCCATGATATCTCCTTTGATAATAGTGAAAGTTCCTATCCTGTATTATAAGTTAATTTATTGTCTATTTCTAATACTTATTAGACATATCTTGTTCCATATCTTTTTAGATATGTTCCTAAACATTTTTCATCAGATATTTTATATGAATATCTGTTCATATGTTTATTTTAATCGAATTCATAAGGTCTGTCAAGAAGAATTATCAAGATAAATTATGACAATAAATGATAGAAAAATAGCCTGTACTCATAATACTCGAGAACAGGCTATTTCAACATATTTATCCAGTATTTAATTTTTATACTTCTAGCATCCACTATACTTCAGTCATAGAGATTGATTTCTTTTATATCTTTATACGCAATAGCTACCCCCTCAACAGATAGGCTATGCGCTGGTCGGCCTATCGCCTCTATAACACCTAATAACTCTGTATAACAATGACCTGTATAATAGAGTACTCGTACAAAATCCCCCTCCACCAAAGACTGTATCGTGCGATTCAATTCCTCTAGTTGATCCTCAGATAACTCTACGCGCATTTCCTTTGGCCGTGCTACAGCAGCTAGTAGAGTCTCAAATCCCTTCAATGCCGCAAAGGGCATAAATTGTTTCGCCCGTTGTAAGCGGGACATTTTTCCTTTCATAGTAAATAACCCCATTAAACTAAATACTATATAGTTACATTATTCTCCATTATGACCGCCAACCAAGGTATTTCTAAACTGCATGGTTCCTTCCTCTTGCAAACTAGACGCACGCAGTATGGCATTTTTGCCAAATCGCCCTTTAATGTTGAGCATTGCTTGCTGTATATGTTCTTCCTTTTCTTCAGTTTCATCTAAAGCATCACTAAATAAGTCCATTTCTGTAGGCACTGCTGATTTATTCACGAGCTCTTCAAAGCTAACAGCGATACGCCGAATCAGCTCATGGGGCCTTTTATATTTATCAAATAAGGATAGTACAGCAGGACATAGCTCTTGAAACGAATCCGTATAATGTGCTAAGGTGCGTGAACCGCCAGTCGATTTTAAATCCTCTGCCGCATAACCAATATGGACATGAATACATTTCGTAACAGCCTTAATCTGCAATAGTTCAAGGACTAAGGATTCTACCATCTCTCGCATCGGCAATCGTGCCTCATCCGCTGTATAGTTGCGTAAAAGAATTTGACTTTGTGAAAGTGAATGCTTAGACGGCCTATAGGCATGAATATCTGAAATAGTACAGCTTTCACGGCCCCAGGCATGATCGATTAACAGCTCTGCATTCACACCGAACTCCTTATACAGTTTATATTCTGGCACCTGCGTGATGCCATGCAAATCAAAGGCGCCAAACTTGCGCAATCGATTTGCAATACCGCTGCCAATCTGCCAAATATCTGTAATCGGTTGATGGTGCCAAATATGCGCTTTAAAGAGATTTTCATCAAGGTACCCAATAAAATCAGATGCATGCTTAGCTAATATATCGAGGGCAATTTTAGCAAGAAATAGATTCGTTCCAATCCCAACAGTAGCATAAATATGAGTCGCCTCTAGCACCGCATCAAGCAGCATCTGCGCTAACTGACGAGGCGTTTTCTTGTAGAGCTTGGTGTATGATGTAATATCAATAAAGTATTCATCGATGGAATATACATGGATATCTTCAGGCGATATATACTCTAGTAAGGTCCCATAAATCTGTGCCGACACCTGCATATAACGCTTCATATGTGGTTTAACGGTGATGTACTCGATGTGCGGAGGAATTTGAAATAAGCGCGACCGATTCTTAACCCCCAATTTCTTAAGGGCCGGAGAAATAGCTAGCGTAATCGCACCCTTACCACGAGAGCTATCTGACACCACCAAAGGTGTTGTAAAGGGATCTACACCCAAATCGGCACATTCTACAGATGCATAAAAGCTCTTTAAATCAATGCACATATACATCCGACTCGTATCAGTAGATCCCATATAAACACCTCCTTAAAACACTAAATAACTGACCGATACTAAAATTCCAAAAAGAATACTTTCTATAATTAGTATATCAAAAACATTATATATTTTCAAACATATGTTTGTTTTATAGGCGTATTTTTTATGCCACATACAAAAAGCAGCTAACACTAGATATACTATCTAATGCTAACTGCTTATATGTTAGCTACTTATTATTATTGTTCAGGCCCCATATCTTTTTTAACGGTATCGCGGAAACGTGTTAACTCACCCATAAATAGGAGTCGTACTATACCAACGGCACCATTACGATGCTTCCGAATAAGGACTTCCGCCTCATTGCCAGCCTCTGATTCCGGATTATAGTAAATATCGCGGTATAAGAACATAACGATATCCGCATCCTGTTCAAGAGAACCAGATTCACGAAGGTCAGATAATACAGGACGCTTATCTGGTCGGCTTTCAACACTACGAGATAACTGAGATAACGCAATAACCGGCACATTAAACTCACGAGCAATGAGCTTTAAATTACGCGAAATTTCAGAAATCTCTTGTTGACGATTTTCGCTACCTTTACTAGAGCTACGGCCCTGCATGAGCTGAATATAGTCAACAACAACAAGATCCAGGCCATGTTCAACCTTAAGGCGTCGCAATTTAGCACGCATATCTTGTACTGTAAGGGCTGCTGTATCATCAATAAACAGCGGAGCTTTACTCATCGCCTCAGCCGCAGCCAACACTTTTCCCCAATCATTTGTATCCATATCGCCTTTGCGCAATTTATCGGATTCAATGCCGGCTACAGAGGACAGGATACGACCAACCAATTGTTCCTTGGACATTTCCAGCGAGAAAAAGGCTACACTACCATGCACCCCCATCGCTACATTTTGCGCGATATTCAAGGTGAAAGCTGTTTTCCCCATAGCAGGACGAGCCGCTACTAGGATAAGATCTGATTTTTGCAAACCATTTAATGTAAAATCTAAGTCTTTAAAGCCTGTTGGCACACCTGTAAGGGCTCCTTTTTGCTGTTGCAGTTTATTAAGTTTCTCAAGATTTGTAATTACCACATCACCAATGGGTGAGAAGCTTGATTCAGACTGAGTTTGACCACCTACATCGAGAACGAGTTGTTCTGCCTTATTCATAATAATAGATGGTTCTTCTTCACCCGCATAGGTCATGCCCACAATCTTATTACCCGCATCAATAAGGCGGCGCATTTGCGCCTTTTCTGCGATAATCCGTGCATGTTCTTCGATATTATAGCCCGTTGCTTCATTAGCAAGGGATGTAATATAAGCAATACCACCAACGGTATCTAGCTTTTTACGGCGCTCTAATTCTTCACTCAAGGTGATAAAATCAATGGTCTTATTACTTTTTACGAGGCTTAAAATAGCATCATAAATAATACGATGTGTATCCCGATAAAAATCATCCCGATCTACGATACTTGTTACTATATCCACAGATTCACCTGATGACGAACCATCCGTCAACAGCGCACCTAATACGGCCTTTTCCGCATCTTCATTATGCGGAGGAATGCGTACGTCCATGTTATTCTCCCCTAAACCCATCAAGACTATCCTCCCAAACCAAGGAGTTATATATCACTTATCGCATATAAAAGAATCACCACACTCTGTGAGCATGGTGATTCGAAGATTATTCAGCGACTACGTTGACCTTAATAGTGCTCGTAATTTCTGGATGTACACGAACCACAACATCATGAACACCTAATGTTTTCAACGGTTCTTTAATTTCAATTTTCTTTTTATCGATTTCTACCTTGTATTGAGCTTTAGCCGCATCGGAAATGTCCTTCGCAGTAACAGATCCGAACACACGGCCTTCTTCGCCCATGCGAACCTTTACAGTTACTTCAACCTTTGTAAGTTGTGCCGCCAAGATTTTAGCTTCATCATTCGCTACTACTTTATGATGAGCAATAGACTCTTGTTTTTGTTTCGCATTGTTTACATTTGTTGTTGTACCTTCAAGGCCAAGACCTTTTTTAATCAACACATTACGACCATATGCGTCGCTCACTTCAACGATTTCGCCTTTTTTACCAACTTTTTTAACATCTTCTAACAATACTACTTTCATGGTTGTTCCTCCTCTTGTTCAGCGGAATGAAGTGCTTCTAGTGCCTTGTCTAAGATAGCGGTCTTCGCTTCCTCTATTGTCATACCTTGTAGTTGAGCACCAGCCACAGTTCTGTGACCACCACCACCCAAGGCTTCCATTACAACTTGTACATTTACCTTGCCCTTAGATCGAGCGCTGACGCCGATACCGCCATCATTAAGTGAGTAAAGTACAAATGCTGCTTCAATATCTTCATTGCTGATGAGCATATCCGCACTTTGTGCGGCCAATGCCATCATATCCTTCATACCTGCTGGTGCCACAGAAATAGCAATACCTTCGGTACGATTGGCTTCAAATACCATTTTAGCACGCAATTGGATAGAATCGAAGGTTTCAATAAATAATTCTTTTACCCGTTCAATATCCGCCCCTGCACGACGTAAGAATGCAGCCGCTTCGAAGGTACGTGCCCCAGTTTGTTGATTAAAGTTTTTCGTATCTAATACGATGCCCGCATAGATACCTGTGGCTTCCGCTTTTGAAAGTTTCACAGGAACTCCTGCATATTGTACAAGTTCTGTTACGAGCTCACTCGTAGATGATGCAGCTGGTTCCAAATACGTAAGCAATGGATTTTCAATAAAATCTGCTGCTCGACGATGATGATCGATGACAATGCGTCGCTCAGATACTTCAAGAGCCTCTGGCGCTGCTACCATCGGTGTTCTATGCGTGTCACAAACGATGACCAATGTATTCGCATCAGCCCACAATTTTGCTTCTGCAGGCGTTATGATATGAGTTTTCCAAAATTCGTCTTCCACAAGGACATGTACCATTTTATCAATGGCATTTGTTTCTTTTGAAAGTACTAATCGCACCTCTTTACCAAGAGTACGTGCAATCGATACGACGCCAATAGCACCGCCTAATGCATCATAGTCCTCACGTTGATGACCCATAACAAGGATTTTGTCAGAATCATTCATCAATTCATGAATGGCTTGACTAACCACACGAGCACGAACGCGCGTATTTTTTTCAACACCTGCTGTATTGCCTCCGAAGAAGCGGGTGCTTTCACCATCCATAATGCAAACCTGATCACCACCGCGCCCTAAGGCAATATCGAGGGCTGCGCGAGCACGTTCGGACACATCCTTAACAGAGCCTGCATTTTCGCCAATTCCGATACTAATCGTAGCAGGCACTTGACGAGGAGAAGGCAATTTACGGATACGTTCAAGCACACTAAAGCCGTTGTTTTCCATGTCTTGCAAAGCGCCCCGAGAAATGGCAAATGTGTACATATCATCTTGGAAGTTCCGAATGAAACCTTCATGTTTATCGATTTCATCCACCACGATATTATTGATATCAGCCCACAAGTTCGTGTATTCTCTATCACTAAGGCCCTTTGTCAATTCTTCGATATTATCGATTTGAATCATGCCCCATACAGGCTGTTCTTCTTCCGCCTTAATACGTGCTCGTTCAATATCTGTAATATCCTTAAAATATAAGGCCATAACTGCGTGTTCCGTCAATTCATCATTTGGATCCGTATTAGGGCGCGTATCACGAGGATCGATAAATTTGTAGACCACTTGGAAATATTTATCTCCATAATGTTCTTTTAAAAATCCAGATTTGCCCCAGATTTTATCAATTCTAAAGCCCGGAATCAAGGCAGATACTTTCTGCATTTTATTCCAATCTACTGTAACCCAGTCAGCAAACACGCTATTATTCCACACTAAAGTGCCTTGTTTATTAACAAGGGCGATTGCAGTAGGGAGGTTTTGCAATGCAAAGTTTGATGCTTGAGTCACATTTTTTGTCATCGCACTAAATTGTTCTCTAGCGAGGCGACGTCTGTTATGAATGGTGTTATAGTTAATCAAATACACTGCGACCACGATAATAGCGGCCAATATTGCCAGCAGCCAATTTAAATAGGCTATGATTAATAATAGTAGCGTAATGACAGCAATGATGGTGATTTCTAAAACTTCCCATCTACGTTGAAAGGATTTCATAATAACCTCCTTTCTATTAATAACCTCGTTGGTTAAAACGAGACCTTAAATCTAAAAACATATCTATAATACCGAGTATAACTAATGCTTGAGAGAATATCAAAGTATACGCAAAAAGCAATATCCACTTTGCTTTATTACTCACTCGATAGCTAGTCATAATATCTGCTAATGCAGCAAAACCATGAATAGAGCAAATAAAATTACCAAGTAATAGTAAATTTTTACTAATAGCAATAACCAAAGGATTATCTAAATGCACATAGGAGGCTCCATGGAAACCTATAATACCAAGAGCAAAGATACCGGCCCCCCATATAGGCATTCTCCATTGCTCAACTGCTAAAAAAGCAGGTATTGAAAGTCTTAATCTATGGCCAAGCCAAAGTGATATTTGGATTGTAACATAAGTATATACGGTAGCCGCTATTGCGATAGCCATAAAGAACATATCACCTAAAGTGTCGACATTCTTCTGTACACTTTCAACAAATTCATCAGCTTGTGCTTGTGTAATACTAGGATTTACTTCCATAGCCTCATTTGCAAGCGATTGTGCTTGTTCTACCAACGTAGGTCCTACAGACGATAACTCAACACCTGTCACAGTATAAGATGCCACAATTGTAAAGAGTACTGCAAAAAACATCATTATACTTGGCACTAATAAACGTTTAAGCGTATTCCAGGAAAGTCTATGTCCGGCCCCTACGCCAACACCTACCAAGGCAAACAATCCAACCGTAAGCGAATTAAATATGCCAAATAACATTGTAGATAAAAGAAAAATAACAATAGTTCCTACAACGCTATATTTAAAGCCCCATTTTGTACCAATTATGCCAATAGCTGCGGGGGTAACAAAAAAAGATAAAAACCCAAATACAGGTAAATATACACTAACAGCCGTGAGTATGATGCCTATAGCGCTAACAAACGCCGTTTCCACCATAGCTCTTGTATTTGTTTGATTCATAATACTCCATCCAATAATAAAAGGATACCAGTTATCCTTTAATTATAGCAGTTTAAAAGGGTAACTTCAAATACCCTATATAGTAGGGAACGGTAGCAAATACGCTACTTATAGTAAGATGTAACAAATATATCCCTCTCAAGACATTTGTTCCATTTATATCGTGGCACCTATGCTTGAGAGGGATATATTATTTAGTGTACGTCTTGAATGATTGGCAAAATCATAGGTCTACGACGTGTTTTATCATAGAAGAATTTGCCCAATGCATCGCGAACATTTTGTTTAATTGTAGTCCAATCTTTAATGCGTTGCGCTTCGCAATCATCTAATACTTGATGAACGCGACGCTCTGCTTCGAGCATAAGCTCTTCTGCATCACGAACGTATACGAAGCCACGAGATACGAGATCAGGACCGGCAATGATAGTGCCAGACGCAGTATCCATTGCCATAACAACGATAACCATACCTTCTTGTGCCAATTGTTGACGGTCGCGGATAACGATATTACCTACGTCACCAACACCGAGGCCATCAACGAAAATAGCGCCGGCTTGTACACGGCCACCTTTACGGCCACCATCTTTATCAAATTCAAAGATTTGACCATTGTCACCGATAAGGATTTTCTTAGGATCTACGCCCATAGCTACCCCAAGTTCACCATGACGACGCAACATGCGATACTCACCATGAACTGGGATAAAGTATTCTGGTCGCACAAGGTTAAGCATGGTTTTAAGCTCTTCTTGGCTCGCATGGCCAGATACGTGAATGCCACGATCTTTACCATACACAACGTGACAACCTAAGCGAAGCAAGTTATCGATAGTTTTACCAACAGCACCTTCATTTCCTGGAATTGGTGTAGCAGAGATGATAACAGTATCATTTGGTGCCAATTCTACGGTGCGGTGATTACTTGTAGCCATACGGGACAAGCCTGCCATTGGTTCACCTTGAGAACCAGTTGTTAAGATCATGATTTGATCATCTGTGTAGTTGTGCATTACATCTACATCGATAATCGTATTTGGCGGAATGTCTAAGTAGCCGCGTTCTTGTGCGATTTCTGTAACATTGACCATACTGCGACCCATAACAACAACCTTACGATTATACATAACCGCCGCATCAATTGCTTGTTGGATACGAGATACGTTAGACGCAAATGTTGCTAATACAACGCGACCTTTCGCTTCACCAACAGCTTGTTTAATAGCAGGACCTACGGAGCTTTCAGAACCAGTAGTACCTGGTTTTTCAACATTTGTAGAGTCGGACATCAACGCTAATACGCCTTTGTTACCAAGTTCTGCAAATTTGTGCATATCCATCAAACGGCCATCAACTGGTGTTTGGTCAATTTTAAAGTCCCCTGTATGAAGAATCGTACCAATTGGGGTGTCGAAGTATACGGCACAAGAGTCAGGAATAGAATGGTTTGTTTGAATAAAACCAACTGTTACTTGTCCAATTTGAACTTCATCACCAGCAGCAATCATGCGAAGGCATTTAGGAGACACTTTGTGTTCTTTGAATTTACCTTCAATCAAGCCACACACAAGATTTGTAGCGTATACAGGGCAGTCAATCTCTTTCATAAGATATGCCAAAGAACCGATATGGTCCTCGTGACCGTGAGTGATAACAACGGCTTTCACACGGTCCTTATTCTCGATGATATAGCTCATATCCGGAATAACAATATCCACACCTAACATATCTTCGCTAGGGAACGCAAGACCTGAGTCAAGAACGATGATTTCGTCTTCATATTGGAAAATGGTCATATTCTTACCAATTTCCCCAAGGCCACCTAGAGGAATAATTTGGAATTTCCCTTTATTAGAGCCATCCGGTTGACGACCAATCAAATCCAAATGCGCCTCTTGGTTGCGAGCCATAGGCCGATTATTAGTACGAGTACGACGGTTATTAGCGTTTTCATTACGGTTTCCATCAGTCGTATTACGTGTGCGTGTATTACGTGTATTACTTGCACCACGTGTATTACTTGCACCACGTGTATTGCTTGTACCACGTGTATTACGTGTATTTTCACTATTTCTATCTGTGCGGCGAATTTGTTCACCACTACGAGGTGCGCGAGTTTGACGAACTCTACGTTCCGTACCTTGTTGCTCGCCTTGCTCACCTGTAGGTCGTTGACGACGTGTATTCGTTCTAGTATTTGTGGCACGACGTTGACGACCTTCGCCACTTTGATTAGATGCACTCGTATAACGGCGTTCACCGCTACGACGGTCTGTATTACGACTATCGCCAGCTGGTCGACGTGTGTTAGTACGACGGCGCGTTGTTTTTTGCTCACCTCGAGCAGACGGAGCCGTCTCTACTGCAGTCACTTGTGCAGTATGTTGATTATCTGTTGTATTCACAGTTCCTCCTAAAATTTTGTTCATTAATTTGTTTAACATATATTTTCACCTATCATTAAAATTTGATCTTTACAGGGGAACGGACAAACGAAAAAGGCGCTATCCAGCAGCGTCTTTCAAATGGGCGCAAAAATAGCGCAACTCAATTGTTACCGTTCAAGTCCTTTTGTCCATTCGCCTCGTGCAAATGAGTATAGTGTACCATTAAACGCGTCAGCCGCGACGTTACGTTCTCTTCGTTACCGTTTAATGTTCATTATAATCCGATCGTTCTGATGAAAGCCTCGCTTTCATACGTTATTATTATTGTAACATAAAAATAGCGTTAACAAAAGAGTACCTCTTATGCTAACGCTATTACACTATTTATCAGAAACTCTACCAAAGACCTATTAGTAATCGCACAGTATCTACAACGAGGCAAAACCACAACTCTCAATCGCATTAGCAAATCCTTGTCTATATAGATTAGCACCACCATTTGCAGGATGGCGCAAACCAATGGCAGGCAAACCAAATTTACCCATTGTATCAGCAGACTTTTGTCCTACTGCTAGCATAAGAGGCTCTTCTCCTCCCAGCTCAAGATGTAGCTCTAATAGGCGTTTTGTATACTCCCAACCTAATTGTTGCTCAGCCTCCGTAGGCGTACGGTTCGTCAATGGATTATCATCCTTATGAGGATGGAAGGGGAATATATTCCATAACAATGTATCATAGGGATCAATACCTTTTTCAACGATAGCACTCCACACCACAGTATCAGTAGGCTCGTTAAAGCCGTCCTTTTGCTGTGTTCCTTTTAACAAAGAGCTAGTAGGAGAACTCGTTCGTTCTAAGCGAATAGGTGTTATATCCTTCGCACGAATAGTTTTGTGCTTATCTAATAGCATTCTTTCACAAGTAATAGCAATGCCACTAAAACGTCCGCCTTGATATCCTACTGCCTCAGCCACTACAAATACCTTAGCTCGACCTAAGCGCGGCAATAAATAAGCCACCAAATTATCTCGACGCACTTGAGCCGCATCAAAATCATCTGCAACAATCTCTAAATCAGGATTTACCTCACCCCAAGGATTATGGACGAGACCACCAGAATACTGAGCGAGCCAGTCTACAAAACCGTGCACCTTCGCCACACGCTCCGCATCAAAGGTTGCTATATATTCATCAAAAGACAAGGTCTTCTCTAACTCAAATAAAGACATACAGCCTCCAATTTAAATTTCATACGTTATTACCGATATATATCTACTATACATGATAATTACACGAATTGCATAAGAAATATATAGTTATATATACTACAATCAAGATGTCACCATCTCTAATCCGAGAAATACGGTGCAGTGAGGAGGTGACACTATGGAAGAAATCTTCTTACTCTTTATAATACCTATTATGACAAATGTAATTAGCTACTACACTTGTAAATTGCTCGATAGGTATTTTAAATGGTGATGAGCATCGGGTTATCTCCGTAATCAGATAAATAAAGAACCACCCAAGGACGTCGAAATACTTGGGTGGTTCTTTTAAGGTGTACACTAATGGAACTCCTTACTCTTTTAGCTACTTATAGTATACATTATTTTAGGATTTTGTCTATTATAATTAAAGAAACCACCTAGGTATGTCGCAGTCCCTAGGTGGTTTCTTTTGTGCACTCAGTGGAGCACTTACAATCTTTAGCTACTTATAGTATACCGTAAAATAACTAAATATAGAACTCGATTTTGTCTTCTTTTGCTAGTTGGAATTGTTCGAAGATGTGGTTACGAATATTAACAAAGTTAGCCGATGTACGGTCTGTTCTGTCGATGATGTTTACAGGGATTATAGTTTGTACACGACCTGGATTTGCAGATAGTACTACAACGCGGTCTGCAAGGACTACGGCTTCTTCAATGTCGTGCGTAACGAATACAACTGTTTTACCTTCTTCGCGGCAGATACGAGAGATTTCGTCTTGCAAGTTGATGCGTGTCAACGCATCAAGAGCGCCTAGTGGTTCGTCCATAAAGATAATATCTGGATCTACCGCTAGTGCACGGGCAATGGATACAC
>ERZ773018.1595-NODE-1595-length-11984-cov-4.072009_pt1 | contig 11984 bp, 12 predicted proteins | sample MGYA00580840_ERZ773018 | MGnify/ENA primary metagenome ERZ773018 (study PRJEB29015, sample SAMEA2738125) | human oral metagenome | biome: human oral; feature: human-associated habitat; material: saliva | place: China | collected 2256 ... | reverse complement strand
CCCCTCCGCGCACGAAATGCCCCGGGGCCGAAAGGCCCCGGGGTTTTCCATATCAACCGTGAGGAGACGCTGTGCGAATTGATATGTGGCTCGACACGTGTGACCCGTGGAGCTACCTGGGCCTGCGACACCTGCGCACCGCCATGTCCCGCTGTGAGCACGGCACCGAGATCGAGGTCTACCTGCACGCCTACCTGCTCGCCCCCGACCTGGAGGCAGCGCTCGACAAGCCACGCATCGTCGCTCTGGTTGAATCCGGGGCTGCCAGTCTGGAAGAGGTACGCGAGGCCGACGAACGCATGCGGGCGCTGGGTGCTCGAGAGGGCATTCGCTTTGACTTCGACTCCCTCATCATCGCTCCTACTTCCCGCGCGCACCGGGTTATCGCGGCCGCCCACGACGCCGACATCGACAACGACACGGTCGCCGGCCCGGACTCTCTCCACCTCAAGGTCGCCGAGGCGATTATGCGTTCCCACTTCGAGATGGGCCTGGACATCTCCCATCCCGAGGTACTCATCGGCTGTGCGCAGGACATTGGCATGCCGCCCGACCTCGCCGCCCTCGCTGTTGGCGACGAGGAATGGGCCTCGCGCGTCTACTCCGACTATCAGATGGCGATGCACATGGGGGTAGCCTCGGTTCCCACCTACGTCATGGATTCCCAATTCCTCGTCGACGGACATCAGACCGTCACAGCATTTTCCAACATCCTGGCCACTGCCTGGGATAACGCACGAAAGGACCGCGCATGAGCGAAAAGGACACCACGGCCTCGCCTACCCCAACACCCACACCCAGCCCGATGGAGCTGGTCCTGCAGTTCCACCACACCTACTCCGTCCCCATCCGTCCTTTCAGTGATCCGACGCTGGACTACGAGCGTATGAACATGCGCATGAGCCTGATCGCCGAGGAGTTCGCCGAACTTATGGGCGCAGTCTACGGCCCGCGCGCACGCGCGATCATCGAAGCCGCCACCGACGAGGCCGTCGCCACCGACGAGGGGGAGCGCGATGTTATCGAGGCCGCCGACGCCCTGGCTGACCTCGTCTATGTCGTCTATGGCATGGCCATCGAGTCGGGGATGAACCTCGATTCGGTCCTGGCCGAAGTACAGGCGTCGAACCTGTCCAAGCTCATGCCCGACGGCTCCGTCAAGCTCCGTGAGGACGGCAAGGTCTTGAAGGGACCGAACTTCTTCCAGCCCAATATTGCGCGCGGCCTGGGCCTTGAGAGTCCCGCTGACAGTGGTGATGCGGACTAAGGTCCCTATCACGCGCATTCGAGGGCGTGAGATGACACAATAGACGCGGTCCATTCAAAAGGAGGAATGTCATGGCACGCGTCGCAGTCATCGGCGGAGGATACGGAGGCGTCACGGTCGCCAAGGGGCTTGACCCCCTCGCGGACGTTATCCTCATCGAGCAGAAGGACCAGTTCGTCCACCATGCGGCCGCGCTACGCGCCGCCGTCGACACGGTGTGGGAACACGCGATCTTCATGCCTTACACGAATCTCCTGAGCCGCGGCCAGGTCGTGCGAGGCACCGTCTCCGCCGTCCACGGAACGACCGTTCACGTATTCGGTCATGACCCCATCGAGGCTGACTACGTCGTCTTCGCCACGGGTTCTACCTACCCCTTCCCGGCCAAGTATTCCTCCTACCGTTCCTCCGTCGCCAAGGCGCGCCTCGAGCAACTCCACGAGAACCTCTCGTGTGCCCGCTCCGTCATGATCGTTGGCGGTGGCACCGTCGGCATCGAGCTGACCGGTGAGCTCGCCAACGCCTTCCCCGGGTTGGACATCACGATCGTCGAGGCCACGGACCAGATCCTGGGTACCCCCGGCTACACCGACGCCCTACGTAATGAGATCAGCGAGCAGCTGGCCACCCTCGGCGTTCGCGTCGTCACCGGCTCCGAGCTGGCCTACCTGCCCCCTCAGAACGTCGGCGACCTCGCGCACTTCATGGTCGAAACTAAGAAGGGCGAGGTCATCGAGGCCGACCTCTGGTTCCAGTGCTACGGCGCACGCGCCAACACCGGGTTCCTGATCGGCAGCGAGTACGAGTCCGTTATGCACCCCAACGGCACGATCCGGGTCGAGCCGACCATGCAGGTGACGGGTCACTCCACCGTCTACGCTGTCGGCGACCTGACCGACGTGCGCGAGTCCAAGCGCGCCGACGCCGCCCGCGCCCATGCCCGAGTGGTCGCCAGCAACATCGCCGACATGATCGCGGGCCGCGAGCCCTCCGCGACCTACACGCCCGGGACCGAGCGGATCATCCTGCCCCTGGGGCCCGACGGCGGTGCCTCCCAGATCCTGCGCGACGGTGTGCGCGTCGTCGTCGGCCCGGAGGAGACCAGCAAGATCAAGGGAGAGGACCTCTTCCTGGGCTTCATCCGTCAGGAGCTGGGAGTCGAGTCGGAGGCCTGATCGGGTCGACGTGGCCGGGCAACGCCGTTCGCCTGTGCGCTGCGCGGGGGATAGCCGGTAGTGTGTCCCACATGACGAACGATCCGCGGTCCGCACTCAACCGACTCATTGCCGCCTTCGAGGCGCACCTGGATGCTGCCGCGACCGGTGACGAGCTCTCCCCGGCCGTGGTCGCGGCCGAGAACGCCCTCCAGGACGCCTTCTTCACCTACGACGACTCGCTGTTCACCGCATACGGCATCGAGCTCCCCTTCGAGGCCTTCGACTCCGATGGCGACGATGAGGACGACGATGACGATGATGAGGAGTACGACGACGGCGAGTACGACGAGGATGACGACGACTACGACGACAGCGATGATGACGATGATGAGGACTACGACGACGAGGACTGACTGAGGTCCCTGACTGGACGGACGACGTTCCTCAGCCCATCTCTGGGCCCCACCGCTTTGTCCTGGGTATGATACGGTTAAATACCGTAGGTAAGCCTTCCCTCAGTAGTTGTGTGCCTGTGACCCGTACTCGGTTGTCGCCCACGAAGATAGGAATCCTGATGCCCATGTCTCCGTCCCGCCGTCAGCTGCTCTCCACGACCGCGGCCACAGCCGGTCTGCTGGCTCTGTCCGCCTGTGGTTCGAAGTCCTCGAGCTCGTCAGGCACCGGGACCGGCGCCGCCTCTGCCGGATCGAGCGTGGAGGCGGTGACGTACCCGGTCACCGTGAAGCATGCCCAAGGGGAGACCACGATCAAGGCGGCGCCCCAGCGCGTCGTCGTTCTCGACTACGGTGTCCTGGACTCCATGGCCGCACTGGGCCTGGCCGACCTCGTCGTCGGCATCCCCAAGACCGGTGGCAACCTGCCCAAGTCCCTGTCCCAGTTCCAGGACGAGAAGTACAAGGATATGGGCGGCCTCAAGGAGCCCAAGCAGGAGGCCATCGCCGAGGTCGGGCCGGACCTGGTGATCGTGGCGAACCGGACCGCCAAGTCCTATGAGGACTTCTCAAGCAAGTTCACCACCATCGACATGACTGTCAAGCCGCAGGGTGCGACGGCGGCCGCGAGCCCCGATCAGGGTGGCCAGGGCGGTAACGGGGACAAGGGCAAGAAGCACGAGCCCTCCGCGTCGATGACGGAGATCCTCACCAGCCACTCCACGATCCTCGGCTCGATCTTCGGCAAGAAGAGCGCGGCGCAGGCCAAGGTCAAGGAGTTCACCGATGCTGCCGCTCAGGTGGCCACGGTGGCCAAGAACGCCGGCAAGGGTCTGTGTCTTCTCACCACCGGCGGCAAGGTGAGTGCCTTCGGCAAGGGCTCCCGCTTTGACGTCATCTTTGACGAGTTCGGTGTCACCCCCGCTGTTGAGAACATCGAGCCGGCGACCCACGGCGAGGCCGTCTCCTTCGAGTTCATCGGGCAGGCCAACCCGGACGTCCTCTTCGTCCTGGACCGCGATGCCACCATCGGGCAAGAGGGCTCCTCGGCCAAGGAGATTCTCGACAACGAGCTGGTCACCGCCACCAATGCCTGGAAGAACAACAAGGTCTACTACCTTGACGGCCCCGACTGGTACCTCCTGGGCGCCGGATTCGGAGTCAGTCTGCGCATGGCCAAGGAGATCAAGGGCGATTTGTCCGCATGAGCCCCAGGAACCCCGTTGCGGCCTGGGGACACAGGCCACGACGGTCGGGCCTGTCGCTCCTGGTCGGTGGCCTTCTGCTTCTGCTCGTCCTGGGACTCGTGTCGGTGTGTATCGGAGTGGCAGACTTCGATCCGGTGGATCTGGTTCGTGACGGTTCGCAGGGCCGTTCCATGCGCCTCTTCATGGTCTCGAGAGTGCCGCGCACCTTGGCGGCCGTGCTCGCCGGTTCGGGCATCGCTGTGGCGGGCGCCGTCATGCAGATGAGTGTGCGCAACCGTTTCGTGTCCCCGACCACGGCAGGCACGACTCAGTTCGCCGTCGTCGGGCTGCTGCTTGTGGCTCTCTTCGCACCGGGCACCAGTGTTCTGGCGAAGATGCTGGTGGCCTCGGCATGCGCGGTAGCGGGCTCGGCAGTCTTCCTGTGGCTCCTGCGACTGCTGCCCCACCGGCGCACGTCCGATGACGTCACGGTCCCCCTGATCGGCCTCATGCTCGGTGGCGTGGTCGGAGCGGGTACCACCTTCGTGGCCTGGCGTTACGACCTGCTGCAGTCACTAGGGGCCTGGACGGCCGGCGACCTGTCCCGGGTGCTGGCCGGCCGCTATGAGCTGCTCTGGCTGGTGGCGCTCATCGTCCTGCTGCTCTATCTCGCCGCCGACCGCCTCACTGTGGCGAGCCTTGGGGCGGAGACGGCCACCGGGCTCGGGCTGAGCTATCACCGCACCATCAACCTCACGATCATGGCCGCAGCCGTCATGACGGCGGTCAGCGTCGTCGTGGTCGGGAGCCTGCCCTTCCTCGGGCTCGTGGTACCCAACATCGTCTCCCGGCTCATGGGGGACAATCTGCGCCGGAGTCTTCCGATCATTGCCGTCGGTGGTGCTGTTCTGACGCTGGGGTGCGACGTCGTCGGACGTGTGGTCCGCTACCCCTACGAGGTTCCGCTGTCCGTCATCATGGGGGTCGTCGGCGCCGGCGTCTTCACCGTGCTCATCCTGCGAGGAGTGGAACGTGGTTGACGCGCTGTCCAGACGTCGTCGCCGGGAGAACCGGCGTTCCGTCCTCCGCCTGGTGGTCGTCCTGCTCCTGGTGCTGGTGGCCAGCGGCGTCTTCCTGGTCATCAACGCCTTCGACCCGCTTCTGGTCCTGCCCTACCGGTTGCCCTCCCTCGGGGCGATGCTGTGTGTGGGATGGGCCAGCGGCGTCTCCACCGTCATGTTCCAGACGGTCACCGGCAACCGGATCCTCACGCCCTCCGTGCTCGGTCTGGATGCGCTCTACGCCCTGCTGCAGGTGGTTCTTCTTCTCGTGCTGGGGGCGGCGGGACTCTCCTCGCTGCCGGACCTGGGTGCTTTCGTCCTGACACTTCTGGTGATGATCGGTGTGTCCGTGGCACTCATGGGGGCCGTGCTCGGTGCCAGGCGCTCGGTGACCACGTTGGTGCTACTGGGCATCGTGCTGGGAACCTTCCTGCGCTCTGGGACCACCTTCATCCAGCGGCTCCTGGACCCCAATGCCTTCCTCATCCTTCAGGACCGGCTCTTCGCCTCCTTCGGCTCGATCAACCCGGATCTTCTGGTGGTCTCGCTGGTCCTTACCGCCGCGGTGTCGATTCTGGCGATCCGGGAGCTTCGGGCGCTCGATGTCGTGGCTCTCGGGCCCGATATCGCCACCGCACTCGGAGTCGATCACCGTCGTATCAGCCAGCGCGTGATGGTCATGGTGGCCGTGCTGGTATCCGTGTCCACGGCCCTGGTCGGGCCGATCATGTTCCTGGGGCTCCTCGTTGCCCACCTGGCCTACTGGGCCGCCGGTACCAACCGCCATGTGGTCACCGTGCCCATGGCGGCACTCGTCGCCATGCTCGTCCTGGTGACCGGACAGACAGTGCTGGCTCATGTCCTGGACGCCGACAACGTCCTGTCCGTCATCATCGAGTTCCTCGGCGGGCTCACCCTCATCGCCCTCATCATCAGCTCCAGGAGACGTTCGTGATCACAGTTCGTAGCCTTGCCAAGTCCTACGGTGAGCGTCAGGTGCTCTCCGACGTCGACCTCGACCTGCCGGCCGGCGGAGTCATCGGGCTGGTTGGTGCCAACGGGGCCGGTAAGTCCACGCTGTTGTCCGTGATCGCCAGACTCCTGGGAGCCGACGCCGGCACGGTGGAAGTCGGTGGTCTGAACGTCGCCACGGCCCCGGGACGCCAGCTCGCCACCGTTCTGTCCGTCCTCAAGCAGGACAACCATCTCGCCGTGCGACTGACTGTGCGTGACCTCGTGGGATTCGGCCGCTATCCGCACAACCGGGGACGTCCCACCGAGCACGATGAGACGATCGTCGACCAGGCCCTGGAGTGGATGGACCTGACAGAGTTGGCCGACCGCTACCTCGATGAGATGTCCGGTGGGCAGCGCCAGCGGGCCTTCGTCGCCATGGTGCTGGCCCAGGAGACGCCCTACATGCTCCTGGACGAGCCCCTCAACAACCTGGACATGGTCCACTCGGTGGCCATGATGCGTCGTCTACGCGCTGCCGCCCACGAGCTCGAGCGCACGGTCGTGGTTGTCATGCATGACATCAATATGGCCGCCGCATGGTCGGACCGGATCGTCGCCATGCGTCAGGGCCGAGTCGTCCTTCAAGGAACCCCCGAGGAGACCATGACCCGGGAGTGTCTGAGCGAGGTCTTCGGTATGGATGTACCGGTCCATGAGATCGACGGCAGGCGCATCGCCCTCGTCTGGGGCTGATACTCGCCAGGGGCCGCTTCACAGCAGCGCCGGGAGCTTTAGAAGCGCTCGGGGTAGCCGAGCTGGACGGAGGTGACCTCGTCCAAGGCGTGTCGGATCTGGACCGGAAGCTCCAGGTCGTCTGCCGACAGCACGCCCTGGAGCTGAGCCGGAGTGCGGGCACCCACAATGGTTGAGGCGATCCCGGGGGCATCGCGGGCCCAGGCGAGCGCGACCTCGGCCGGCTTACGGTCCAGGCCCGAGGCGGCAGTGGCCACGGCCTCAACCACACCCCGGTGCGCCTCGCCCAGGTAGGGGGACACGTAGGAGCGCAGGTGCGGGGAGGCGGCCCGTGAGTCCGGTGGAATCGTCGCCCGGTACTTGCCGGTGAGCACGCCCCGACCCAGGGGGGCGTAGCCCAGGATGCCGAAGCCCAGGGCCTGCGAGGCGGGCCGCAGCTCGCGCTCGATACCCCGGGAGAGCAGTGAGTGCTCCACCTCGACGGCCGCCAGCCCCGGACCCCGGCCGCACTCGCTGAGCAGGTCATGCATGCGCACCGAAGCCCAGGCGGGGTGGTTGGCGATGCCCACGTACCGGGTGCGCCCGGAGGAGACGGCCAGGCTCAGTGCGTGGGCCGTCTCCTCCAGGGAGGTGCTGGGATCGGGCACCTGGACCAGCAGGAGGTCCAGGTGATCGGTGCCCAGGCGGGCCAGGCTGGTGTCGAGCGTGTCCAGCAGCGAGCCGCGGGAGGCGTCAGCCACCGAGGACCGCTCCCCGGTTCGCCAGGTGCGCACACCGGCCTTGGAGACCAGGACGAGGTCCTGGCGATCCACGTGCTCGCGCAGGAGCATGCCGATCACCTCCTCGCTGACGCCCTCGCCGTAGGAGGCGGCGGTGTCCACGAGCGTGCCCCCGGCATCGAGGAAGATGTCGAGCTGTTCCTTGGCCTCGAGCTCATCGGTGTCCCGGCCCCAGGTCATCGTGCCCAGGCCCACGGAGGACACACGCAGGCCGGTCCGGCCGAGTCTCCTGTGCTCCATAGGCCTAACCGTAGCGGCTCGACCTACTTGCGTACGGTGATGGTCCAGGCCGCGTCGCCGGTGCGCTCGAACTCGGTGACGGTGTAGCCGTTGTCGGCGGCCCAAGCCGGCAGTGTCTGAGTCCCCTGGGTGCAGTCGAAGCCGATGACGAGCTCGTCGCCGACGCTGAGCTCCTCCATGGCCTCTTCGGCCTCGATGACGGGGAAGGGGCAGACCTGACCGGTGGTCTCCAGAACAGTGCGCATGAGTGACTCCTTGAAGTGATGTGATGAGGGTTCGGGGGCGGTTGGGGCAGCGAGATGGTTGCGGGGGTTCTGGCGAGGCCTCAGACGGTGGCGGGCACGCGTGAGCCCGCCCGCTCGGCGCGACGACACTGCCGGGGACGGATGAGGAGGAACCAGGCGGCCACCCCGACCCCCAGCACCTGGAAGACCAGTGCGATCCAGCCCTGCCAGGACAGGAGTGAGGTCTGTACCAGGGCGTTGCCGATGGAGCAGCCACTGGCCCAGGCGGCGCCGATCCCCATGAGGACACCGCCGGCGATGGAGCGCTGGATGACCTGGGCACTGGGCACGCGGACGCGGAACTCTCCGGAGGCCTTGGCCGCGATGTAGGAGCCGAGCAGGATGCCCAGGACCAGGAGCACGCCCCAGTCGAGTCGCTTGGGGTCACCGGTGACGATGAGGTTCACCAGGTTCGACGACGGCGTCGTAATCCCCAGCCCGTCCGGGCGCCCCGAGGCCCAGGATGTGGGCCAGGCGATGACGGCGACGACGCCCACGAGGAATCCGGTGGCCAGGGGGTTCCACTGCTTCTCCAGCAGCAGGTGAGCCAGGCCCGTGCGCTGGGCGGGCAGCTGGATCTGAGCGGGACGGCTGCGCTCCAGAACGATGAAGCGGTGCACAACGAGCCCGGTGACGGCGGCCAGGATGACGACGCCGCCCCAGCTCGGCAGGCCGATGGTGGCTGGGATGGTGGTCAGGTTGGTGACCCACAGTCCTTTGACCCAGTTCGTCACCCCCGAGAGGAGTCCCGTCTTCGACGCGGCCGCCGTGGTGGCATAGGCCACGAGCGCGAACCAGGAACCGACCAGGCCCTCGCCGGCGCGGTAGTAGGTCCCGGTGGCGCAGCCGCCGGCCAGGACGATCCCGACTCCGAACAGGAAGGAGCCGACAACGGTGGCAACCACCGACAGCTTGGGGATCTCAGGGGTGATGGAGCCTGCTGAGGTCAGGACGGCGACTCCGACCGCCTGAACGGCGATGGCCAGCAGGAAGGCTGTGAACCAGCGCCAGGAGCGGGAGACCCACAGGTCCCGGAAGGCGCCGGTGATGCAGAAACGGCCCCGTTGGAGGATGAAACCGAGGACGGCTCCAACGATGAGCCCAGTGAGGATGGTGGGTGACGGCACGGTGCGGTCCTTGTCCGGCTGCTGCTGTCAGGTGCAAGCAGCCTGTGTGGGGACCGGTGACGCAGCACAGGTGGAAAGACAGAGACAGGCCACGTCATCCGGTGGGGGAGTGAGGTGGAGGCCTGGCTGGACGTGGCTGATGGGGGCGCCGTCTCAGGGGCGCCGGGAGCCGGGGAGAACGATCTGTCTGAGACCGCCTCAGAACGCCCGAACCAGGCAGCGCATACACATGCCGGCTCCGCGCGAGGCGGTGCGGGCTGCGTGGGCCTGGAGGACGTTCATGTGCTTCTCCATGAGGATCTGGGAAGTGCGTGGTGACGGTTGTCAGCCGCCACGGACTGTAATCGACGGCCTCTGGCCGTGGCAATTCCTGAACAATGGCCGAGATCAGGCAGCGGCGCGGCGTACCGTCAGGAGGCGGGCGATCCCGTCATCGGGCACCTGCGGCGTGGTGCCGCCGAAGAGCGGGCACTGGGCCTGGAAGGCGCACCAGTCGCACAGCCGGGAGCGGCGGGGGTGGAAGGAGCCGTTGCGAGCGCAGTCCTCGACCTCGTCCCACAGGTGCGCCAGGCGCGTCTCGGTGCGTTCCAGCTCGGCCAGGCGAGGATCGTGAGTCAGGACCCGTCCGTCCTTGAGGTAGACCAGCTGGAGACGGGCCGGCGCCCGCCCGCGCAGGCGCCACAGCACCAGCGCGTAGAAGCGCATCTGGAACAGCGCCTCCTCCATGAAACGCGTGCCGGGGCTGCGCCCGGTCTTGTAGTCGACCACTCTCATGGCGCCGTCGGGTGCCACGTCCAGACGGTCCACGAAGCCCCGCAGGAGCAGGCCGTCACCGGTCTCGGTCTGGACGAAGAGCTCGCGCTCGGCCGGCTCCAGGCGCTGGGGGTTCTCCAGGGTGAAGTAGGTGCGAATGAGTCCGCGGGCTTCCTCCAGCCAGGTCTCCACGTGGTCGGCGTCCTCGAACAGGTCCATGACCTCCGGGTTCTTCTCGCGGTGGGATGCCCACTGGCTGGGCAGGAGCTCGAGGGCCGCCTGTGGGAGGCGTTCCGAGGCCGGAAGATCGTAGAGACGCTCCAGTACGCCGTGGACCATGGTGCCCTTGTGCGTCGCCAGCGAACCGGGCTCGGGAAGGCGGTCGACCGTGCGCAGACGGAACATGAGCGGGCACTGCATGAAGTCCTTGGCCCGGGAGGGGGACAAGGCCGCGCGGCGTCCGCCGCCCGAGCCCGCTCCCGGACGGCCACTGGCACCCGGACCGGTGGGCCTGACGCCGGTCTGAGGCGATGAGCTGGATGCGGTGAGCGGCTCGTGGGGCATGGGGACGACGCTACCGCGAGGAGGTGACGCGGCGTCGGATCTGGCCGGAGGGCGCGGTCTTCCTCCACAGGCCGCACCCGCGGGGAGAGACATCCGCGGCTGTGGCCGCCGAGTGGATGCGGCTCCCCGCTGCCGACGGCGTTAGGCTCGCGCCCATGCCTGCCTCCACATCGACCGGCGAGTGGGTGATCGCCCGCGTCGGCGGTGCCCCCGTCGTCATCTCGCCGACCTCTCTCCTGCTCGGCCTGCTCATCGCCGGCAGCTGGTACCCGCTGGTCTCCTCGGCCCTGGGTGGTTTCGGCACCACAACGGTGCTGCTGGTGGTGGTCTCCACGGTCCTGGGTGTTGCGGCCTCGGTGCTCCTGCATGAGCTGGCCCACGGGCTGTCCGGAACTCTCATGGGCAGGCGACCCACCCGTTACGAGCTCTACCTGTGGGGCGGACGCACATCCTTCGGACCCGCACGCGAGTGGACCGCGTGGAAGGACCTGGTCACCTCCCTGTCAGGACCGGCCACCAACCTGCTCATCTGGGGCATTGGAACGTGGGCACAGAACTCCGTCAGTCTGCCGGTTCCCGTCGCCTTCACCATATGGGCCGTGACCCTGGTCAACCTGGCCCTGGCCATCTTCAACGCCCTGCCGGGTCTTCCCCTCGACGGCGGCTACGCCCTGGCCGCGCTCGTGGTCCAGGTGACCGGCAACCGCCGGCTCGGTCTCAAAGTGGCCGGCTGGGGCGGGCTGGCGGTGGTCGGCGGTGTCGTGTGGTGGTGGATCCTGCGCCCACTCGTGCTCGATGGTCGCCAGCCCGACGCCTTCAACCTCATCCTGGTTCTCATGGTGGGCTGGTCGATCGTGGCCTCCAGCTGGCAGGTCCTCGAGCTTGGGGGAGGAGCCCGAGCCGCCTCGAAGCTGGACCTGCGCGAGCTGGCCAGGCCCCTGCACGTCGTCGGACCCGAGACACCTGTGTCCCAGGTGCGTGAAGCGTTGGCGCAGGGAGCCGCACTCGTCCTTGTCACTGACGGGCCCGAGCTGGTCGGCACGATCGATGTGGCCGCCCTCCAGGAGCTCGGGCTGTCGGACGCCGCAGGCTCAACCCCTACGCTCGGGGTGAGCGCCAGGCAGATCTGCACGGTGCTGCCGGCCGCGGCGGTGACCACCGACCTGACCGGCCAGGAGGCCGCCGACGCCATGAAACGAGCCCGGGAGGTCTCACGCTGGCTGGTGCTCGTGGACGCGGGGGGCCTGGCCGGCGCCGTTGAAGGGGGCCAGGGCCAGCGGAACCTGGCGTGCTCCGACGCCGCTCACGTCGATGCGCATCGACTGGGCCGACAGGGAACCCGCCATGAAGAGGGCGGAGGCAAGGATGCCAAGGTGGAACGCGCGTCTTTTCATGATCTGATT
>ERZ773018.1592-NODE-1592-length-12012-cov-5.586267_pt1 | contig 12012 bp, 9 predicted proteins | sample MGYA00580840_ERZ773018 | MGnify/ENA primary metagenome ERZ773018 (study PRJEB29015, sample SAMEA2738125) | human oral metagenome | biome: human oral; feature: human-associated habitat; material: saliva | place: China | collected 2256 ... | reverse complement strand
GTTTTCGAGATGAAATTTCGGGTCCCGTGGCGGCTCGCTGGGTCGCAAAAATGGCGAATTTACTTGCATCAGACCTGAGCCCCAACCTCTTTGGCGGCGATGAAAATACTCCGTGCATCCTCATTAACCTCCCAGCGGGTTGGCAGAGTACGTTTTGGCAGGTCAGCGCTAATTTAATGGGCTGGGAGACCCAGACTGCCACTATTTCTCAGGATTCCCCCAGCATCACTTTCAGCGTCGATGCGCACGTGAGTGACGAGCTTGTACCCCTTGAGGCAAGCACTGCAGCATGGCGCCTGGCCCACTCCACCGCTCCCCTAGCTATGCGCTGGGGAGGTTCTTTACCCGCTGGAATCCTTGACGCACTGGCTGAGCTCATGGCTCAAAGCGATCAATTTGAGTACGAGGCACTGGACAGCGCCCCCACTCTAGATGACTACATTGCACAAGTGGACGCCGACGAAGATGCCCTGTTCAATGCGGCCTCGGCGTTGGGGACGCCTACGCGCCTCGGCCTCTACACCGAAAACTTCCCAAGCGCTCCCCTGCTTGCGCGCCTGTGGACGGCCGGACATAGTGTAGTCGTTGTCGACAAGTCTCATTACGGCGCGCAGAAGGCCCAGGAGATCTTCGCCAGCGAAAAGGTCCGCCTTATCCTGGATTAGAACCTGAAAGTGCCGCGTGCAAGGGACTGCTCAACAGTCCGTTATTGGCGCGGGTGAAGACCTCATCACTTCTTCAGGTGGAAGATCTCTGTTCCTGCTCGATTGATCTTTGCTCCATCACCGGTTTCGGTATCCCAGCAAACCATTGCCTCGCTTGTGCTGGCACACACGTCATTGCCAGCATAAACGCTCTCTCCATAGGAAAGGGTTCGCAAACGCTCGCCCTGGTTCGTAGGAAGGGGTCCATCTCGACGAGCGGCAATTTCTGGCATTTCCCGATCTTCGGAATAACCTGCGAAAAAAATGGTATCTTTCGCAATCGGCTGTGAACCTGGGAATAGCACCGCATCACCATAGGGCTTATCTTCTCGATAGGAATCAACCACGCATAGTTGCAAAAGGTCGCTGGAGAACAAGCAATGAATGTTTCCAGAGGGCGAATTCACCCAGGTCCCTTTGGCATCTCCGGTGTCCTCCAGGCGGGTTGCCCCCTGAGGAATCGTGCCAAGAGTTGGGGTCACTCCCCTATCTTCAGCATTCGCCGTGGCACTTTGCGTCGAGGTCGTGGGAGAAGAACCTTGGGAAGCCTCGCTTTGTGCGCTTCCCTGCATTCCGTTTTCGCTTGCCGAGGCCGCCGGAGAGCTCTGTGCATCGGTGTTCCCCGAGCGCGTCCTGCAGGAAGTCAGAGAAAAACTGAGCAGGCCGATAAGGGCCAAGGCAGAGACTTTAATGATGGGATTGCGCATTATGGGACCTCCAACAGCATTGTGTGGATGTGTTGGGAGGAAGTATATCTACTTATTGCGCGTAAAAATGAACCTATATCCCAAGTAGTTGCATACCGCTCCGGTGCCCATTGCAACAATCTTTGCAGCGGGTTTCAGCAACGACAGCGAAATTCCCAATCCAAGAGCGGGAAGACCGTGGACAATCGCCCAGATGATTGCGGATTGAAGGACCATTCCCGTGAAGAGCGTTAATCCCGCGAAAGAAAAGAACGAGGCCCAGGAAAAACCTTTCGCTTGGAAGACGAAGTGCTGGTTAATCCAGTAGCTCACGCATACGGTGATGATTGTCGAGGTGATATTCGACGGGATTACCGGCAGATCAAAACCCACCGAGAGCAGCGAGAAGAGCGTAAAGTCCAGAAGCGAGGTTCCAACACCCACCAAGAGGTAACGGTAGAAGGAACCCGCTTCAAGAAGACGTTTCCACGCCTTTTGAAAGACGTTCATAGATTGCGTTGTCGCTTATCAGTTCGGGAGCACCGAGGAGTAGCGCAAGTACGCCAAGCGCATGGCCTCGCGGCGCGTCTTCAAGTTACCGGATTGGAGCAGTCCAACCATGAAGGACAAAACGCCGACTATGACCAGCGAAGAGGCCAGTACAGCGCTGGGGAGCTTCGGAACATTGCCGGCCTGGATGAAATGCCAGATGACGGGGGCTCCAAAGCACAGGGCCAGAAGCATGAAGATTGCGGAGAAGATTCCGTAGAAAGCCATGGGACGCTCATGAGCGACAAGGCGACCAATCAGTCCGAGAATACGGAAGCCATCGTGGAAGGTACGCAGCTTCGATTCTGAGCCTGCGGGACGATCCTTGAAGCCCACGCCATACTCGGCCTGAGGAACCCGCAGTGCCATGGAGTGGACCGTGAGTTCAGTTTCAATCTCGAACTCACGAGACAGGGCCGGGAAAGACTTCACGAAGCGGCGGGAGAACACGCGGTAGCCAGAAAGCATATCGGTAACGGTGTCTCCGAAGAGGAAACCAACCAGGGAGTTGAACATCTTATTACCCTGGGCGTGACCGGGGCGGTATGCGGAGTTGTCCTTGTCGTCGACGCGGCATCCCAGAACGTGATCAAGGTTTTCACGAACCAACAGGTCGATCATTTCGGGCGCTGCCGAAGCATCATAGGTATCGTCACCGTCGATCATCACATAAACATCGGCATCGATATCTGCGAAGGCACGACGCACAACATTACCTTTGCCCTTGCGGGTTTCCTTGCGAACGATTGCGCCTGCTGCGGCTGCAACTTCAGCGGTGCGATCCGAAGAGTTGTTGTCGTACACGTAGACTTCAATTCCCGGAACTGCATTCTTCAGGTCCGTGACAACTGTGCCAACTGCGGCTTCTTCGTTGTAGCACGGGACGATTGCTGCGATACGCACCTTGAATTCCTTTTCTCCGACAACCGGGGTCGCAGGCAGAGCCTGCACTCATGCGTATAGCCTAGCGAAGATCACTGCAATTTAGCGAGACAACGCCCCCGGCAAGTCTGTTTTCTTACAGCGTTTCGAGGAGACAGTTGCCTAATTTGACGCCCTCGGGATTGTTCGGATGCTTGTACTCAGGTATTCGTCAAGGAAGAAGCTGCCGGCAACCCCATAGATTAGGGTCGGGAAAGCACTTTCAGGAAAGCCTTTTCGCACGGCTGGACAACGAGCCGGAAAATGACGAAACACACAGCCAAAAGCACCAGATAAATGAGCACGATACTCAAAGAGGCATATGCAAGTCGCCATACACCGCTAGGGCTGGGAACCGAGAAAACAAATCCCCACAGGTGGGGCTTAAAAATAAAATTCTCGTGAAGAAGATAGACGCCAAAAGTTGCTGGAGAAAGCGTCAGGACAAGGGAAGAGATTCTCTCATGCGTCGAAGCATGCGTACGGCCTGAAATGTACTGAAGCGTCATGATGAAAATAAGCACGCCACAAATCACGGAAAGGATCGGAGACGCCCCCGTACCGGCTGTGAAGAGATTTCCTGGGTAGTACAACTGTTCCCTGAGGAAAGAAGAAACAGCAATTGTATGCGTACCAACCATGCAAATGAGCGCACAGAGTATCATCATCGCCATCGCGAAATACCAACGCACACGAGGCAGACGATCTTCGTGTCGACGAATCAAAGCCCCGATGAGATAGAGAGTGCACAGATAGGACGCATCGGTAAAAGCCCATGTGTTTGCCGGGTTCAGAATATGCCAGATAAAGGTGATCCACAGCGATAGGCACAGTAGTGCCCCGTGCTGCCGAGCTGAGGTCGCGTCAAGAAGAATATTGATATAGGGCGCGACAATCACCATCACGACGTATGCACTGATGAACCAGTAGGCTCCGAATGTCACGGGGAAAACGGACATCAGAATAGAACGAGGATTGACAAAATATTGGCTGGATCCTACAAGGTGCGACAGAACAAAGTAGGCACCCCATAATCCACATGAATAAATGAAGGTCTGAATCCAGATTTTAGCGACTCGTGTCAACGGGCTGCGTGTGCTACGCGATAAAAAGTAGGCTGAGATGAGAACGAAAATCGTCACACCTACTTGTCCCGGCATGATCGTGACTGCGTGGAGTGCTGATTTCCATGACTGGGCGAGTGCTGGATCTATCCGAGAGGGAGAATCATCGGAAGCAAAATAGTGCGTCGCAACAATGAGGAACATCGAGAATATACGTAGAAGTTCGAGTTCCCAATGACGTTTCGTCACTGGCTTCCCCGTTTGTGCAGCACTCATTTTTGTTCTTCCCACCTATGACCGACAGATCAAGAACTTATGCTCGCGTAAATATAGGGAAGGTGTGAGCAGTTTGAGCCGCTCGCACCTTCCCTATATTTCACAGACCGAAAGTCTTTTCCCAAGCTTGGACAGAAACCAATTCGGGAAGAGCTTCCCGATACTCACGGCTGAGCGAGGCCCAACGACGAATGAGCTCCGCGTGGAGTGCAATGCTCTCAGCCAAGGCACGACGGTAATGCTTGGCATCACGCTGGTAGCGCCATGCACCGGAGCCTTCTGCGTTCGATACCAGAGCAGAGTTCAGGTTTGCAAGCCTCCACCAACGCGCATCCGTGCTGGAAAGAACATCCTCAACACGATCCTCACGGTGCTCACCTTCAGGCAGGAACTGCTTGGTGATACCAGCGATTGCCTTCGAGATGAACTGGGCGCGCGAATCAGGCTTGGTGCCGACCGGAGCAGGCTTCTTACGGTGTACTGCTGGGAAGTCTGCGGCCTCAGTCATCAGGCGGGCGTCAGTGTATTCCTTTGCCTTTGCACGCGCCTCTGCAGCTCGTGTGTGCATCGAAGGGTGCAGGTGGCCTGGGCCAAGCAAAACGTCCTTAAGCCCCTGGCGGCGCAGATCGGCGCTGTAGTACTGCAGAGAGAGCAGTGCGCGAACGTCCGAGGCCAGCGAAGTCTTCGGGAAGGATGCACCGCGCGGGTAGGGAGAGTGCAGCAGCGCTGCAACCCAACGGTTGCGCTGGTGGAAGTAAGCCTGCCAATCCAGACCGTCGTCTTTTTCGGTCCACGGCACGTGCCACACGGCAGCGCCGGGCAGAGAGACCGTCGGGAATCCGTGCTCTGCTGCACGCAGACCGTATTCGGAGTCGTCCCACTTGATAAAGAAGGGCAGGGACAGACCGATCTCAGCAACAACGGGCTTGGGGATCAAGCACATCCACCAACCGTTGTAGGCAACATCGATGCGGCGGTTCAGGCGAGGATCATTGCGGATGGTGCGCTGAGCCAAGTCAACCGTTGCGAGTTCGGGGTTGACAGCTCCCCACCAGAACTTGTGAGCATCGATAGTCTCACCCATCGAGTGCAAGATCGTACGTTCATTCGCATTGAACATGTGGCCGCCGACAATCGTCGGGGTCAGCGTGTGCTCTGCGAAGGCGAGGGCGCGGAGCAAACCTTCAGGCTCGATGACGGCGTCATCGTCGAGCAGCAGGACGTAGTCCGAATCGGGGTTCTTGAGCATCTCGTACATGCCACGAGAGAAACCTCCGGAACCGCCCAGGTTCGCCTGTTCAATAACACGGAGCTTGCTTCCGAGTTCTTCTTGTAGACGCGGGTAACGCTCACAGTCCTTCACGTTCTTATTGCCCTGATCGACAATGAGAATCTCGGCGATGTGTTCAAGGACATCGGGTTCTGCTTGGAAGCGCTCCGCTTGCGTCAAGCAGTCTTCAGGAAGGTTGTAGGTGGTGATACCCACGGTCACATTGGCGTGACGGTCACCTTCACGAGAAGGAACTGACCAGGTTCCCCATTCCAGTTCGACGTCTTCCTTGAGAGCAGTGATTTCCGGCCAGATCCAGCCACCGTCACCGAAACGGTTCAGCGGAATATCAAAGCTCAGTTCACCAGATCCTGCCCGGGTTGCAACGGGAGTAAAAGTACCGCGCGCAGAAGAACGCATGACCTCAACAACGGCCCTCTTTGACAGCTTCAGAGTCAGACGAATATTTCGAACATCCGTCCAACGCTGCCAATAGGAGGCAGGGAATGCATTGAAGTAGGTTGCAAGGGAGAGACGTTCACGAGCAGGAATGAGCATTGACGTGCGTGTTGCGTCGACGCCGCGCGGCATCTCAAACTGCCGAAGAGTCAGGGCCTTCTCGTCTCCTTGCGAGGCACTCAGCGCCGCGCTGGAAGGGGCAACTCCCCAGTCCACATAGAGCGGCCACAACGAGGTGTCGCTTTCTCCTGGAAACACTACGCGCTGAACGGGAACCCACTGCTGTTCGGTCACAGTTCTTTCAGCGACCGCTTCACTTTTTTCTTTCACGCGACACTCCTTCATTGTGTGCACTTATGTGGCAAGTCTATGTGAGAAAACGGAGGAAAATCTATGTCACAGCGCCGCAGAGGCGTTGACTCTTAGCCAAGACCGCAGGCAGTGATCTTGTAAAGGCTGTATGGTCCGCGTTCCAGAACACGCTCAAAACCGGGCGTTTCCGGAGTGATGTTCCGAATGCCAGTCCAAGGTGAGTGTTCATCAAAGATCTGTCGATGACGCTCAAGAACAATCGCGTAGCGGATATCCTCTTGTTGGATCACCGGACAAATTTCTTGCGGGTCTTCGGAAACCTTGTACAAGTCATTCATGATGACAAGAGCATCCGGCTTCATCTGGCCAATCCAGTTCCCCGGCATGGAAGTGAAGACAACTGGCAATCCACTGGTTGCGTATCCAAACATCGATCCATCAAAAGGATCATTAGCGACCTTCCCTTGAGTTCCGGTGATCTGGCTTGCTTCATCCATGAAGGCAATCTCATCAGAATAGGTGTAGTGATCCTGACGGTCCTGGGCATGGTCATACATCGTATCAATGCGCCACTTCATGTTTCCCCCAGTCAGCGTAACAGCAGCAATTAGGGTATAGATGACCGCAGAGGAGATGAAGCGAAGAGCGACACCCTTGGGATGTGATGTCTTCACAAGACTTTCGATCAGCCACGCAAGAGCAAGCGCCATCAACGGAACCGCAAGGATTGACATCGCACCGGCGGGGCGATAAGAGTCGTGATACCAGAAACCCGTCGCGATGTTTCGGAATTTACCTTCAAAGCCCGCACACAAAACATAGAGCGCGGCGATGAATGCGTAGGAAATGACAAGCCAGGCCCGACGGTATTTGATGACGGCAAGAAGACCACCGATGGCAACGCCAATGGCAAGGAGCCACTGTGCAGCCAAACGCACCGATGCTGCATTCGTCGACAGAAGAAGGACCGCCGCAATCGCGCGTTTTGGACTTTGGAAGGAATCCCAACGCCAGGTAACGGTGCGTTGCATGAATGGAGCTTTATACAGCGCATACCACATGCACGCTGCCAGAGCGACCAGCACAATTGCGACCAAGGCTGCCTTAATAGTGCTCCCACTCGAACGACGCACCTGGTTGAAAGCAAGAGCAACCACGTAGGGGAAGAGAATAACCGCAAGGGTGAAGACCGAGTTGGGCTGAGCCAAGGCAATGGCTGCAAAACCACCAATAGCAATCAGAATCAGACCGCAGAGCTCAGCACCCTTGAATTGCTTGACAAGAAGGCCTCGAAGCAAAAGAACAAATGCCGCAAGGTAAGCAGGCGCGAGCGCGTAGGAGAAGAAGTTTGAGTACAAGACTCCGAAGGCAAGCAATCCCCAGGGATATGCCGCAAAAAGCGAAGAAACCAGAACGGCAAAAACTGGCGATAGGCGCACCTTCTTCCCAAAAAGCACGTCTGTCAGCACGGCAGAGGAAAGCGGCCAAATGGTCAGCAAAACCACCAAGCACGAGGCGTTAATCGCAACCGTCATGGGGGTTCCCAAGCCGGAAATCACCATAGATACCCAGCCGTGCCACAGAGCGGGATAGAAGTGGGAGCCAACGGTCCCGTCAACAGCTGCGCTATGAAGTGAGGATCCATCTCCGCTTTCGATCAGCCAGCGGATCACGGACATATGGAAGGGGGTGTCGTAGGTCGAGAAGAAAGCCTGGGGAGAGGGAACGGAGCGGATGAAAACTCCGATTGCGATCACTGCATTAACGATCAGTGCACAGAGCAGAGCAATGGCGCGCGAACCCGCCCAGCCCGAGAAAAGCCTCTTATAGTTCTCAACCCAATGCCTTGGCCTCGAACCACACAACCACATGATCCCCGCAACGACGATGAACACACCGATGTCGCAGCATAGGACAAACTTGAGGCTCCAGTGTCCTGGAATAACTCCGCTCGCAAGTGACGCGAAGCCCAAGATCGCTGCTCCCGTCACGGGTGCAAAACCGACCGTATAGAGGCGTTTACGCAGGAAAAGAGCGTTAACCGCAATACCGGGAACGTACAGGATCGCAGCCAGCACAAGCGCCGGAACGATCACCGAGAGCCATGCCATTTTCTCTCCTGATCTACGTGAAAAGCGTGTTACAAAGAACGCAGTCGATCGACTGCTTCTTGCGCTGTACCGTCTACAAGAAGCTCACCGTGGTGCAGCAACACTCCCCTATTGCACAGGCGCGCAATCAGGTCAAGGTCGTGGCTCACAATCACCAAGGAGGTCCCTTGTTCTTGCATCTCATGGATACGGTCAAGGCACTTGCGTTGGAAGGGTTCGTCGCCCACAGCCAAAATCTCATCAACAAGGAAGATATCCGGGCTGGTGTGCACTGCGACCGCGAAAGCCAAACGCAAGAACATACCCGAGGAGTAGAACTTCACCTCGGTATCGATAAACTTCTCAATCTCCGAAAAAGCAACAATATCGTCAAAAGCAGCTTCGATCTGCTCTTTACTCATGCCCAGAATTGCGCCGTTCAGGAAAACGTTCTCCCGGCCCGTAAGGTCCGGGTGAAAGCCCGCACCGACTTCAATGAGACCGGCCATGCGGCCGCGGTATCCCACTGAGCCCTCGTCCGGGGTAATAACACCGGAAATGAGCTTGAGCATGGTCGACTTACCTGAACCGTTGAAGCCGATCAGACCGATCGAGTCCCCCTGTTCAACCGTGAAACTCACGTGGTCAAGGGCTCGGAAGTGATTGACCAATTGGCTGCGGCGCCCCGTCAGGCTCCAGACCAAACGATCCTTCAAGGTGTGCGTATTACGCAGTGCGAATTCTTTAACAACGTCTTCAACGCGAATAACTTCAGTCATCACAGCTCCTGGGCGAACTTGGGATCCATGCGCCTGAAAGAGACCTCGCCAAAGATGACAGCGCCAAGAGAAATCAGAAGAGCAATTCCCGTCCACAGGCCCAGATTCGGGAGGTACGGATTCGCAGCAGTATCAACCAGCGTCGGCTGCCAGAAACCGTAGTGGAAAAGCTCAACCGCAATGGTCAGCGGATTGGCCTCGTAAACCCACCACAACCAGTGCCAGCCGTGGGCATCCAAGACGTCGCGCACGCTAAACCACGTGTACAAAACGGGAGACACCCACGTGGCCATCATCAAGATCAGGTCAACGAAGTTCTCTGAATCTCGGTAGAACACGTTGAGTGCACCGGAGAAAAGGCCAATCCCCAGAGCAAACATTGACACGATGAGGAAAGCCGCAAGGATTGCCAAAACTCCCCACACAGTCGGATGCCAGCCAAAAAGAAGCGCACCAACGAAAAGAACAGCGACCTGCGGGAGGAAGTGAACAAGGGCGACCCACATCGCCGACATCGGGAACAGCTCGCGAGGAAGATAGATCTTCTTCACCAACGGTGCATTGCCGACAACAGATCGGGTTGCGTTGCCAAAAACTTCCGAGAAATAGTTCATGAGAACCACGCCGGAGAACATGTAAATCACATAGTTCTCCACGGCGCGGTTCATCTTCATAAAAACGCCAAGTGCGAAGTAGAAAACCAAGAATTGGGTCAGAGGCTTCGCGTAGCTCCACAGCATTCCAAAGATCGAGCCGCGATAGCGAGCCCGCAGCTCCTTATGAACGATGAGGCTGGTCAGGTAGGGCTGACGGAAAACCTCGATCAGTCCCGATGACTTGCCCGGGGTTTGAAATTGCTGCGATGCGATGTTACTCAACGAGTGGTCCCATCCTCGAACAAGGGGGCTAGCTCGTTATCGAGCATCGTCAGTGCCGAAGCGATGGCCATGTGCATATCCAGGTACTTGTAGGTACCAAGGCGGCCCCCGAAGAAGACACGGTCTTCATTCTTCATGAGTTCGCGGTACTGCTCGAGGCGTTCGCGATCCTGCGCGGTGTTCACCGGGTAGTAGGGTTCGTCGCCATGATCAGCGAAGCGCGAGAACTCGCGGAAGATCACGGTCTTCTCATCCTGGTAGTCACGCTCGGGGTGGAAGTGACGGAATTCGATGATTCGCGTGAAGGGAACGTCGATATCGCCGTAGTTCATGACGGAGCAGCCCTGGTAGTCACCGGTGTCGACGACTTCCTTTTCGAAGTCGACGGTACGCCAGGACAGGTCACCTGCCGAGTAGTCGAAGTAACGATCAACCGGGCCGGTGTAGACGACCGGAACCTTGCCGACGACCGCGGCCTTGTTCAGCGGGTTCTCGGGATCGAAGAAGTCGGTATCCAAGTAGACATCGATGAGGTCCGAGGCCACCATGCGTTCCATCCACGCGGTGTAGCCATCCACCGGCAGACCTTCGTACTTATCGTTGAAGTAGCGCGAATCGTAGTTGTAGCGCACGGGAAGGCGCGAAATGATCGAGGCGGGAAGATCCTTGGGATCGGTCTGCCACTGCTTGGCGGTGTAGTTCTTGAAGAAAGCCTCGAAGAGGGGACGACCAACCAGGGAAACGCCCTTGGACTCGAAGTCGGTGATCTCTTGGCCGTCAACTTCTGCTGCCTGCTGGGCAATGAGCGCGCGGGCCTCGTCCGGGCCGTAGGCAGCGGAGAAGAACTGGTTGATGGTTCCCAGGTTCACCGGCATCGGGTAGACGACACCATCAACGGTGGTCCATACGCGGTGAACGTAAGAGGTAAAGGAAGTGAAACGATTGACGTACTCCCACACGCGCTCATTGGAGGTGTGGAAGAGGTGTGCACCGTACTTATGAACTTCGATACCGGTTTCCGGATCAATCTCAGAGTAGGCATTGCCACCAAGGTGCGAGCGACGCTCAACGATTGCAACACGGAGGCCCCAGCGGGATGCGGCCTGCTCAGCAATTGTCAGGCCGAAAAGGCCAGATCCGACGACAACGAGGTCATAGTTCACGGTCGAACTCCTTTCAATCCCAGTCAGTATAAGCGAAAGAACTGAGTGAATCGTTTCTTTAGCCCTTCGACACGAACCAACACATCTTTCCAACGCCTCGATACAGCACTTGACGCAGATCGGTGGGAATCAAGCGATAAGCACCACGAATAGCAAGGTTTCGGGCAAATTGAGCATTGGAAACGATACCTTCGTTGCGGAAGATCTTTTGCAGACGCATCTCTGAGCGCAACATGTGTCTCCCCCCACGCCTCTTATAGGCGCCCGATCCCACGCGATAACGGACCAGAACTTCAGGGGTATTCCCGCAGGGGACACCTGCAGCCACCATTCGCGCAAACAAAAGGTAGTCCTCCATCAATTGGAGATGCTCATATCCTCCAACTGCCTCGACCGCACTCTTGCGGTACACAACTGAGGGGTGCGCGAAGGGAGAGCGGTAGGAAATGACCCGACGGATCTCTTCTTCGCTGGTCGGCATGGAACGCACAAGCCCAGCCTCGGCCTCGTCGTCACTGAATTCTTGAATCGCAGACCCCAGAAGTCCAAGCCCTCCTTCAACCAGAGGAATCTGGATCGCGAAGCGCTGAGGAAGCGAAATATCGTCGGCATCAACGCGAGCGACGATGTCGTGGGAGCAGTACGCAAGGCCGATATTGAGCGCATTTGCCAGTCCCATATTGTGCTTGAGTCGCACGACTCGAACGTCGATGTGCCCCAGTACATCGCTTTCTTCCCCTCGCGAGGCGCGGTGAAGGAAGTCAGAAATGCCCTCGTCGACGGGACCATCACATACAACCACGAGTTGCTTGGGAGAGACCTCTTGTTCCCGCGTTGCACTGGAAACAGCACGGAAGAAAA
>ERZ773018.1587-NODE-1587-length-12032-cov-3.129081_pt1 | contig 12032 bp, 9 predicted proteins | sample MGYA00580840_ERZ773018 | MGnify/ENA primary metagenome ERZ773018 (study PRJEB29015, sample SAMEA2738125) | human oral metagenome | biome: human oral; feature: human-associated habitat; material: saliva | place: China | collected 2256 ... | reverse complement strand
GTAAAAGCCTTGGTAGAAGCAACACCAATCTCGGGACCTACGTGGATATACGTCCCAGAGTCTGTAGCACGCGCAATGGACGATCCTACCGAATTACAGATACCATAGATAAAGGCCCCCTTCTCTTTTGCCAACTGGATGGCAGCAAGAGTATCCGCGGTCTCTCCCGACTGAGACATAGCTATAACTACATCAGAGGGGCGAATAATGGGATTACGATAGCGGAATTCGGATGAATACTCAACCTCAACAGGGATACGTGCCAAGCTCTCGATAAGCTGCTTACCGATGAGAGCAGCATGCCAAGAAGTCCCACACCCCACTATAATAATACGCTCTGCCGAGAGTAGGCGGTCGCGATGATCCACCATAGCAGATAGAATTACTTCCTTAAGATCCGCACTCACCCGACCCCTCATACAATCGCCTAGCACGCGGGGCTGATCTAGTATCTCTTTGATCATAAAGTGGGGATATCCCTCCTTCTCGATCATCCCGAGATCCATGGTGACATTGCTAATCTTAGGCTCTATCACTTGGTTCGAGAGCGTTTCCATATAGGGAGCCTTACCGGGAATAAGCTCCACAATACCTCCATCCTCTACAAATATGATATTGCGTGTGTACTCAATCATGGGAGAGGGGTCCGATGCCAAAAAGAACTCCTGATTATCATCCCCAACACCAATTGCCAACGGACTGCTTTTGCGAGTGGCAACAAGGCAATGAGGTTCGTTTTTATCAATTACCGCAATAGCGTAGGCTCCGATCACATTGCCCAAGGCTTTCTGCACGGCACGGAAGAGCGAGAGGTTGTACCTTTTCTTGGTATACTCTATAAGTTGTACGAGCACCTCTGTATCCGTATCACTTTGGAAGGTATACCCCTCGGCAGAGAGGGAGCGTTTAAGCTCTCTATAATTCTCTATAATGCCATTATGTACAAGGGCTATCTCGCCACTCTCTGAGTAGTGGGGATGGGCATTTCGCTCCGAGGGCTCTCCGTGCGTAGCCCAACGAGTGTGAGCAATCCCTAAAGACCCACTCAAATCCTTGCCCTGAGCACAACTCTCTAGATTGATTACTTTCCCCTTTGTTTTACATACGACAATATCTCCCGAGGCGTGTTGCAAGGCAACCCCTGCACTATCGTACCCTCTATATTCAAGCCGTTTGAGCCCCTTTATTAGAATGGGGAATGCCTCTTGTTTCCCTATATATCCAACGATTCCGCACATAGTATATGTGTGTTTCTTCTTTTGTGTTTCTTCCTTATCATTGTTTAGCGAGCAGGCTATCCTTTTAGTCTGCTACTCTCCTCGCGAAAGTACAACAAAAATCTGAATCAGCATGACTACGACCTGCCATGGGCACCGATATTTGCGATACCGTTCCTATTAACACCAGACCTAGTTTTTACCATCTTCACGATACGAGCATCGAACGACAAAAAGAGAATCCCCCGAACTAACCAGCGTAGCATCGGAGGATTCCCTTTTGTCAAAAAACCTTCTCCCGAGGGGGGGCTTTAGTCTTCTACGCAACCAAAGAAAGAGGTGCTAAAGAGATTTGGAGCTTGCCAAGCCAGCGCTTGAGCAGGAATGGGGAGGAGTTTCTCTTGTGCCCTTTCGTCTTCCTCTCTGTAGGCTGCCGAATACGTACGCTCTAGGTAGGGAACCCGTCCGGCACGAATGTAACGAGAGGAGAAATAGGCGCTAGATTGCAATTCTTCTTGTACGATTCCTCGAGAATTGGTGCTATGCATCATAGTGATGCGAGAGCCTTGCACCTTTACAACCAGTGCAACATGCCCAATACGATCACTCCGCCTATTGCGTCCTTTAAAGAAGAGAAGGTCGCCCGGTCGAGGATTCTGCACTGTCCTTGTTACCTTAGCAAGGTCTGCAGAAGAGCCACTCAGATTGATGCCAAAACAAGAAAAGAGATAGCGCACATAACCCGAGCAGTCCATTGCCCAAGGCAACGAACCACGATAGCGATAGGGTTTTCCCAAGAACTTCCGACCTAGCGTGATAAGATCTTGTACAAGATCGCCCGTGGGAGCCACATCATGTACCGCATAGGCGGGGCAGTCGGGGTGAGCAAGCAACTTGCCATTAGCATCGTAGACGGCAACTGCATCAGCCGAAGAGAACGAAGAGCGTGAAGCTCTCGCCTTTGCTCCACATGAGGAACAAATAGAAGTAAGCGCAACGAGGACAAAGAGGATATACCCTCTTCGTACCGAGCGACATACAGCATTTTGTAGGTTAATCATACATCTTTTATTATAGGTGAATAATCAACCCCTCTTGGGCGGCTGTTGTATTTGGGAAAACACTACGTGCTTCGTCCAAGAGGGGAGTTACATCGGTGTATCTAGAAGAATAATGCCCAATCAGAAGTTGTTTCACTTCCGCTTTAAGGGCTATGGTGGCTGCCTGTTGCGCCGTACTGTGCGCCGTGGCAGCAAGGCGCGCACGCAAATCCTCACCAAAAGTAGCCTCATGGTAGAGGAGATCAACCCCACGCACCTGCTCTATCAAATTAGGGAAATACTCCGTATCGCTACAATAGGCATAGCGGCGAGGGATGCGTCCCGGTTTGGTTAGTCTGTTGTTGGGAATGATGCTACCATCTTGTGCCGTATAAGACTCCCCGAGTAAAAGAGCCGGATAGCAAGAGCGAGGAACTTGGTAAAAATCCACAGCAGGCTTATCCAAATGACGAGTAGCACACCGCTCCTCAAAGAGGAAACCCATAGTGGGGATGCGATGACTCAGAGGGAGAGAACGAACACACAGCGAGGGATCTTCGTGTATCACCTCACTCTTGCGATAGTCGTGCTCGTGCGTAATAATCTCGTAACTGCACTCGGCGAGGAAACTCTTGCGGTGCGCATCAACATACTCCGTAAGGCCCTCCGGTCCGTGGATGTGCAGCTCGCCCGTCCTCCCAAGCATAGAGAGGGTAGAAAGCAATCCGGGCAAGCCAAAACAATGGTCGCCGTGGAGATGAGAAATAAAAATCGTGTGAATACGGCCGAAGTGGAGACCTTGCCGGCGAATCTGGAGCTGAGTACCTTCGCCGCAGTCGACTAAGTAGACCTTACCTCTAAGGGTAAGTGCCTGAGCAGAAGGGTTGTGCTTTGTAGTCGGGAGAGCCGAACCACATCCCAATATATGTACCGATAGGGTCTCCATGGGACACAAAGATAGAAATTTTTACGCGGGAACTTTCCTTTTCTGAGCCTACGGGGCAAAAGTCGCACATTTTGCAGGGCACAGTGCAACATTTCCCTGCCTGATTTTCTTTTCAAAATCAGCCTATATATCCCCGCAAAACCACCCTATTCTTTTTTATTTTACAGGCTGAAAAAGGGAATTTTTTGACTACATTTGTATATCCTATTTAGGGCGAATTTTTAGATTATTAAGTACAACATGGAGGACTCACTTGGTTTTATCGCGCATGTGGACATGGAGGGGAAGATACAACTCCTAGGGAATCATGCTGAAGAGGTGGCTCGAAGATGTAGTGAATTTTGTACCCAAATAGATAAAGACTGGGGCAATGTAGGCACACTTCTAGGGCTACTCCACGACCACGGGAAATACCAAAAGAGCTTCCAAAGGTATATACGACACTCCTCTGGGCTATCGGATCAGGGGCCTGCCCGAGCCCCTCATAGTATGGCCGGAGCCATCCATGCGCACTCTCTATTCAAAGATAGGGACAAGGCTCTTGCCCAAATTCTCGCCTATTGTGTTGGGGGACACCATCGGGGACTATACGATAGTGCCGAATTAGAGAATGCGCTCAAGAATGCAGACAATAAGGCCTATTACCGAGACATGCTACGAAACTCACCCCAAGCAGCCACTGACTTGGAGAAAAGGATTGCTCAGCTAGGGACACTCCCCAATATCATGGAGATCGAAGAGGAAGACAGACCTTTTTTCGTACGAATGCTCTTCTCCGCTCTGATAGATGCAGACCACCTTGATACCGAAGCCTTCATGAACAAAGAAAAAGCCCTACTAAGGAATGAATCTAAAAAAATAGATGTCTCATGGAGCACCTTAAGAGATAGACTTAAAGAAAAGACTGATAGCTTTGCCAAAGACTCTCCGCTCAACCATGCACGAGCAGAGTTCCTACAAAAATGCAGAATCCATGGGAGTTCTCACGATCCTAGCATCTATTCTCTATTCCTCCCCACCGGAGGAGGGAAGACTTTATCTTCCATGGCATGGGCTCTTGAATCGGCAATACGCAATGGATCATCACGGATTATCTACGTCATTCCCTATACCTCTATCATCACCCAAACAGCCGAAATATTCAAACAAATTTTTGGAGAAGAGTATGTATTAGAGCACCACAGCGAGTTGGATATGGGAGACAACGAAGAGTATGATAGATGGAAACTACTCACAGAAAATTGGGATGCCCCGATCATCATTACCACCAATGTACAAATGTTCGAATCCCTCTATGCTAGCCGAACAAGTCGTTGTCGCAAACTACATAACATCTGCAATTCGGTGATCGTCTTCGATGAAGTACAGATGTTCCCATCCGCACTCCTCAATCCAATGCTTCGGGCTGTCGAAAGCCTCTCACTCTGTTTCAATGCCAATATTCTTCTCTGTACCGCAACGCAGCCCGTATTTACGCAATCATTTGAAGTGGCAGGGAGAGAATCAAGCAACTTCTATTCTATACAAATTGAAATAGAAGATGTTGTACCCTACGACAAGGAATTATTCTCTGCTTTCGAACGAGTGCGGTACCATACATTTAAAGAGAAGAAAAAGACAGCTATCCTAGCCCAAGAGCTGCACCAACAGCCTACTGTACTATGCATCACCAATACACGGGCTGATGCAGGGAAACTATATGACGAAGTAGTTGCACTAGGACGCAATAAAGAGGAGATTGTCCACCTCTCTCGCATGATGTGCTCGTTACATATCCGTAAACAAATCGCTTACATAAGGGAACGCCTATCGGCAGGGCTTCCTATAGTCGTTATCAGCACACAGCTTATCGAAGCGGGTGTTGATATAGACTTCCCCGTTGTTTACCGAGCTCATAGCGGATTAGACAGTATTATCCAAGCAGGGGGACGATGCAATCGAGAAGGGCGACTAAGCTCAGGAGATGTATATGTTTTCGACCTTGAGGATGGGAGCAAGCCCTGGGGGGAGGCAAAGCAGGGGCAACAAGCCTCTACCTTTATCTATAAGAAGATCAAAGACGATGTCCTCAACCCAAACGACCCCGAGCTCATTCGCCAATACTATCTCGAGTACTATGGCAATCAAGTCAATAGCTTCGACAAAAGACATATTGAGGATTACCTATGGAGCTACCAAGCCAAACAGGATCTAGAATGGGACTTTGAGACAGCAAGTAAGAAGTTCCGTCTCATCGAAAACGAGGACATTACAGACATATACGTGCCATACGGACAAGAGGGAGAAGAGCTGATCTCTAAGCTATCCCAGAGGGTCCTGCTCAATCGAAAAGAGTTTCGCATCCTACAAAAGCTCCGAGTAGGAGTTCGAAAAAAGGATTTTGAAACATTACATAGTCAGGGCGTGCTAAAAGAAGTTCGGTTAGGACAGCTTCCTATTTGGGTGCTAACTTATGGGTATCCTTGCTATGACGAAGCAAGAGGGCTCAAGTGCGAAGATATTTGGACAGACGAAATCGTTATAATATAAACCCATATAAACCAAGTATATGGAATACACCGATAAAGAATATTGTTTAGAATTACGGGGCGACTTTGCCTGCTTCACACGCCCCGAGATGAAGGTAGAACGTGTAAGCTACGACGTTATTACGCCATCGGCGGCACGCAATATCTTCCAAGCCATCTTCTGGAAGCCGGCCATGCGATGGGAGATAACTCGTATCGAAGTTCTCAACCCAATCAAGCGTTTTTCCATCCAACGTAACGAAGTCTCAAAGACCATGAGTCCCCGGGCTTCTCATCTCCTGATCGAAGAGCATCGGACACAAAAGAGAGCTTATATCCTACGGGATGTGGCTTACCGCGTCTTTGCCAAACTGGTCTTCATCCCCATTCGGGATCGAACCGATGAGGAGAAAGCAAGGGTTACAGATCCACAGCATGAAAATCCGATGAAGTATCAGCAAATCTTTGAGCGAAGAGCCGAGCAGGGACAGTGCTTTACACAACCCTACCTAGGATGTAGAGAATTTTCCTGCTCCTTTGAGTGGATCCCCAATGCCCCCTACGGGCAAGGCATCCCCGAGAGTCGTAACTTAGGATATATGCTATACGACCTCGACTTTGCAGGCAACCCACGATCTCCCCAACCGATGTTTTTCGAAGCAATAATGGAGCATGGCGTTATTTCTATTCCCAAACCTTTAAGCGACAAAATACTACGATGATACTACAAGCTCTATATCAATACTACCAGCAGATGCATGCTGTGGGTGCCGATATTGCCCCTCCCGGGATGGAGAAGAAGGCAATTCCTTTTATCATAGAACTGACTCCTGAGGGTGAGGTTATACAGGTCACAGAAACCATGGACTCTGAAAATAAGAAGGGAAAGACCTTTCTCGTATCTCGATCAGCAACCCGATCTGGCAAAAATGCCTTCCAAGTAGCCCAAGTCATGTGGGATCATCTCGGCTATGTGCTCGGAGTATCCAAAGATGGCACTGAGAAGGAAGAACAGGTCGCTCCAATGCAAAATGAATCCTTTATCAAAAAAGTTGATGAACTAAGGGAGCTATATCCGGAGAACCCTCACATCGCTGCCGTAGCTCGGTTTTACCATGATGGTCATGCCCTTCGCCTAACCGAAAATGAAACTCAGATAAAGAAGATCCAAAAAACGAAAGGAGGCAATATAAGTTTTCGAGTCCGAGACTTAGAAGATGACCGACTCGTAGCCTCTATTCAAGATGTACAGTCTTATATGAATAGAGCTGCTGAGTCTAAAGACACAGACAATAGTAATACTAGTGTATGCCTTGTAACCGGGGAAAAATCTATGATAATTTGCACTCATCCCTCGGTCAATCTTCCCGGGGCACAAGCAACAGCCTCTCTTATCAGCTTCCAGAAATCTTCAGGATTTGACTCCTACGGCAAGGAGCAAGGCTTTAATGCCCCCATCTCTGGTCACGCTGCAGAATCCATTGCAACCGCCCTCAACAATCTACTTGCAAAGGACAAGAACACAAATTATAGAGTAGGAGACACAACCTTTGTATTCTGGAGCAATTTGGCGGACGAAGAGCTTCTCTCGAGCTATCGTACCGCCACATTCAACGGCATATCTAGCTCGTCTGAAGAGGAAGAAGAGAACCTAGATTTAGAGAATTCGGAGGAAGAAAAATCGAAAAAAAACCGCAGAAAAAAGAAAAATATCCCCTCCACCATTACCCCAGACAGAGAGAGCTATAGAGTATTACAGACTCTCAAGGCGGCTTGTGGATACAACGGTGGAAAAGTACATGAAGACAATGGTCGCTTCTATATATTAGGATTAGCTCCCAATGCCGCACGTATATCTATCAAACTATGGGCAGAAGGCAGCATCCCCGAGATTGTCGGGAACACCCTACAACATCAGTATGATATGAATATCATATCAGAAAAGGGCAACGTAGACGTAGAGACTCCTACCCTACGCTCTATCTATCAAATTGTGAAGACAGTCTCTTCTTCGGATAAATCAGACAAATGGTCTTCTAATCTTATCCAAAGTATCGTCGAAAGCATTGTGGAGAATAAGCCCTACCCACAAAGCCTACAACAAGCCTGCTTAGAGCGAATAAGAAGAGGCAATCGCATCACAGAGCTACGAGCTGCAATCCTAAAAGCATATATAAATAGAAAGAAACAACAAGAATACATTACTATGTCACTTGACCCTAATCAAACAAACAAGGCTTACTTAGCCGGCAGATTATTTGCCCTATTCGAAAGCATCCAGCAATGTGCTCTCGGAGGGAATCTGAACAGAACTATTCGAGATGCTTACTATGGCACCGCCTCTACTACTCCCCGCACCATATTTGGTCGCCTTGATGCTCTGTCTAAAGTACATCTATCAAAACTGAGAAAAGAAAAGCCCGGATTGGCTATTCTCAAAGAGAAACAACTAGAAGAGATTTATAATCTAATCCCCGGGGGAGCACCCGAAATGCCAACACATTTCTCTCTAGGCGATCAAAGCATCTTTGCAGTGGGTTATTATCATCAACGAGTAGAGGCTTGGCGCAAAAAAGAAGAAACAGAAGACCATTTAGAAGAGTAATCTCAAAACAAATCAACAACAATCGAAATAACAATAGATATGGAAAAGACAGCAGTAAACAACAGATACGACTTCGTTTACCTTTTTGATGTATGTGATGGCAACCCCAATGGAGACCCCGATGCAGGGAACATGCCTCGAATAGACCCCGAGACCGGGCATGGACTTGTAACAGATGTATGTCTCAAACGAAAGGTACGCAACTATGTAGAGATTGCTACAAGCACTAATCCATCAAACGATGGTACAAATAAAATCTTCATCAGAGAAGGAGCCGTCTTAAACAACATCATAGGAGAAGAGTTCGAAGCCACTGGCAAAAACACCAAAGAGGCAGCTCGGGCACGTATGTGTGCAAACTATTACGACGTACGCACCTTTGGTGCCGTAATGTCTACAGGTGATAAGGAAAAGAATGCCGGACAAGTACGAGGAGCCGTTCAGTTCACTTTTGCCCGTTCGATTAGCCCCATTGTTGCAAGCGAACATACCATTACTCGTATGGCAGTAGCAACAGAGGAGGAAGCAAAAAAACAAAAGGGAGACAATAGGACAATGGGAAGAAAATCAACAGTCCCCTATGCACTCTATCGCGCCCACGGCTTCATCTCGGCTCATTTGGCCAATGAAACAGGATTTAGTGAAGAGGATCTCGAACTTCTTTGGCAAGCTCTAGAAAAAATGTTTGACTTCGACCGATCAGCATCTCATGGACTTATGGCTGCCAGACGTTTGATCATCTTTAAGCATGACTCAGCCCTAGGCAATGCTCCTTCTCACAAGCTATTGGAGTGTGTACAAGTAAAGCAACGAGATTGCTCTACCCCGGCTCGCAGTTTCTCAGATTTTGAAGTCGTGATAGAACGGGACAAATTACCTCAAGGCGTTGAGCTTATAGAAAGGCTCTAATTCGACGGCATGTCCACAACACGCTACACAGAAGACGAGATGCTGATGCTTTCGGGCATTCAGCATTTCGCTTTCTGTCCCCGGCAGTGGTGGCTTATCCATGTTGATCAGGCATGGGCAGAAAATCGCCTTACAGCCCTGGGGCAACAAATGCACCAGCGTGTCAATGATCCCAATGAGAGCGAACGTCGGGGGGCAACTATTACGCTTCGAGCGATGCCCATCGCCTCTACCACCCTTGGGCTGTATGGAGTGGCTGATGCTGTAGAACTCAGACCGGCCTCTTCAGAAGAAGGATTTACTCATCCTCGCTACCCTGGGTATTGGCATCCTACCCCCATAGAGTACAAAAGGGGTGCTCCAAAGCGATACACAAAGGCAGATCAATTGCAACTCTGTGCAGAATCCATCTGCCTAGAAGAGATGTATAGCGTACACATTCCTTTCGGCTATCTCTTTTATGGAGAAACGAGACATCGATCCGAAATAAAATTGACCTCAGACCTCCGAGCAGAAACAGCTGAGATCGCAAGGCAAATGCACGAATCCTTTTCTCAAGGGAAGGCAATTTCCCCACTTCCAATCACAGCATGTCGCAACTGTTCTCTCCATGACTTGTGCCTCCCACAGGTAACACAATGCCCCTCCGTCGCCGAATATTTCAAGAAACACAGAATCTTCTAAAAACAACCTTATGCGCAAACTTCTGAATACTCTCTATGTATTAAGCCCCAACGCATACTTACAAAAGGATGGAGAAAATGTGGTGGTACGCATTGATGACCAAGAGAGCTTTCGCATCCCAATCATCAACTTAGAGTCTATAATCAGTTTCTCGTACCTCGGAGCCTCTCCCGGGTTGATGAATTTGTGCACTCGTTGTGGTGTTACACTTTCATTTCACACTCCCCGAGGACAGTATATTGGGAGTCTGGAGGGAGAGGTACGTGGCAATGTATTGCTCCGGCGCACTCAGTTCAGATATGCCGATGATGAAGTAATGTCTTCCCATTATGCTGCAGCATTCATTGCCGGAAAGATTGCTAATCAGAGATCTGTTTTGGCTCGATTTCTACGAGATCACCACCCCGAAGATAGTGTTTCTATTCGGCTACAAGAGGTTATAACTCAACTCAAGATTCTAATCCAAACACTCTCTCGACGTAGCTCAAGAGCTCAAGTTATGGGCGTAGAGGGAACCGCTGCCCAACTTTACTTTGGTGTATTTCAGCATTTGATTCTCAATAAAGAATTCTCCTTTAGTGGAAGAAGTAAACGCCCTCCAAAAGACGCTATAAACACGCTCCTATCTCTATTCTATACCATGCTCTCACACGACGTTCGCTCTGCTCTCAACTCCGTTGGGCTAGATCCCTATGTGGGATTTTTGCACACAGATCGACCAGGGCGTCCAAGCCTTGCATTAGATGTAATGGAAGAATTAAGAGCTTATATGGTAGATCGATTTGTCTTATCCATAGTTAATAAAAGACAAGTTCGCCCATCAGACTTTATAGAATATGGGGAAGAAGAGATTAGACTAAGGGACGAGACCCGCAAAGACCTTATAGGACTTTGGCAAAAGCGCAAAAAAGAAGAAATAACTCACCCCTATCTCAACGAGCGCATCCCTCTAGGATTGCTCCCTTATACACAGGCAATGCTATTAGCACGAGCTGTTCGTGGAGAGTTAGAAGATTATCCCGTATTCCTTATCCAATAGCCTTACTCTATATGTATGTACTAGTAACCTATGATGTACAAACATCCGATCCTCAAGGAGCTAAACGCCTTAGAAAAGTTGCTCGTATTTGTAAGAATTATGGACAACGAGTGCAAAACTCAGTTTTTGAATGCCTTGTAACCCCAGCTCAAATGGTCTCATTAGAGCAAGAACTCTCCTCCAATATAGATCATACCTCCGACAGTTTGCGCATCTATCAACTCGGATCGAACTATAAACATAACATTAAAATGATTGGCAAAGAAACCTCCTTCGACCTTGAAGGAGAGTTGTTGATATAGCAACTGCGAACCTCATGCTATCAGCAAAATCCTCTATTATTCGCAACTCTTGATCCTCAGGATTATAATATATTACCGAGCATTATTCGGGTACTCTCCTTTTTGTAGTACATTTGTTCTCGCAAAAATGGAGCTATAGTACCTCTATTTATCAAGTCTATAGCCTCCGCAGTCGCACCCTTTAGGGGTGCGTGAATTGAAACCAGCAGGTTTGAATCTTGAAGTGGCTGATATACTGTCGCACCCTTTAGGGGTGCGTGAATTGAAACAAAGTGCACGATACAGCTCTCCAGAGAGGAGAGGTCGCACCCTTTAGGGGTGCGTGAATTGAAACTCAGTGAGGCAGGGAAGATGGCGATTGTGAAGACCGTCGCACCCTTTAGGGGTGCGTGAATTGAAACCTAGAGTTTGCAGACTAAAGCATAAATAAACTTAGTCGCACCCTTTAGGGGTGCGTGAATTGAAACTTGTATGTAAATCAAGAGGGGATAATTCAGGGCGGTCGCACCCTTTAGGGGTGCGTGAATTGAAACACAAGCCGTTGTATTTGGATCAAAATATAGCTTGTGTCGCACCCTTTAGGGGTGCGTGAATTGAAACTTAGAGCCATCGGCAGGCTCCGGCAATATCGTAGACGTCGCACCCTTTAGGGGTGCGTGAATTGAAACCACCGAGGTGCGATTGAACACTGCAAAGATAGATAGTCGCACCCTTTAGGGGTGCGTGAATTGAAACGAATATGCTCTTTCGTCCGATCATGTCATAGAGTCGCACCCTTTAGGG
>ERZ773018.1585-NODE-1585-length-12038-cov-3.864141_pt1 | contig 12038 bp, 11 predicted proteins | sample MGYA00580840_ERZ773018 | MGnify/ENA primary metagenome ERZ773018 (study PRJEB29015, sample SAMEA2738125) | human oral metagenome | biome: human oral; feature: human-associated habitat; material: saliva | place: China | collected 2256 ... | reverse complement strand
ATAATGACGGCGTGCCTGACAGATATGATAATGAGTTTAGAGATAGTGACTACTTTGAGACTACCTATGATGTGGAAGACAATCTCCACGCAAAGGAAGAAAAGCCGTCTATCTTAGGGCAGATTAGGTTATTTCAGTCAGAGTAGAAAGAAAAAGAATCAAAAGACACAAAATTAAAAGAACATGATGAACGATAAGGGGGGTTTATTTAAGTCCCTTATCCACATTTAACAAATATGGATGAACAATGAATTACAAGGAAATGAGAAATATTATCGGCATTATTGTCGGTGATGTCGAGGTAGTAGAACGAGAAAACATGAACTGAGAAGCTTTTAAGGTAGTCAATTTCTCAGCTGTATCAAGAGACAATGAGGGTAATAAGTACTATACAAATGCCTCCGCTTATGGAGAAAAAGGCGATATTCTAAAGGACTTAAAGCAGGGAATTTTGTAAATCTTTTCGGTCAGGAGCGAAAATCTATTGACGATACTGGCAAAAAGCATACGAACGTGAAGATACTTGCTTCTAAGCTCTTAAAAGCTAAAGAGAAAATTAAGAGTTTGGAAGAAAAGCAAGAGTTCGTCCTTGGAGCAATTAAGAAGTTTTAAAGCTGAATAATAAGTAAAGTCTACTAAAAAGAAAGAAGCGGAAAGATAAGGATTGTCGGTGTGGTCTTCGGACTGCACCGATTATTTTTTTGTATCCGATTCGACTTTTGAAATTATATGTAGTATGTGTTATAATATGGTGTATAAAAAATCCATTTTTATGGAATAAGGAGGAATAAAAATGAAATTTAACTACAATGGTCTTTGGAAGACACTGATAGATAAGAACATGAAGAAAAAAAATTTGATTGATAGAACAGGTATATCACCGACAACAATATCAAAGATGGTTAGAGGAGAAGCTGTTTCGTTATCTGTAATAGGAAAAATTTGCAAAGAGCTTGGAACAGATATTGGAGACCTGATTTGTATTGATAAAGACATTGAGGAGAATAAATAAATGGACAAGAACATTTTTGAAATAGTAGAGGAAGTTTTAAAAACAAGAGAAAAATATGTTTCGGAAGATGCTAAACTTTTGAAAGCTATTGTATATAGTGATGTTATGACGATGAATAATGAGCTACTGTCATTGTTACTTTCCAACGAACAAATTAAAGAAAGATTTTTTGAGAAAGTTGATGGTACTCTTGTTTTCGATAAGCAAAAATTTGCTTGGTTTATTGAGTCAAAAGAGTTTTTGCCAGATTCTTATACTAGGTATACTAATAAAATTGGATTAACATATAATGGAGACTTTATTTCAAAATTAAATGATGTTGTTTTAGATTTTCCGTATAAAGACTGTGTTTTAGAGGGTGGTCAAGATAAAGATGATCAAAAGAGAAAAGAAATATTTTATAACGAAACCATTGCAAGCGATGAAATAACAAGAATGCTTGCTCCCAAAGTATTTACTAATGCAAAAAGATACACAAAAGATGGAATAGAAGAAAATATTGCTTTTGATGAGAATGATAATCTTATTATCAAGGGTAATAATTTGATTATTTTATCCAGTTTGCTTAAACGATACGAAGGAAAAGTTAAGTGTATTTATATTGATCCGCCATATAATACAGGATCGGATGGTTTTGGCTATAATGATTCATTCTCATATTCTACATGGCTAACGTTTATGAAAAATAGACTTGAATTAGCTCAAAGATTATTATCAAAAGATGGTTTAATCTTTATTTCTATAGATTCTTCGAGACAAAATGCCAATGGTATTGTAGGAACATCAGCTTTGCCATATCTAAATATTTTAATGGATGAATTGTTTGGAAGAGAAAATTTTATTGGTCATTTGCACTGGAAAAAGAAAAAACAACCTTCATTTTTATCTAGGATAGCTGGAGTTATGGAGTCTGTTTTGGTATATGCAAAAGAACAGAAAAATATAGGAAAATTACAGATGGGAGTACAAAATGATTCTACTAAACGTATTGATAATGCTTCAAATAAAGCAGTATCAATGAAGATTAAAGCAGGAATAAGATATATGGGAGATAAAAATTCAGTAATAAAAAAAGGTATTTACCAAAATAAAACAATGTCAACTGAATTTTTACAAGATGTTTATATTAAAAATGGTAGAGTAACAAATGATTTTGAAGCAATTGCTAAATATAGAAATTCACAAGAAGAAATTACTAAATTTTGTGACTTAGATTTATTTTATATTACCGCAAATAATTCCTTTAGAAGATATAAAACAAAAGAAGAGGAAAAATCAGGCAAGACTATAACTGATTTATTACTTGATTGGGGGCAAAATCAAGATGCGACAGAAGAGTTAAGAAAATTATTCAACATAACAAATGATGATAAAGCTTTTGACAATCCAAAGCCAGAACTACTTATATCAAATATTATCAATGTTTCATCAGAGGTAGGAGACTTAGTTATGGACTTCAATTTAGGTTCAGGAACAACTTGTGCGGTTGCTCACAAGATGGGACGCAGATATGTTGGTGTAGAGCAAATGGATTATATTCAAGACATTACTGTTGAACGAATGAAAAAAGTAATTGATGGAGAGCAAGGCGGTATTTCCAAAGATGTCAACTGGCAAGGTGGAGGTAATTTCGTATACTGTGAGCTTCTGGAAAATGCAAACACACTCATATACAATATTCAATCCACAACGGAAGATAGTATTTTGGAAGTCAAAAATGCTATTTTTTCAGATGAGCGTATTATTCCGTACATTACCAGAGAAGAATTGAATAAAGTTGAGTCAGACTTTGAAAGTTTAACATTTGAAGAAAAGAAACAAGCTTTGATTGCCTTAGTTGATAAGAATAAGTTATATGTGAATTATTCTGATATAGAGGATAATACTTTTAATATTTCTGAGGAAGATAAGAAGTTTACAGAATCATTCTATAAGGAGGTCTAGTATGACTGAGAAGTTTTTATATGAAAAGTTAGATATCCTTAGAGAAGCTGGAATTAATACAGATTTACCAGATATTATTGAAGCTGCCTTATCTAAAAATATTCTTTTAAGAGAGTATCAGACAGATGCTTTTAAAAATTTCATTGCATATTTTGAAAATGATAATTTGAAAAAGAATAAACAGGTACATACTCTTTTTCACATGGCAACAGGTAGCGGCAAGACTGTTATTATGGCAGGTCTTATCCTTTACCTTTATACAAAGGGATATAGAAAATTTTTATTCTTTGTTAATCAGACAAATGTGTTAGAAAAGACTATTGAAAATTTTATAAATCCTTTGTCCAACAAATATTTGTTCAATGAAATGATTGAGCATTTGGGAAATAAAATCAAGATAAAAAGAGTTAATAATTTTAGTGGTGGTAGTTTAGATGATGATATTGAAATAATTTTTACTACTACGCAAAAGCTTCATATGGATTTATTTGAAGCTAAGGAAAACTCGATAACCTATGACGATTTTGAAAACAATAGAGTTGTATTTATTTCGGATGAAAGTCATCATATAAACTCGCTTACGAAAAAGCCGACAAAAGATGAAGAAGAAGCAGCTAAAAGCTGGGAATACTCTGTTACAAACGCACTTAGTCGCAACAAAGATAGTATGATGCTTGAATTTACTGCTACTTGTGATTTAAAAGATGTAAATGTTCTAGCTAAATATAGGGATAAAATTGTCTTTAATTATCCGCTCATTTCGTTTAGAGAAAGTGGATATACTAAAGATTTTCAGAACCTTGCCACGGATACAGACTTATGGACTAGAAGTCTTATGGCTCTTGTTATGAGCGAATATAGACGATTTCTATTTGCCGATTTGAAGCAAAATATCAAACCTGTTATCATGCTGAAATTTCAGAAAATAGCAGAATCGGAAAAATTCTATCAAGAGTTTTTTAAAAAAGTTAAAGAGCTTACAACATATGAAATAGCTAATCTTGAGCTGGTTGGCATCGACAAACTTACAGAAGCTATTCAATATTTTAAAGATAAAGACTACACACTAGAAATTTTAGAACATTCTATCAAGAGTTCTTTTACAGAAGAAACTGCAATTATTATGAATGGAGCTTCTGACAATAATAAAGAAAAACAATTATTAGTTAATTCTTTGGAAGATTTAGATAATCCAATTAGATTGATTTTTGCTGTCGATATGCTGAATGAAGGCTGGGATGTTTTAAATTTATTTGACATTGTCCGTCTTTACGATACTAGACAAGGAAGCGGTAAAGCAGGCAAAATCGGTTCATACACTATTAAAGAAGCACAACTTATAGGCAGAGGAGCAAGATATTGCCCATTTATTGTAAATAATGATGAGGAATATAAATTCAAAAGAAAATATGACGAGGATCTTTCTAATAAGAATCGTATTTTAGAAACTATGTATTTTCATAGCAAAAACGATTCAAAATATATTTCCGAACTTAAGCAAGCACTTGTCGAAACGGGACTACAAGCACCTAATCCAATTACTTTGGAGTATAAGTTAAAGGATGACTTTAAGGAGAGTGATTTTTATCGTAAGAGCTTTGTGTACTCTAATATAAGACTTCCAAAGAGTAGAGATGAAATAAAGACTATCGAACCGAGTATGCAGACTAAGATATATCATTACAAAGCTTTGTCTGGCAGAGGTAATATCATAAATCTGATTGGTGATAATAATGTATCGTCAACTTCTATCAAAACAAATGTAAAAAGTATCAAATTTAAAGATATAGATATGAATGTTTTGCTTGGAGCAAGTGAATGTTTTGAAGAATTAAGATTTGATATTTTAAAAATGAAATACCCGACTTTAAACTCTAAAAAAGAATTTTTAACATCTGATAATTTTTTAGGAAACTCAAAAGTAGAGGTTACATATTCTCAAGATGAGCTTAGAGGAAGAGACTTATTTTTGGCTGTGAAACACGCATTAAGTAAAGTTGCTTCCCATGTTATGTCTTTAAAACCAGAGTATGTGGGTTCAAAAGAATTTAGCCCTAAAATGTTAAAAGATGTGCTTAAAGACAAGAAAATATTTATTGAAAAGATTGATGCGAATGGTGGAAAGGGCAACTCACAGAATAATTGTACTAACGATAACTACAAATTAGATTTAAGAAATGAAAATTGGTATGTATTTAATGACAATTACGGAACGAGTGAGGAAAAATTATTTATTAAGTATTTTAAGTCTACAATCGAACCTAAATTACAGGCGAAGGGCTTAGAGTATTATGTTGTTAGAAATGAAAGAATCCCTGAATTAGCAATATATTCCTTTGCTGCAGGTGAAAGATTTGAGCCTGATTTCTTACTTTTTGTTAGAAAGAAAGAGATGGAAGGGAGCCTAATATATCAAGGATATGTAGAGCCAAAAGGTAGTCATCTACTAGAAGAAGATGCTTGGAAAGAACAGTTCTCGTTACAAATAGAAGATGAGCATACGATTGGTGGTTTATATACAGATGGTTATAAAATCATAGGCTTACCTTTCTTTAATCAAGAAAATAGAATGGCAGAATTTGAAGCGGCTGTAGATACTTGGATTAATAGACTATAGCCTAATAATTGTAAAATATTTAACTAGGAGGAAAAATAGGGAGTATGTTAAACAGAGATAAATTTATATTAAATTCATTGAACGATTTGGATTTAACTCCAACAATGGAAAAAAATGCGAGAGACAAATATGCAGCGTTATCTAAGTATTTAGATGAGCATGGATTAAAATCGGATTTTCATCCTCAAGGTTCATTTTTGCTAGGGACAACAATTCGTCCTTACCGTGATGGGAAAGATCAAGATTATGACTTGGATATATTGGCAATATTGAAAAGAAAAAAGGAAGATACAGATGCAAAAAGTGTAAAAAATGATGTTGGCAATTGTATAAAAGAAAGTGGAATTTATTCCGATAAGTTGGAAAAAGAAGATAGAAACTGCTGGACTTTAAAGTATGCAGAAGTATCAGATGGTGTTGGGTTTTCTTTGGATATTGTTCCATCTGTTGACGAAGATATTTTGATTAAGAATGATATTATCGACTCAGGGGTTTCGTATTCCAATGCAGAAAAAACTGTTGCCATAACGAATAAAGAAGTCTTTGAATATAATTGGTTAACAAGTAATCCTATTGGTTTTGGAGATTGGTTTTTGGGAATTAGTAATCAGCATTTAACTAACGATATGAAATCAAAGCAGTACAATAATTTACCATACGACATACGAATGGTGTTTGCTAGTGCAGAAAAAATACCAACTTATTACTATAGATCAAATTTGCAAAGAGCTGTTCAATTTATCAAGAGGCATAGAGATATTTATTACGACAGAATCAAATTAAGAAATGATAAACCATCGTCAATTCTAATATCAGCTTTAGTCGCAGACAGTGTAAAAGACAAATGGATTTTATCGGTTTCGGAAATAGTAAATGCCTTTATAGTAGGGGTTTTAAACAGAAGCATTTCAATAATGCAAGATGATAAAATCTTAAATCCAGTTGATTTGAGAGAAAATCTTATTGAACGATATACGGATAGCAAATTGAACAATATGAATAAATGGATTGCTGAGTTAAATAATTTCATGAACATTGATGATGATAGAAAATTTAAGCAAAATATTCATAATGATATTAATACAAGAGTATTTGCAGAGTCATTTGAAACACCAACAATAATTACCCCTACAAAACCGTGGAAGAAATTATATGAGTAATGAATTGAGTTATGAAGTAAAGAAGTTATTGGATAGTCAATCTAACTTAGATGTAGAAGAAAATGATGCAGAATATATAATCCAAGGACTATACAAATACTCATTGGATTATGATGATTGCATTCTTCAAGGGGAAAGAAACATAAAACTTACAGTGCAAAAGAATTTCCCTAATAGTATTCCAAAATTTTATGTTTTTGATTATCCAGAACAAATAGAGCATATTTACGAAGATGGAAATGTTTGTTTAGCAACAATAGGAGAAATGATTTACTTTCTACATGAAAATTCCTCTTTGAAGGCTTTTATTAATAAATTTGTAAATTCTTTTATATACACTTTAGATTGGTTTGATAAATATAAGACCTATCCGTTTGGAGATAGAAAACATGGATATAAGGGATTGTTGGATTATTATTTGAATGATTTAAATTTGACTAAAGACCAATATAAGGCGATGGTATTTATAATTTATAATAATAAGTACAGGGGGCATATGCCGTGCATTTGTGGATCCGGGAAAAGACTTAGATATTGTCATGGCAAATATATGTTGCCTATTATAACGAATGATTTGTATAAGAAAGAGTTTCTATATGAAGCAAGTATGATATTAACGGAGGATGGAAAAAATGTCAGCAAATAATCCTCAAAATAAAGATTTTATTTTGTCCATTTTGCTATTTCTAAAAATTTTGCCACAGCTCAAGATGTTTTTGGTACAATAGCTTTTATATTAGCTGTTATCCAAGGAATAACAGCAGTTATTCCTGCTAAAAGTTTCCTTGTAATAGCAGGTGTAATTTTAATGTTAGAATATGTATCTGCATATTATAAAAGTTCTTTTTTTGATAAAGGACATCGTATCAGAGAAATGGGACTTATTGATAATAGTTTTAATGAGAAAAGAATTCCAAACTATAATAGTGAACCTTATTATAATAACTCTATTATATTAAAAGATGAAATAAAGTTATTGGCAAATATACATGAAAATTCTTTGTTTACCTCTAATATAGCGGGGAAAATGTCATTTCCATATTATTTGTTTTCAGCGATTACATTCTTATTTTTTACATTTAAACTATTTATTAGTGGTATGGATGATTACTCATCACTTTTACTGGGCTTTATAGTATCTAGCAGTTTGTTTGATAGAGCCATTAAACTGAATTCTTTGAAAAACATCTCTGAAGAAGTGTATGAGAAAGCAAATGAAATATGTAATGTATATGAAAAGTCTATGGCTGAACCAAGTGTGTTTTTGCCAAAAATAATTGATGTACTTTTACTCTATGAAAATGCAGTATTTGAAACAAAAATAATTCTATCTGAAAGAATATTTAACCAATTAAATACATCGTTGAGTAAAGAATGGTTGGACATTAGGGATAATTATTCAATATACAAAAATCAGGCAGATATGAAGAAATAGCACCTATCTCTCAATCTCCTTACCCATATATTTTTCATAATTTTTTCTGGTTTGATATAGTTCTTTCATATCGGATTTTGAAGAAGAATACTCTTGCATCAGGGTATTCTTTTTTTCATGCAATGAATTTTAACTTCTCCATGTCTTAAAAGAAACATTTAGAATCTGGAAGAAAATTTAGAAAACATCATCTCTATCTAATCCATGATATGGTTTTTCATTATTTATAACACGTTTCAAACAATCTACACTAGCTTGCAAGAAATACAATTCAGTGCCACTAATGTTGCTTTGAGATTTTTTTTGGATAATGTCACAGTGTCGTTTAATATGCCAGATAGCATTTTTAATATTATTTTCTCTTAAATTTTTCATGAGACTATAATAACAAAATAATGAATAGTGAAGATTATAAATTCTAAAAGGTAAGAAATAGTATGCAAATGGTACTGAGGGGAAGGTTTAAAATAAATTAAAATTCTATTTTGCGAAAATATATAACTATTCGGACTAAATATATTTAGTAGTATGTCATTTGTACCCAAATTCTTTCAGGGCTTTTTTATATGCCTCACTATCTTTTTTGTAGTAATCATGTTTTACCCCACTAATGTCGGCAGTGAACACACCGTTTTTAAATGTGTAACTAGCTGTTCTATTTAGCATTTGAGAACCCATTAATTCAATTGTTTCATTTTGGGTATTAATAACAAAATTATCAGCTTCACCACTATCAATTACTCCTTAATTTCCTGAAATAGTAAATGCCCGTTCATTTCTAAATTCATTAATCCAGTAATATTCACCATCTAATGCTTGATTGTTTTGACTGGAACATGATGCGAGTAATACAATTGAAAACAGTAAAATTAACACAGTAATAATTTTTTTCATATGCTATCCTCCTTAATTGAATGTATTATAACAAAATAGATTTACAAAATTGCTACAAAAATGTCTATTATAACATCAAAAATTTCGCTAAATGCAGTTGACAATGTTTAATTCTTAGATTATTATTTGAGTATATTTAAATTTTTTATAATTGCGTACTAAAAATAAAGTAAGGGGATATTCAGTTGGTTGGGAAAAAAATTTCATCTTTAGGTAGTTTTTTAAAAAAAATTTCTTTTGAAAAATCAAATTGGTACGACTATGGTTATAATTATACAGTTTACTTTATCTACACCAGTTCTAGTATATATTTTCGAATTCCTATTAAAATAACTACAAATGAAGAAGTAATTTATAAAAAAATTTTAAATCAGGATACAAATAAACAGGATAGATTTTTCTCTATAGGAAATGAAGCATATTATGAGTTTTTATCGACAAAATTAACATATGAGGTTAAGTGTCAGTGGTTGAAGTTAATCAAAGATGTTGCTTTTGATATTAATTTGTTTAATGAAATGAAATCAAATGAATCAAATAATTCTCAAAAAGCTTTACTTAGAGGTGTTAATTTAAGTGCATTAAATAGTTTAGCAACCATGGAAAAATATAATCAGTACTCTAATAAAGTATCAGTGCAACTATTGAATGATGAAAAGGTGTCATTAATTTCAATTGACTCAGCACAGTTTCCAAATTTACCATCTAATACATATGCAATTATTGGAAAAAATGGGAGTGGAAAAACTAGATTTTTAAATAATTTAGTTTCTAATTATTTGAATAAGTCGAAAAATGATTATTATCTTTCAGACGAGGTAAATAGTTTAGTTTATATCTCTTTTAGTCCGTTCGATTTTCGTGATAATACTATATATAAAGAATTAAATGGCTTTAAATTTTTAGGAATTCCAGAGATAACGACTAGAACATCGAGTTATTTAATGGATTTATTATTACCTAAAATGTATAGTCAAGAGCAATATAACATCGATAAACTATATACTGATAAAATAAAAAATTTTTATCTTTTTGACCCGTTGAGCGAACCTCTTGACTTAAAGAAAGACATTTCTAAAAAGAATGAGTTAATGAATTATTACTATGGTCTGAACCGAAAAGAAATGATATATTTTCGTTCAATTAATAATGATAACATTCTATTATTAGAACTACAAAATATTATTTTTGAATATTTTATCCCAATGAAGGATGCTGAAATAAAACTATTATTTTCAGTGTTAAACAATTATTTTGTTGTTGAGAAATTCACTGACACGTTAATTAGGATAATTAAAGAGCGTAGGATAACAAAAGAAAGTTTAAAGGAATTAATGAATTTTAGTTCAGGTCAAAAGATTTTATCTATTTCATTACTTGGACTTATCATGTTCTCATCAAACAAATCTGTTATTTTGATTGATGAACCAGAAACATTTTTACATCCACCTATGGTGAAACAGTATATTCAATCAATAAACAAAATAGCAAAAGAAAAAAACAGCATATGTATTTTAACTACACATACACCTATTGTTATTCAAGAATTGCCGCATAAATGTGTTTATAGTATAAATGATGGAGGTTTAGAATCATTTAAAACAAAAACATTTGGAGAGGATTTTGTTACACTATATAGTTCTGTTTATGGTTTAGTAGAATCTTTAAATGGATATTCGAATATTGCTTCTAGTTTTAAATTGATCGAGAAAGAAGTAAGTCTATTAGGTAGAAATGCATACGTAGATTGGTTGTTTACAAATGAAACAAATAAATGAAATAAAAAAATACATTGAATTAAAAGATTTTTTTTCTGAAATTCTCTCTGGTCGAAGTGGTATTCCCAAAATATTGTTAACAGATACAACATATACTAATCACATTATAAAGAGGGAAGAAGATTATATACGCTTAGCACAAACTGGCGAATTGTACAAAATAGGAAAAAGTACACAATTACTGGGCATATCAAAAGATAAATTAGAAAATTTTTTTAATAATCATTCAAGTAAAATTAGAAATTTTATACCTGACCCACCAGTTAGTATGCCAATTGGAGTTCCTATATGTCCTTTCTGTGAAAGAGCATTTTCGGGTGGAATGACTATTGAACATGTGCTTCCAAAAAGTGATGCTGTAGAATATACGATCACTCCGGTTAATCTGATAGTTGCTTGTGGAAATTGTAACACTATTGATCATGATACTATGGGGAGTTGTGAAAATACCACTGAAATTAATTTATATTTTGAGTGTTTTGATATCACTGATAATATAGATATTGTTATTGAGAACGATTCACAATTTTACGGAGATATGTATCCAGTCGTGAAATTTAAGAAGTTGCAAGAGAATAATGTTTTACAGAATAGATTAGAGACATTTTGGAACAATTATAATTTAGGGAATACTTATACCAAATCAGCTGTAAAAAATTATAATAAACTAGTACTCCGCTTAATAAGGGATTTCCAGAAAGCAAGAAATCAAGGATCTGAATTAGATATATTACTAAATTTGCTCGGTAAATATAAGACCGATTCACAAGAGTTATACGAAATTGATAAACGCTTTTCGGAGTTTTTTTTTGGATACCGGTTAGCAGAATTTTTTATTAATAATGTAGATGAGCGGAACCAGTTATGTAGTTTTATATGTGAAAAAGTGAGATTTAATTGACCATTTGAAAAGTTTTAACAGAATATCACTTTAATATTTACTTAAATCATTTATTTAAATGAAAATGAAAGTTGTTAAATATCGATATCATACTTTTCCGCATAAGATAAACATATTAGTTTTCAAATAAGAATTGAAAAAAGCTCGTAAACCGTTAGAAATTAGTGAACGTTAAAACTAATCTTTGTTTTTCTGTATTATCTAATATATTTTTCGGGAAAATATAAATTTTTCGGAAAGTTAACTTTGAGAAATCTAGAGTTATGTTTTTTAGGTTTTGCTTCTTCAAAACACTTC
>ERZ773018.1560-NODE-1560-length-12137-cov-3.970452_pt1 | contig 12137 bp, 9 predicted proteins | sample MGYA00580840_ERZ773018 | MGnify/ENA primary metagenome ERZ773018 (study PRJEB29015, sample SAMEA2738125) | human oral metagenome | biome: human oral; feature: human-associated habitat; material: saliva | place: China | collected 2256 ... | reverse complement strand
ATATGAGTTCAGGAAAAATAGGAAAAGAAAAAATAAAAGCTAGACAAGAACAAGAGAAAAAATTGAAAATAGATAGAGATAATTTAATTGCTCCTGGTTGGTTATCTAAAGGTGCAAAAGAAGAATTTGAAAGAATTGTTTTTGAAGCAGGAAAAGTAAATATTTTAGATAACTTAGATTTAGGGATATTAGCCATCTACTGTAACTCTTATGATAGCTATGTAAATGTTAGTAAGAAATTACAAAAAGAAGGACCTGTTTGCTATAAAGAAACTGCCAATGGAGAAATTGAAATTATAAACCCTCTTATAAATGTTCAGGAAAAATATGTAAAACAAATAATGCAATGCTCAACAAAATTAGGATTAGCTACAACAGATAGATTAAAATTAGTTGTACCAATTAGAGAAGAACCTGCTGAAAATAAATTTATAACTTTATTAAAAACAAGAAAGCAAGGCTAATATGATAAAAGATAGGACAACAGCCTATGCAAAATTAGTTGTAAATGGTAAAAAAATAGCAGGTAGAAAGGAGTATTTAGCATGTAAAAGACACCTCAACGATTTAAAAAATAAGAAATTAGAGTATAAATTTGATGTTGAAGAGGCAGAATTTGCTATAAATTTTGCAAATACATTAACATTAAAAGATGGAACTAATTTAAAAACAAGAGGTTTTCAAGAGTTTATAATAGGTTCATTACATGGATGGAAGAAAAAAAGAACAAAAGAAAGAAGATTTAGAGAGGCTTATTTGCAAGTAGGCAGAAGAAATGGAAAAAGTTTCTTATCAGGAGCAGAATCCACAATGTTTAGTACATTGTTAGGAAATAAGGATAGGATATTCTGTGCAGCAACTAAGCAAGACCAAGCCAATATTGTATGGGATGAAATAAGAAACTTTATAGAGTCTGACAATGATTTAAGTGAGCTTTATAAAATAAAAGAACATGATAGAACTATAAAGAGTTTAGCAACTGGAACTGTTATAAGGTCAATAGGTAGAGATACAAAATCAATGGATGGTTTTGGAAATATTCTAGCCATATGTGATGAGTTACATGCACATCCAAATAATCAGATGTATAAACTGTTACTAGATGGTCAAGCTGATGTTGAGAATGCTTTAACATTGGCTATTACAACAGCAGGTTTTAACTTAAATGGTTTCTGTTATGAACACTATAAATTTTGTGAAAAGATATTAGAGGGAGTTGTTGAAAAAGAAACTCTCTTTATTTTTATATGTGAAATGGATAAGGATGATGATATATGGGACTGGAAGAACTGGCTTAAATCTAATCCTTATTTTTTATTTGAGGAAGATGGTATAACACCAAACAAAAAGAAAATAGCTTTATATAGCCAAAAAGCAATAGATGCAAAAGAGAAAGGTGGAGATGAATTAACTAACTTCTTAACAAAGCAATTAAATATGTGGGTAACTGCAAAAGATGGACAATATATTGATTTGAGTAAATTCAAAGAGTGTGAAAGTGATTTGACACTTGAAGATATGAAAGGGAAAAGTGCTTATTTAGGTTTTGACTTATCTAAGGGAGGCGATTTAACAAGTATAGCCTTAGTATTTCCATTAGAAAATAATCAAATATATATTTATAGTCATTCATTTATGCCTGAGTTAAGACTTGCAGAACATGAAAAAACTGATGATGTTCCATATAGGATATGGGTAAGAGAGGGACTTTTAACATTGACTACTGGAGCATTTGGAATAAAGACTGATTATAAGTTTATTGTTACTCACTTAAAAGAGATTATTGAAAGATATAATATTAAAATTTTAGAGTGTGGTTATGATGCTCACAATGCTGGTAGTTTTCTAAGTGATTTAGATTTTTTAGACTGTGATTTAACAGAAGTTAAACAATCTGCTAAAAGTTTAAATGATGCAACAGTGGATTTTGCTTTATCAGTTAAGGCAACTCAAGTTTTATATGATAAGAGAAATAGTTTGTTAAAATGGTCCATTGCTAATGCTACAACTGTTTCAAATAGTTTTGGAGAGATAAAAATTGATAAACAATCTCAAAAAAATAGAATAGATCCTGTTGATGCAATAATAGATGCCTGGAAGATTATGCTAATAAATAAAAAAGAAACAGTAAATAATGATGAAGCTGTTGAAGAATGGCTTGATTTAATCAATAAAAGGAGGTGAGAGAGTGAATATATTTAGAAAATTTTTTAATAAAGGAGAGGAAAAAAAGCAGAAAACAGCAATTAATTCTATGAATTTTGGTGAATTTTTTGGAATAAATGTAAGTTCAGATTTATCAGAAGTAACATATTTTACTTGCTTAAAAGTATTATCTGAAAGTGTTGGGAAGTTATCTTTACACTTGAAAGATAATGATAATAACAGAATATTAAATCATGAGGCATTACAAAAATTGAAATTTTCACCAAATCCGTTTATGACTCCTACACCAATGATGACTTTATTGGAAACATGGAGAAACCATCACGGCAATGCTTATGCTTATCTAAGTTATGATGATAGAGGGCATTTAGTAGGTATTTATCCTTTCCATCCCCAAAAAGTTAGAATATGGATAGATAATGCAAAAATATTCAGTGGTAAAGAAGATTTATATTACGAATATAACAAAGATGGAAAAATATATCTATTTAAAAAAGATGAGATATTGCATTTAAAAGGTGGTTTAAGTAAAGATGGTATTGTAGGTATGTCAGTAAGAGAAACATTAGCTACAACATTAAATGGAACAAAAGCTAGTCAAAAATATTTAAATAATTTATATGATTCCAAATAATCGAGAAACGTATTAGTTATTTTTTCCTTTCTTTCTTCAATATGAGCTTCAACAAAATCATCTAAATTATTTGATAGTTTTTTAAGCTCCTCAATGTCAGTCCCTGCTTTTTTCTGTTTAGGATTATTAGAATCTCCTTTGTAATAGTTTGTTTTATCTTTAAAACGGTAATCAGAAGCACGAATGTTAATCTTTTTTTCTAATAATGATTTATTGCCAAGACTTTCTAAATTTTTTAAATTAACAAGTTTATTTTGTCTATTTTTAGGAAAAATATGCTCAATATCAAATTTTATTTCGGTATTTAATAGCTTTTGTTCTGGATTCATAAAAGCCCACCAAGTAAGCATAGACCTTGTAATTGGTCTTTGATTATTAAATATGTAATCATTAAATACCTTTTCTAATTCTTCTCTTTTATATTTGTAGTTCTCAAATGTTATTGGATTGTCATTAACTATGTTAATCATTTCATTATAGATAGGTCCTCTTAAGGAATTTACTCCTGGATTCATAATTGCGGATGCCCAAATGAATCCAATAGATTTACCTAAAAAATCATTAAATGCTTCTTGATTAAGTAATCCATCATTATCTTTGTTTTTCATAAAATACACAGAAGTAAAGTATGTCCACATACCATTAGGTGCATAATATAGAACAAATAACTTTCTTAATACATCTTTAGAAAATTTTTCAGAATTTTGATTTTCAACATCATTCCAAAAGTTTGCAAGTTCAATAAGGTTATTAAAAACATCTTCGTTTTTAAGCAATTTATAATCATCTTTTTCATAAAATTTTCTTAAAGCTTCTGTTGTTGTATTCTTATTTCCCATCAAAGCCCTTTCATAATACATATATCTTGTAAAAAGCTCATCCATAGGAGACCCACTCTTTACTTCAAAAAACTCACTACAAATAGTTTCTAATTCTCTCCATTTCTTGATGAATTTATCTTTTTCTCCTTTAACAGAAAACATTTTATAAAACTGTGCTTTAAATATGTCTGAATCAGACAAAGGAAGACCTCTATCGTTTAATGTAGAAAAAATTCTCAATGCAGTATCTTGTGACAATGCCTCTATCGGTAGTAAGATACAATTTTTCATTATACGATTTGGCATATAAGGAAAATATCCTGGATATTCATTCAAGAATTTATCTATTTTCTCTTGAAAATATTGAAAATTCTTAGCATATCTACTTTTCTGACTTGAGTTAGTTTTTCCTGATTTTAAAATTGAAAGAAATTCTTCTTTGTCTTCGTCAGTTGCAACTTCAGAGTCAATCTTTAATCTATTTTTATCTGGTTTATCAAATTCATCAGTTTTCCAGATACATTGAGCAATATTCTTTTTGGTTGTAATTGATTGTTCATCTTTCATATTCTCAAACTTATCATAAAAAGCCCTTAATAAAAGCATTAACGTAGTCAGTCTTTGCTGTCCATCAATTATCTCGGATTGCCTATTGTTCTTAAAAGTAACAATAGGTCCTAAAAAATACTCGTCATCGTTGAATTTATCCTTATCATTATCAGGAAATATAAAAGCAAACAAATCTTCCCAAAGTGTTCTACATTCATCTTCATTCCATGCATATGGTCTTTGATAGTCTGGAATCAAAAAGTCCGCATTTTTATCTGAAAATAATTCTTGAATTGTTTTATCTTCTATGTTTAATTTTGACATTATTTTCCTCCTTATTTTAGCATTAAAATTAATCAATATATTTTATATTTCCGCTTGCTGATTTTTTTAGTCTGTTCATTATTGAAAATCCGAGTCCCTTTTCATCACAACCTTCAACAACAATCAAATCAACATTATTTTCATCGAATTCTCTAAGCCCTCTAAATAATATTTTTGACATTTCTCTTAAGTCAAAAACTGAACCCAATGATAATATATTTTCACTTTCCACATTTAAAAATGTTTCGTCAAACTTAAAAATTCCAATTTTTAAGTCTTTATTTTCTTTTATTATTTTTTCAATCTCAATTGATGATTTTTTTCTGTCTTTAGCTGAAATTACTACAACTTTTGCCTTTGGTGCATAATGTTTATACTTTTGCCCAGGTGATTTTGGAATTGTATTTTCTGTTACGATGGCATCATCAATTAAAATTTCATCTTCATATTTCAAAAAGTCTTCCTTCGTGTAAAAGCCCGGTCTTAAAATCGTATATGGTTTTTTAGTCAAATCCAAAACTGTTGATTCTATTCCTATATTGCAAAGTCCACCATCTAATATTACAGATATTTTACCATTCATATCAGTAAAAACATCTTCTGCAGTCGTTGGTGACGGCTTTCCTGAAATATTTGCAGAAGGTGCAGCTATTGGAACACCACATTGCTTTATAAAACTTCTTGCAATTTCATTATTCGGCATTCTAATTGCAACAGTATCAAGTCCACAACTAATGGCATCAGGAATTATCTCCTTCTTTTTCATAACAACAGTCAGTGGCCCTGGCCAAAAATGATTTAAAAATTCTTTTATCTCATCACTTAATTCATAAACCAAATTTTCCATCATATCATAATCTGAAATATGCAATATCAAAGGATTATCCTGTGGTCTATTTTTGGCCTTAAAGATTTTTGAAACTGCAACATCTGATAACCCATTTGCTCCTAAACCATACACAGTCTCGGTTGGAATTGCAACAATTTCATCATTTAATATTAATTTTGTAGATTTTTCTATATTTTCTTTCGTTGGTTTTAATATTTCAGTCATAAACTATTTTTCAATTCCTAAAGATTTTTTTGCTAAATGGTCTGCAAGATCATTATATTTATCATTTGAATGTGCCTTAACCTTCACAAATAAAATCTCTATTTCCTTTCTAAATTCTTTAATCTTATCTCTATATCCTATAGTAAGAGGTAAATTACATTTCCATTCTCCATTAGCCCAAGATGAAATACCTTGATAATCGTAAAAGACAGTTATTTTTTTCTTTTTAAGCCTTATTGCCTCACAAATAGCCCTAATTGACCCGAAAAGCTCTCCCGTTACATTTCTACTCTTTGTAACTTCAGGATTTTCTCCCTTTCCAAAAAGTTCAATAACTTCATCTTTTAAAATTAGGACAACTCCATAACCATATTCTAAAGTATCTTTTTTATAAGAACCGTCAACATAGGCCACAATTTCATCTTCAGCAATGTCTTCTAAATTAAAGCCACCGCTTTTAACTTCTATATTTTCATTATTCAAATACTCTTTAGCTTCTTCTAAAGTTGGAAAAGATTTATAAATCGCCCCTGAAAAACCTGTAACTTGTTTTTTACAATCTTCCCAATTATTATAAATTCCGACTGATTTTCCAAATTTTACCACATAATACTTCTTAGCCAAAAATAACTCCTCCTATTTCTTTTTCCAAGTTGTTGATGAAAATAAAATTAGTATTGGGAATATTTCAAGTCTTCCTGCAAGCATTGCAAAAGATAAAACTATCTTATTAAAGTCAGTAAGACTTGCATAACTTCCTGTAGGTCCTACAATTCCCATTCCAGGTCCAATATTATTAAATGTAGCCATCACGGCTGAAAATGCAGTTAAAAAATCCGGAACTGAAAAAGATATTAAAATTGTAAAAATAATAACTAAAAATATATAAATTACAAAGTAAGTCTTCACCTCTTCTAAAACTTCTTTAGGAACAGGTTTATTATCCACTTTCACGCTTAAAACTCTTTTCGGATTTATCGCCTTTCTAAATTGTAAAATAGATGACTTTACTAAAATTATAAGTCTTGAAATTTTTAACCCTCCGGCAGTTGAACCTGCACATGCCCCTGTAAACATCAAAAACAAAAGAATTGAATGGGAAAAAGCCGTCCATTTTCCAAAATCAACAGTAGCATACCCTGTAGTAGATATTATTGAAGAGACTGTGAAAAATATATCTCTCATCGCCTTTAGATATGAAGTATAATTATTTCTTATATTGAAAAATATTAAAATCACACTTCCAAAAACTATAAATAAATACCATTTTAACTCTTCACTTTTAAATCCATCTCTAACTTTTCCTATTAAAATTATATAAAATAAATTAAAGTTAATTCCAAAAGTTATCATAGCAATTGCCAAAATAATTTCAACCGCCGGGCTATTATAATAAGCTATTGAACTTGCTTTTATTCCAAAACCGCCCGTTCCTGCTGCTCCAAAAGCATGAATAAATGAATCAAAAACAGGATGCCCTGCTAAAATAAGTACAATTATCAAAATTCCGGTCATTGCAAAATAGATTTTATATAAAATTCTTGCAGTATAACTCATCTTCGCAACAAGTTTCCCAAAAACAGGACCCGGAACTTCTGCTTTCATAATATGAGAATGTCTATTTGAACGAGGTAAAATTGCAAGAGCAAAAACTAAAATACCCATACCTCCAATCAAATGTGTAAAACTTCTCCAAAAAAGTATTGAATGACTAAGTGCTTCGACATCTGTTAAGATACTTGCTCCTGTAGTAGTAAAACCACTGGAAGTTTCAAAAAAAGCATCTATAAAACTTGGTATCGAACCCGAAAAAATAAATGGTAAAGAACCGAAAGCAGATAAGAGTATCCAAGATAAAGCAACTATTACAAATCCCTCTTTCTCATAAAATGCTCCACTACCATCTGCTTTATGTCCGATTACATATCCACTTAACAATAATAAAATTATTGTCGCTAAAAAACTTAAAATATTACTAATATCTTCTTTATATATGAGAGAAACAATAATAGGTAAAAGTAGAAAACCTGCCTCAATATATAAAATTTTGCTCAAAATATATCTTATAATTTTCTTATTCATAATACACCTATGCCAAAATACAATCTATATTTTGTATCAAATTTGCCTTCGAAATCACTATTACAGTATCATTTACCATTATAGAATCTTCTCCCGTTGGGAAAATTAGTTTATTATCTCTAATTATGTATGCTATAAGTACATTATCTTTTATTTTCAACTCTTTTAGTGGGATATCCAGTACTTTAGATTTTTTATTTACTTTTATCTCAACAGCCTCAGCATTATTTGATAATCTATGCAAAGTCTCTATATTTGATCCCTCGCTATTAATAATTGACCTTACTACACTAATTATTATGTCAGAAACTAATCTTTTTGGTGTAACAAATGAAAATCTTTCAGTAGATGGAATTATATTTAAAAGAGAAATTCTACTAACTTTTGCAACAGCTTTTTTTACATTAAGTTTTTCAGCAAACATTCCTAACATAATATTTTCTTCATCAATCCCTGTTAATGCTACACAAGCATCATAATTTGTTAATCCCTCTTCATCTAAAACATCAGAGTCTGAACCATCTGCACAAATAACTTTAACATTTGATGGAAATTTTTCGCTAAATGAAGTTGCCAGATCTCTATTAACTTCAACCAGCTTAATTTTAATATTTTCACGAATTAAGTTTGAAATTAAGTAGTAAGAAATTCTACTACCACCTATTATAAAAACGGATTCTATCTTTTTATTTCCACCTTCTAATATATTGTAAAATTTATATGCAAATTCATCAGTTCCTGTGAAATAAACTTTATCATTTTCTCTAATAATGAAATCTCCTGATGGAATAAAAATTTCATCTTTTCTTTCAACTATTCCAATTAAAATTTTTATATTAAACTTTTGTTGCAAATCTGAAATTTTGATATCTTTCAATGGACTGTCCTTCCCAACAGAAATTCCTATAAGCTTCACTCGCCCATCTGCAAAAGTTTCAACTGAATGTGCAAATGGATACTTTAACCCTCTGGAAATTTCTCTTGCAGCGACAAATTCGGGATTAATTACTAAATCAATTCCCAATACTTCCTTTACAAAACCAGACTTAGAAGAATATTCCGGATTTCTAACACGTGCAATAGTATACTTTGCTCCCATATTCTTTGCAAAGATACAAGATATAATATTTGTTTCGTCACTTTCAGTTACAGAAATAAATACATCGCTATCTGCAACTCCCGCCTCTTCTAAAACATCATAGTTCGTTCCACTTCCGGAAATTCCCATAATATCATATTTAGATAACATTTCATTTAGTATTTCTTGTCTTTTTTCTATTAAAATAATATCATTGTCTTCTGTATTCAAATCAGTAAATAAATACTCTCCAACCTTCCCGGCTCCAACTATTATAATTTTCATAAATACCTCCAATTCATAGTATATCATATTTTTAAAAAACTTCAATAGAAAAAAATATTTTATACAAACCGTCATTTTATTGATATTCATTATTAAAGTTTTAAGGATATTCCTATGGGTAAAATAAACTTGAAAAACAAATAAGTTTTTAAATATTTTAAAATTTTAGGAGGAATAAAATGGCTTTTGAATTAGTAAAATTGAATTATGCTTATGATGCACTAGAACCTGTAATAGATAAAGAAACTATGGAAATTCATCATAGCAAACATCATCAAGCTTATGTAAATAACTTAAATAATTTAATTAAAGATACAGTGTTTGAAGAAGCTTCATTAGAAGAAATTTTAACACATTTAGAACATGCTCCAGAAGAAAAAAAGAATGGAATTAGAAATAATGTAGGTGGAGTTTTCAATCATAATCTATTCTGGGAAAGCATGATTCCAGGTGGATCAAAAGAACCTATTGGAGAAGTTGCTAAAAAAATTAATGAAAAATTTGGAAACTTTGAAACTTTTAAAGAAGAGTTCAACAAAAAAGGTGCAGGACAATTTGGTTCAGGTTGGGTATGGTTAGTATCTGATAAAGAAGGAAATATCGAAATAATTGCAACTCCTAACCAAGATTGCCCAATTTCTTGTGGAAAAGTTATTCTTTTAGGAAATGATGTTTGGGAACATGCTTATTATTTAAAATACCAAAACAGAAGAGCTGAATACCTAAAAGAATGGTGGAAAGTTGTAAACTGGGATATAGTTGAAGCAAGATACCAAAAAAGAAATCCTGAATTTTGTGGCTGTGGCTGTGGTTGTGGATGTTAATTAAAATATTAAGAGATTTCAAACGAAATCTCTTTTTTTTATTGTACAATAACAGGTTTCCGCATTTCCTCTCAATGTGAAATATCGTAGAAGGATGAGGTTCTTCTATACAAAAATAGCCGACTCGAAATTAAGTCGGCTAACATTTTATAAACTTTCAATCCAATTTTTAATTATTTCATCACTATCTTTAATGTCAAATCTTCTTCCTTCTTTTAGAACTGAACCCTTACAGGAATTTTTCAATTCTTTGTTAGTATTTCCCATTAAACTTTCTCCTGAAGTCGCAAAAGGAATAATAGTTTTTCCTGTTAAATTATAACTTTCTAAAAAAGTATTTATGATTGTAGGTGCAACATACCACCAAATAGGAAATCCTACATAGATAGTATCATAGTCATCAATATTATTAATCTTGTTTGCTATTTCAGGTCTAAATGATTTGTTTTTCATTTCGATACTGCTACGACTATTTTCATTCATCCAGTTTAAATCTTCATCTGTGTAAATTTCCTTAGGCACAATTTCGTGTAAATCCGCTCCTGCAATTTTTGAAATTCTTTCTGCAAGTTTTTTTGTTACTCCACTTGCACTGAAATATGCAACTAATTTTCTACTCATAACCAGTACCTCCTATCTCCTATTTATTCAATATTTCCTTAATATCATTGATGATTAAATCTTTTGAAATTCCATTTTCAAGGAGTAATTTTTCTGCAACAACTCTATCCGGAAAATTCTTTTTAATCCCATAATTCTTAACCTTTAAATCGGATGTTCCAAAAAATCTTGAAATTTTTTCTCCAAAACCTCCATCTATAGCTCCATCTTCTAAAGTTATTACCAATTTATGATTTTCTTTTAATTCTTCAAGCAATTCTTCATCCAATCCTGTAATGAATCTTGGATTTATCAAAGTAATGTCTCCCAATTCATCTGCAATTTCTTTTCCAAGTTTATAGAAATTACCAAGAGCAATTATGGCCACATCTTTTCCCTTTTTTGTAACTTTGTATTTATTTAAAATAGAATAATCCGTTTTGTCTTCTTCTCCTGTTGATACTAAATCTAATGCAGGGACTCTTATTGCAACAGGATGTTCATTTTGATTTAATCCCCACTCCATCATCTTTAAATGTTCTTCTTTATTTGTAGGAGCAAGGTAAACCAAGTTTGGAATATTTGAAATCATCGGTATATCAAAAATTCCAAGATGAGTCACATCATTTGCTCTATAAACAGACGCATAATAAACTAATATCAATGCAGGATTATTATTTAGACACAAGTCTTGAGAAAGTTGGTCATAAGTCCTTTGGATAAATGAACTACATACACAAAAAACAGGTTTTGCACCATTTTTTGCAAGTCCTGAAGACATAGCTACTGCATGTTCCTCTGCAATTCCAACATCGATATATTGTTTGCCCATTTTTTCCCTAACTTCTTTTGACAATTCAAAATCTCCAGGTGTTCCCGCAGTCAAAACAGCAACAGTTTTATCATTTTTAACTGAATTTATCAAAAAGTCTAAAGTTATAGAACTATAATCTTCGTCTTTTTGTCCACTTTTATTTCTCTTAAATTCTCCTGTTTCAATATCAAAAGGTGCTCCAAAATGAAAATCTTCTTTATTTATTTCTGCAGGTTTGAATCCGTTACCTTTATTTGTCGAAAGATGAACAACTATAGGTTTGCCAATGTTCTTCACGGACTTAAATGCTGAAATCAGTTCTTCAATATCATTTCCTTCATCAACATAGATATAATTAAGTCCCATGGCTTTAAAAATATTATTTTCAGCTTTTCCTTTTGTTTTTCTGAGTTCAAAAAGATTCTTGTAAATACCTCCATGATTTTCAGCAATGGATTGATTATTATCATTTATAACTACAATCATGTTACTATCAAGTTCAAAAACATTATTAAGTCCTTCATAAGCTTCTCCTCCACTTAAAGAACCATCTCCTATAACTGCAATAATATTTTCGTTATCTCCTTTTAAATTTCTAGCTTTTGCAAGACCGCATGCAAGACTTATTGAAGTTGAAGTATGCCCGATAGTAAAGAAATCATGTTCACTTTCTTTAGGAGAAGTATATCCCGTAACTGAACTATATTTTTCAGGAATCATAAATGCATCTTTTCTTCCTGTCAACATTTTGTGAACATAAGTTTGATGAGATACATCAAAAACAATCTTATCTTTTGGAGAGTCAAAAACATAATGAAGTGCAACTGTAAATTCCAATGATCCAAGATTAGGACCTATATGTCCCCCCTTTTCGCTAAGTCTTTTTAGCAAATGTGCTCTAAGCTC
>ERZ773018.1558-NODE-1558-length-12149-cov-2.807508_pt1 | contig 12149 bp, 10 predicted proteins | sample MGYA00580840_ERZ773018 | MGnify/ENA primary metagenome ERZ773018 (study PRJEB29015, sample SAMEA2738125) | human oral metagenome | biome: human oral; feature: human-associated habitat; material: saliva | place: China | collected 2256 ... | reverse complement strand
TTCCGTTGCAGCATTACGTGGTTTGGGTATCCTGCCCGATGGCTTGATTCTGCGTTGTGAGCGTGATGTTCCGGAATCGCACCGCGCCAAAATCGGTAACGCCTGCGATGTTGATACTGCCGCCGTTATCTCATGTCCCGATGCCCCCAGCATCTACGATATTCCCAAAACCCTTCATTCCCAGAAGCTCGACGATTATATTCTGGAATACTTCGGCATGACTGCCCCTGAGCCAGATTTTACGCAGTGGGATCGTTTGTTGGATGCGGTGCACCGCCCCTCCGCCGACGTTAACATTGCCCTCGTGGGTAAGTATATCGATCTTCCCGATGCATACCTCTCGGTTTCTGAGGCTCTGCGCGCCGGGGGCTTTGCGAATAATGCAAAGGTCAATATCAAATGGGTCGCTGCAGACCTATGCGCCACTGATGAGGACGCAGACCATCAGCTGCACGATATGGATGCCATTTTGGTACCTGGCGGTTTCGGTATTCGCGGTCTAGACGGCAAGATCGGCGCATTGAAATATGCTCGTGAACATAAGATTCCTACTCTGGGCATTTGCCTGGGGCTGCAGTCCATGGTGATTGAGTACGCTCGAAACGTTTTGAATCTTTCTGATGCATCCTCAACCGAGTTTGACCCGCAGACAACAATGCCGGTCATTGCCACGATTGAAGAACAAAAGCAGTTTGTGGAAGGCGCAGGTGATTTGGGCGGAACCATGCGTTTGGGTCTGTACACAGCTAATCTGGTTCCCGGTTCACAGGTTGCTCAGGCCTATGACGAGACCGAAGTGGCGGAACGGCATCGTCACCGGTACGAAGTTAATAACGAGTACCGTGAGCAGCTTGAGAACGCGGGCTTGGTTATCTCCGGTACTTCACCGGATTCCTCGCTCGTGGAGTATGTTGAGCTCCCCGCTGATGTGCATCCTTACTATGTGGCGACTCAGGCGCATCCGGAGTACCGTTCGCGTCCTACGCGGCCGCATCCGCTTTTTGCGGGACTGGTGAAAGCAGCTCTCAAACGTAGCGGTAAAGAATAAGAACTTTCTTCATAAGAAGTCGCGGACTGATTGCCGATGTAGTCCGCGACTTTGCTCTGCCAAAGGAAAATAAAAACGTCAGCGCTGTCAGCTGATATCTCTGTCCTTAAGGTTCTGACTCTGGCGACCGCAAGTATGCAAATTAGAATAGGGATATGAACACTTCAGAGAACAAGAATCCGTATCGAATAGACCCTATGTATGCTGATGTGATCGATGCTCCCTCAACGCGAGAAATCCTAAGCCGTGAGGTGCAGTATAGCGGATATGTTCTCCAAGCAGCCGTGGAGCACTATGATCTTGACGGGCACGGTACCACTTTAACGCGGGATGTTATCGACATGCCGGGTTCCGTTGCGGTTGCCGCGTTGAACAACCGGAATGAGATTCTGCTTCTGCGCCAGTATAGGCATCCCGTGCGTATGAACCTCTGGGAGGTTCCCGCAGGACTTCTTGATATTACTGGTGAAGACCCTCTTCATGCAGCCCAGCGCGAACTCGCGGAAGAAACCGACCTTGGAGCTCATCACTGGCGCAGCTTGATCGATTATTACACGACTCCGGGAGCCGCTTCGGAAGCGGGTCGTATATACCTTGCCCAAGACCTGTACGAGATTCCTGAAGCAAACCGTATAGTACGCAGGGGCGAAGAAGCGGAGATCACCTACCGGTGGGTTCCTCTTGACGCTGCCGTACAGCTGGTGCTGGCAGGGCACATCCATAACGGGTTGGCGAACCAGGCGATTATGGCGGCTTACGTTGCATCCCAGGTGGGGTTTGCCAACCTGCGCTCGGCCACCGATAGCTGGGATTTTCACCCTTATCTGGGCGGGCGGCGCACCCGGTACCGGAATGTTCACTAAAACTGTGTGATGGTATCTCCTGTGACTGGGCGCTCTTCCCGCAGCCACACCCGGCCCACCCCGCTGCAGGCTGGTGTAGAACAGTACCTTACCTATTTGCGTGTTGAAAAAGGCAGCAGCGATAATACGGTACTTTCGTACACGCGCGATTTGCGCCGCTACAGTGCGTACCTTGCCACGCGCGGTATTATCGCTCCCGAGCGCATCCGCACCGCTGATGTGCGTGCGTTTATGCGGGAACTCGCTAACCCCACCGTGCCACTACCCGAGCCGCAGACAGCGCAAGACCGTAAAGCCGCTGAGCAGGACGCTCATGATGCCCTTGCCGCAACGATTTATGCGGGTGATAAAGCATCTGCTGCGCCCCCGCCGCACAATTCGCTCAGTGCACCAGCGGGGCAAATTCTGCCGGTTCCGCTGGGTCCTAACTCTATTGCCCGCACTATGGCAGCGGTGCGGGGCGCGCACGCTTTCTGGCATAGTTCCCGCACCACTGACACCGACCCGGCGGCGGCGGTGAAGCCTCCCAAAAACGTCAAACGGTTACCTAAGGCTGTCACTGTTGAGCAGATGCAGCGGCTTCTTGCGGTTCCGTCCCTGGAGACCCCTACCGGTTTGCGGGACCGGGCGATCTTGGAATTTTTGTATGCCTCGGGTGCGCGCGTCAGTGAGATGTTAGCCGCTGATATAGACGATGTGCACCTGGGGGAGAGCACCACCGATGAGCACGGTGAAACTGTTACTTTACCCGGGTATGTGCGGCTATTCGGTAAAGGGGGGAAAGAGCGGCTGGTTCCGGTGGGGTCGTATGCGCAGCGGGCCCTTCAGAACTATCTGGTGCGTGCCCGCCCCGTATTTGCCGCACATGGTAAAGGTACCGCCGCGCTATTCCTTAATGGGCGCGGTAGCCGCCTGGGTCGGCAGGGTGCGTGGCTGATTCTTAAAAGCGCCGCCGAGCAGGCGGGGCTGGCCCAGGATTTTTCGCCTCACTCAATGCGGCATTCTTTTGCTACACACCTGCTGCAGGGCGGGGCCGATATTCGGGTGGTGCAGGAGCTTTTGGGCCACGCTTCTATTGCCACCACCCAGGTGTATACCCGGGTGAGCCCCGAGGGGATGATGGAGGTGTACCGGATGGCGCATCCACGAGCCAACTACCCCACACGGTAGGAAATGTATGCGTGCGCCTTGGTGCACTGTACCCATCCGCTGCGCCGGTTCGCGCGTAAGGCTACCGAAAGATTCTGCGGTGCGCAAAATCATGTGTAATATTTATTCTTCGTGTTACAAAAATGTAAAAAATGTGTTTCTCCGTGTAAAACCCACCAAACCCACTAGGGTGGCCCGGTAGTATCGTGACTATCGCCGAATCGGCCGCGCCCAACCGCAACTATCCCAGAGCGTGGCTGTTCATGAGATTAAAGGCTATCTCAGGCGGTGCAGACGCACAGTATCGTGCGTGCCCCGAACGGAAGGGATACATGTTATGAGCACGGCATCAGCCCACAACTCATCACCCAAAAACACGGTAGAAAAGAAGCCGTTCTATAAAGACCCCACCCACATGCTGTACCTCTCGGTGATTGCTGCCGTCATTATCGGCTGCGTGCTGGGGCTGACCGCGCCGGGCTTCGCTAAAGGTCTGGCGCCCATCGGTACCGGGTTTATCGCGCTTATTAAAATGATGATCGCCCCCGTCATTTTCTGCACCATCGTCCTCGGGGTTGGCTCCATTGCAAAGGCTGCGACCGTGGGGAAAGTGGGCGGTATGGCGCTGCTGTATTTTGTGCTCATGAGCACCTTTGCGCTCGGTATTGGTCTAGTGGTTGGCAATATTATTGAGCCCGGCAGCGCCCTGCACTACGACCCTGCCACCACTAAATACACCCTCCCCAACAACAGCAGCGGGAGCCATGGCGGGGGAGATACCGTGAGCTTTCTGCTGGGCATTATCCCCACCTCCCTGCTTTCTGCACTGACAAACGACAACATTCTGCAGACCCTGTTTGTGGCTCTGCTGATGGGTTTTGCGCTGCAGAAAATGGGCCCGGTCGGCCAGCCCATCCTAAAATTCCTCACCTACTGCCAAGCGCTGGTGTTCCGCCTGCTCATGATGATTATGTGGCTGGCACCGCTGGGGGCATTAGGCGCTATCGCAGCGGTTGTCGGGTCCACCGGGCTGCAAGCAATCTCGTCTATGTTCGTGCTCATGGCCGCCTTCTACATCACCTGCATCCTATTTGTTGTGGTGGTGTTGGGCAGCATCCTTAAACTGTTCGCAGGGGTGAACATTTTTAGCCTGCTGAAATATTTGGCGCGGGAATACCTGCTGATTTTCTCCACCTCCTCCTCCGAGGCGGCCTTGCCGCGGCTGATCGCTAAAATGGAGCACCTTGGCGTCTCAAAACCTGTAGTGGGTGTGGTTGTACCCACCGGGTACTCCTTTAACCTGGACGGTACCGCTATCTACCTGACCATGAGCGCACTATTCGTGGCCGAGGCAATGGGTACCCCGCTGGCGCTGGGTGAACAGCTTTCTCTGTTGGTTTTCATGATTATTGCTTCAAAGGGCGCCGCTGGTGTCTCGGGTGCGGGTATCGCTACCCTGGCTGGTGGTTTGCAGTCGCACCGCCCTGACCTCGTGAACGGTGTGGGGCTGATTGTGGGTATTGACCGTTTCATGTCCGAGGCGCGCGCCGTTACGAACTTTACCGGCAACGCCGTGGCGACTGTGCTCATGGGTAAAGCCGTTAAAGAGATTGACATGGACAGGGTGCGTTCCGTCCTAAAAGGCGAACTTCCCTTTGACGAGAACACCATGGGGGATGCCCTGCACGGCGACCAGTACGTGGATGATGCAGTGGCTCAGAAATCGCCAACCAAACAGATTCCCGTTGTGCCGCCCGAGAACATAAAGCCACGCACGCACATCGACTCTGGGCAGTAGCAGAGAGCTTGAACGCATCCGTTCAACCTCAACCGCCCCGTACCCCTGAGTTCCACCTCACGTTTAGGCTCTGGGATACGGGGCAAATACTGTAACCTTATAATCAACAGTAAATTTCGCACACGAAGGTGACATAGTTGACTGAAGCACCGGAACAAGAACTCGGGCCCACCGGCCGCCCCCTCCGCGAATACCCCGACCCCGCGCCCATACAACAGCACGGTCCCGCGCGCATCATCTCGATGGTGAACCAGAAGGGTGGGGTGGGTAAGACCACCTCAACCATTAATCTTGGTGCGGCCCTTGCTGAATGCGGGCGTAAAGTTTTACTCGTGGATTTTGACCCGCAGGGCGCGCTCTCTGCGGGATTCGGCGCGAACCCGCACGAGCTGGACTTGACCGTCTATAACGTCATGATGGACCGCAAGGTAGACATTAAAGACGTCATCCAAGGCACCGGTGTTGAGAACGTAGACCTGCTCCCGGCGAATATTGACTTGTCCGCAGCTGAGGTGCTGCTGGTGAACGAGGTGGCTCGTGAGCAGGTGCTGGCATCTGCGCTCCGTAAAGTTCGCGACGAGTACGACGTAATCCTCATTGACTGCCAGCCTTCCCTGGGGCTGCTTACTGTGAATGCTCTCACCGCCTCTGACGGCGTGATTATTCCCCTCATCTGCGAGTTTTTTGCCCTGCGTGCTGTCGCGTTGCTGAACGACTCAATCCAGAAAGTGCAGGATAGGCTCAACCCCGACCTGGACATTGTTGGCGTACTTGCCACCATGTTTGATGCACGCACCACCCACTCCAAAGAGGTACTGGCCCGCATTATTGACGCATTCGGCGATAAGGTGTTCGACACCGTCATTAAACGCACCGTTAAATTCCCGGATGCGACCGTCTCATTTGAGCCGATCCTGAACTACGCCACCAACCACCCAGGCGCACAGGCGTACCGGCAGGTGGCGCGTGAGCTAATCTATAAGGGCGGCGCACCCTAGCCCCAGCCGGTCGCCCCAATACGTACGCGGATGCTGTAGCACGGTGCGGGACTGCACCGGGTACGGTGTCCGCGTTTTCATCGGGGTACCTGCGGACCGCTGTTGAGGCTGGGGCCGCCTGTCGCGGTGCCGTGTTGTTTAGCCTCCGCTGGACCCGGTAAAATGTGTGACGTTAGGTTCGCCCCTGTAGTTACAGGTGGCGTGCACCTGCCCTAAGTATTTTGAAGCATCCAAGAATGGAGCATAGGTCACCCATGACCGAAACCGTCGCTGCCGAGAGGGTACCGACACCGACTGGGCCGAACAGCCCTACACCCCCGGTGCCAGGTGCCGGGTTCACTCTCACACTCACTAATTTTGAGGGCCCCTTTGATCTGCTGTTGACCCTCATATCGCGCCGTAAACTCGATATTACAGATATCGCGCTCGCTGAAGTTACCGACGAGTTCATCGCCTATCTGCATGCCCTCTACGAGCATGGCACCGCCGAGGCGCTGGATGAGGCGAGTGACTTTATGGTGACTGCCGCAACACTGCTTGAGTTAAAGGCTGCGCGTCTGCTGCCGCACCATAATGATCCGCTGCAACAGGATGTTGCGCTTGTAGAGGCCCGTGACTTGCTGTTTGCACGGCTTCTGCAGTACCGCGCCTACCGTGAAGTTGCCGCTATTTTTGCTGCACGCTGGCAAGCGGAAAATCAGCGGTTTGCCCGCGCCGTGGCCTTAGAACCGGTTTTTGCGAAGGCACTTCCGGAGCTTGTGTTTGAGGAAGGGCCCGAGGAATTCGCACGTATCGCTGCGGCGGCGTTCGCACCTAAAGCTAGTCCCGCTGAACCGGAGCCAGAGGTAATTGTTGAAGAACTCAACGAACACCTGCACGTTTCCACCACCACTATAGCCGCTGAGGAACGCACTATTTTAGATGCGCTCCTAGCGGGTGCGCCTGCGGTACGGTCGGTGCGGTTCAGCGAGCTTGTGCGCGGGGCCGGTGAGCTTGAGACGGCAGTAGTGCGTTTTTTGGCATTACTGGAACTCTATAAAGAGGGGGCGGTGACCCTCAACCAGGACGCGCCTTTGGGAGAGATTTCGGTGAGCACAACCGCATTGTCCCGCGATTTTGTGCCCCACGACCCGGCCGACTTTACAGCGGCAAGCAGCGATACCGTACCCGCCGCAGCGGCGCCTGAGCTGCGGGCACACCCTGGGAAGGGGAAAGCATGAACACTGGCGCCACCGGCGGTAACCGTTTTGAGGACGAATTTACTGAATCAGACCTGAGTATTGTGAACCTTGGGTATTGGGACCCCGGATCCGATACGGAAATAGCGTCGGGTGTCGGGCAAGAAGGCGCAGCGAGCGATGCTGACGCCCCAGAACCCAACAACACTGTGCAGACACCGCCCCAGAGCAAAGGGCTTACAGTATCTAGCCTCCCCGATAAGGACACAAACAAGACCCCATCAGGGCAGCGAGCGCCCCAGCACCCCAGCGGCCGAACCATGGGTGCTGCTGCTGTTGATGCTGAGGACGAGTTTTCCCGCGTGGAGCGTATACCGGGCGGGGTGAAAGCAGCGATTGAGGCTGTCTTAGCGGTCGCTGACGCCCCGGTGAGTGTGCGTGAGCTATCGGCTGCGCTGATCGTGAATGAGCGGGCGGTGGAGGCTGCCTTAGACGAACTGTACCGTGAATATAACGGGGACGAATCAGACTACGGTGATGATGGGCCTTCTCGGGAGCCGAGAGGTTTTGAACTGCGCCGGGTAGGGGGCGGCTGGCGTTTGTACTCTCGTGCCGATTTTGCGCCCTGGGTGGCCCGGTTTGTGACCCGCAGCCAGAGCGCCACATTGAGCAAATCGGCGTTTGAGACGTTGGCTGTGATCGCGTATCAGCAGCCGGTTACCCGGGCTCGTGTTGCAGCGGTGCGCGGCGTGAATGCTGATGCCGCGGTGCGGCAGCTGGTGCACCGCCAGTTGGTGCGTGAGGCTGGTAAGGAAGAAGGTACAGGGGCGGCCCTGTATGAGACGACTGAGCTTCTGTTGGCGAAACTGGGGTTGGACTCGTTGGATGAGCTGCCGGAGCTTGCCCCGTTTTTGCCGGATGATACGGAGGCGGCACTTTTGGCAGATGATGCGTAGATACTTATAACGGGCTCCGCAGATGGGTAATGCGTGTAATACTTCAGGCCCAGGGGAGTGCTGCGGAACGTGCGGGCAGTGAGCCCGGGATATAACAGATAAATTGTAGAAAATACTGACAGGATATTAGGAAAACTGATGGCATACGGAAAGAATAATTCCCGCCCCGGACATACGGGCGGTTCCAAAGGCTCGGGCCCGCAAGGCGGTGGCCGCAAGGCTAAGGGGGGCGCCCCCAAAAACTCGAAGTATGGCGCCTCGCAGTCTGGCGCTTCCAGGGGCAAAGGCAAGGGGAAAGGCAAGTACTCTGAGCTACCTAAGCGTGAACGCCGGGCACCGGGCCGCCCGTACCGTTCTGGGGAGGCGTTTGCGCATGAGCGCGGCGAGTACCGGGCAAACAAATGGGCGGGGCCGCATCGCCCACGACGTCCGCGTGCTGCGCCGGTGGATCATTTCGATTTTTATGACGAGAACGGTGTGCGCTTGCAGAAGCTAATGGCCCAGGCCGGGGTGGCATCACGCCGTGTGTGTGAGCAGATGATCACCGAAGGGCGGGTCACTGTTAATGGTGAGGCCGTGACCGAGCTGGGGGTGCGTGTGAACCCTGCGGATGTTGTGGTTCAGGTGGATGGTATGACCGTGCAGACGAACGATAAGCTCGTGTACATGGCTTTTAATAAGCCTGCCGGGGTTGTTTCAACAATGGAAGACCCCGATGGCCGCCCCTGCATTAAAGATTTTTTGCGGTCTTCAATGACGGAGCGGGTGTTCCATGTGGGTCGTTTGGATGTTGAGACTGAGGGACTGCTGCTGCTGACGAATGATGGTGAGCTGGCGAATCGGCTGACGCACCCCTCCTACGAGGTGCCTAAAACATACCTGGTGCAGGTGCGTGGCCCGGTTGAGTCGGGTGTGGGTGCGCAGCTGAAGAAGGGTGTGCGTCTTGAGGATGGCGTGTCTCGTGTTGATTCGTTTAAGCTGGTGGATTCGGCCCCGGGGCATGTGCTGATTGAGGTGAGCATCCATTCGGGGAAGAACCGTATTGTGCGCCGCCTGTTTGAGGCTGTGGGGTACCCGGTGGAGAAGCTGGTGCGTGTTGAGATGGGCCCGGTACGTATTGGGTCGCAGAAGCAGGGTACGGTGCGTAACCTGTCGAAGGTTGAGATTGGGCATCTACTGGCAAGCGTGGACATGTAATGGGTTCTCAGGATATTTCCCCGGTGCTTACCGGCCCGGTGCTGGTGATCGGCACGGGCTTGTTGGGGGCATCTATCGGGTTGGGCTTGCGTGCCGCAGGAGTGCCGGTGTACTTGCAGGATATTTCGCCTACCGTGGAGGCGGTCGCTGAGGATATTGGTGCGGGTACCCGTTGGTCCTCTCTTGGGGAAGCTAAACGTGCCTCATGCGCGCCGCAGTTGGTGCTGGTGGCGGCCCCGCCGGACGTGGCTGGTGACCTGTGCGTGCAGGCACTCAATACGTATGCGCCGCACGGGGATTACCCGGGGGCCACCGTCACTGATATTGCTTCGGTGAAGTCTTTGCCGCTGCGGCAGGTGCTTGAGTCGGGGGCTGATGCTTCACGTTATGTGGGGTCGCACCCGATGGCGGGGCGGGAGAAGTCCGGTCCGGTTGCTGCACGCGGAGAGCTGTTTCAGGCCCGACCCTGGATTATTTGTGAGCATGAGGCTGCCCGCACTGAGTGCGTGAAACTGGTGCGGGCTTTAGCGGTTGAGCTGGGGGCTATTGTGACCGCCTTGAGTGCGTCTGAGCATGATGAGACGGTGGCGCTCATCTCGCATGTGCCGCAGGCGGTGAGTTCTTTACTGGCCGCCCGCCTGCAGCACACACCGTTATATGCGCTGTCGCTGGCGGGGCAGGGCCTGCGTGATACGGTGCGTATCGCGGGGAGTGACCCGCGTCTGTGGGTGCAGATTTTCGCGGCGAATGCGGAGCCTATGGTGCGTACACTCTATGGTATGCGGCAGGATCTGGACCGTCTGATTGCTACACTTGAGAACCCTACCGCCCCCGGCGCTCGCCTGGATTTGGCGCAGCTCATGAGTGAGGGGAACGCGGGGGTGGCTCGCATCCCCGGTAAACATGGTACGGTGCCGACCGCATTTGCCACGCTCACGGTGTTGGTGGATGATACCCCTGGGTCTTTGGCGCGGCTGCTGGCCGATATTGGTGAACTGGGTGTGAATGTGGAAGATCTGCGTCTGGAACATTCAACCGGGGCAGATGTAGGCATGGCCGAGTTGTCGGTGAGCCCCGCTAAACATGATGGGCTGGTGACCGGACTGACCGAGCGGGGCTGGAAGGTCGTCACCTAGTGGGTGGGGTGTCCCAATGTTTGCGGGGAGGAATAAACGCCCCAATCCCGTATGCTAAAAGCAGGTAAGTACCTGCGCATCACCATATGAAAGCGAATAAGCATGCATGAGAAACCTAAGTTAACGATTGCTATTGATGGCCCTTCCGGGTCTGGAAAGTCTTCAGTCTCAAAAGAGGTGGCGCGTCATTTTGGGCTGGCGTATCTTGACACCGGCGCCATGTACCGTGCGGCAACCTGGTATGTGCTGGAGCGGGGGATTGACCTGGCTGACGCTGAGGCTATCTCCCAGGCGGTGGTTGAGATGCCGTTGGTGTTTGGCACCAATATTAAGGAAGAAGAGATCCTGATTGGCTCTACCGATGTACGTGAGCAGATCCGCTCTGAGCGGGTTTCGGCGGCGGTCTCAGCTGTGGCGTCCGTCCCGGCGGTACGTGAGCACCTGATCGGGTTGCAGAGATGGGCCATTGGGCACGCCGTGAATGGTATTGTCGCCGAGGGGCGTGATATTACCACTGTGGTGGCCCCGGATGCGGATGCGCGTATCTTGCTGACTGCTTCGGAAGAGGTGCGTATGGCCCGCCGCGGCCTGGAAAATACTGAGAAGTCGGGTTCTGTGGGCGATTTGACGCAGCAGATCTCTGAGCGTGACGCCAAAGACTTGAAGGTTAATAATTTTATGCAGGCCGCAGCTGGTGTTGAGCTGATTGATAGCTCCGAACTGGACTTTAACGCCACCGTTTCGGCTGTGATTAATGCGGTCAACGCGCAGGTGAAAGCAAAACGCGGGGGATAACCCACGCAGCAGTACGTAATGTGCGAACCGCCCGACTCTCAGGTTCCTTAGTGGGATGTTTATTGGGAGGTGGTTCGGGTGTTTGCAGTGTAGAAAGGGGACGCGCATGGCTGAGAACGATGCTATCCGCGATGACTACGAAGACAAATATTTAGGCGGCGGTGAGGATGATGTCACCGAGCGTCTAGCTGATATTGACGATGAGACCGCCGAGGCGCGTGCGCAGGCTCTTCTGGAGGGGCTTGAGGACTATGACCTTGATGAGGAAGATCGTGCGCTCTTGGGCGCCTGGGGTTTTGAGCTTGATGAGGAAGAAGAGCAGCTTGCTGACCCGGTGGTAGCTATCGTGGGGCGCCCCAATGTGGGGAAGTCCACGATTATTAACCGTATTTTGGGTCGGCGTGAGGCCGTGGTGGAGGATAAGCCGGGGGTGACCCGCGACCGTGTCTCCTATAAAGCTGAATGGCTGGACAAACGTTTCACCCTTGTTGATACTGGCGGCTGGGAATCTGATGCTCGCGGTATTGACGCCCAGGTGGCGGATCAGGCGGAAATCGCGGTTGAGCAGGCCGACGTTGTTATTCTTGTGGTGGACGCGCGCGTGGGTATTACCGCCTCGGATGAGCAGATTGTGCGCATGCTCCGGCGCGTGAAGAAACCCATTATCCTGATGGCCAATAAGATTGATGACGCTCACCTGGAACCGGAGATTTATAACCTGTGGTCGCTGGGAATGGGGCAGCCTTTCCCGGTTTCGGGTTTGCACGGTCGTGGCCTTGCGGATGCCCTTGATGAGCTTCTAGAGGTCATGCCCGAGCACTCCCAGTATGCGCAGCCGGATGCGCCGGGTGGGCCGCGCCGTGTGGCCCTGATTGGTCGCCCCAACGTGGGTAAATCCTCGCTGCTGAATAAGCTGGCTGGTTCTGAACGTGCGGTTGTGAATGACCTTGCGGGTACTACGCGTGACCCTATTGATGAGGTTATTGAGCTGGGCGGCTACCCGTGGCGGTTTATTGATACGGCGGGTATTC
>ERZ773018.1554-NODE-1554-length-12169-cov-8.816246_pt1 | contig 12169 bp, 20 predicted proteins | sample MGYA00580840_ERZ773018 | MGnify/ENA primary metagenome ERZ773018 (study PRJEB29015, sample SAMEA2738125) | human oral metagenome | biome: human oral; feature: human-associated habitat; material: saliva | place: China | collected 2256 ... | reverse complement strand
ATCTAAAGAGAGAATCAAGGTTGAGAATATTTTTGCCAAAGTAAAAACGTTTAAAATATTTTCAACAACCTATCGAAATCGACGCAAACGGTTTGGATTACGAATGAATTTGATTGCTGGCATTATCAACCGTGAACTAGGATTTTAGTTTCGCAGGAAGTCTAATGTATAAAGATTTTATAGTTGCTTAGTTTTAAACAAGCATGTTATAAACTAAGCAACTATAACACAAAATTAGTCACAGTACACGTACTAAGTAAGAAAAAATTTAATTACCTGGCCTCTCATTATGAAGCACAATTACAGAAAACAATTCCGTATTTGTCCACTGATGAGGTGAAAGAAAAAGCTAGATCTAATTTAGAAAAGATAGGAGCTATCTATGAGTACAAAGACTAATTACAAGCGGTTACAGGAGAATCTAGAGTATCTGAAGTTAAAGCAATGTTTGTTGCACTTAGATGAGACGATTGAGTTAGCTACTACACAACATATATCTCATATTGAGTGGCTGTTACAGTTAACTGATTATGAGGTAGATGTAAAGCGAGAAAATGTCATCCATCGTATGGTAAAAGTTAGCAATTTCCCACATTTGAAGACCTTGAAGGACTTTGACTTTACCTTTCAGCCACAAATTAATGAACTGCAAATTAAAAATTTAGCGTCTCTACATTTTATGGATTAAGCTGAAGATATTATATTTCTCGGCTCTAGTGGTGTTGAGAAAACAAATTTAGCGACTTCCTTAGGCATTTAATGAAGTACGTACTTCATTAAATGCCACGCTCTCATACAGAATCTAAGAAAGACACGAGATGAAGGACGTTTAGAAGTTCGATTAAAACATTATACAAGATACCAACTTTTAATTATTGATGAAATTGGTTACTTACTATTACAAGAGGGAGATGCTAATTTACTCTTCCAAATTATTGACAGGAGGTATGAGCAAAAAAGTACAATTGTTACCACTAATATTAATTTTGATGAATAGACATCTATATTACAGGATGAACGAGTAGCTAGCGAAATTGTCGATCGACTACTTCATCATGCTCATGTCATTAGTATATCCGAAGATTCTTACCCATTACGTCATCATATGCAAATGATGGAGTAATTGTACATTTTATATCGTCAAAATTGTACATTTTTATATTGACATTTACACAAAATATTCTAATAGTTACCCTTTAATTTTAAATTTTAACTTTCCCAAGAAATATCTATAATATCAAGACTATCATCAAATTTAACAGCTAAAATTTCATCACTTTCTTCTGGAGAAATCATATAATCTACAATCATTACATTCTCTCCATCTGTCCATAATCCAATATTCGTAACTTTCATACATTGTACAAATTCATTTACATCTTCTGGTAAATCAAGTTCTAATTCTTCTTTATGAAATGTAATATATGTATTATCTTCTAATAGATATTCTCTTATTACTTTTCTAGCTTTTATGTTATATTCATCAAAATTTTGTAAAAACTTCGTAAAATTATCTAATAATTCTGTTGTGATTTTAGCTGGTTTACCATACCAAAGTGTTGTATTAATTCCATTTACCTCTTCTTCCCACAATACAACAACATCGTTACTAAATCCCATACCATCGTCTAATCCATTTACTAAATCTAATTCTCCAAAAAATTCATGTTTTATTTTTTCCATATTCTACCTCATTACAATTTTTATTTATTCTGTAAATTCACTTGTTACATCTATCCATTTTTCTGCATCAATTTCTTCATCGTTTAAATACTTTTCAAGATAAGAAATAATAGTTTCTGATTTATCAAAGAAAGCTCGATAATGCTTAAAGTTCTTTTTATGTTCATATTTTCTATATTCTATTATGTAAAAATCTAATTCATCTATAGCATTTGCTTCATAATTTAAATTAGACTTAATAAACTTCACTACAGGTTTGAAATCATCGAGTATTCCTATATCTGAATGAACTTGAATATAGTTAGGATTTTTCTTAGAAGTGTCAATGATAGATATCCACTCCTCACTATTTTCTGTAAACAGATTTTTTATAATCTCTTTAATTTCTTCTATATCCGCTTTTCTATTGCTAATGTATTCTGTATCAAATTTTTTCATTTTATCTCCTAACTTTCATATAGGCTTCGATATTTTTAATATTATATTCTTTAAGTAAAATATTTATCACCAATACACTATTTGTTAATTTTAGCCATCAATTCCTACATCAAAAATATCTTCATACAAGCCCTCAAATTCAATATCTAAAATATGATCATTGTCAATAGTATGCTCCGTAATTTAATAAATAGTTCATATATCCCCCTTTGAAATTAATTTATCGGTATATACTCTAAAACAATATCACAAAGATTTCCCTTTTCATCATACCCAAAATATACAGGATACTGTCCATCTCCAAAACCAGACTGAATCATAGGAATTGATAAATCTGTATTAGGAATTTTAAAGTTTATCCAGTCTCCATCTTCTCTTTGAAATTTTGGATTTTTCATGGCATTTTCTTTAAATTCCTTTGCAAAAAAATCATTATAAATATTTTTTTCAGTATTTTCTTTATACCACTTCTCTACAAAATCACAATATTTATCTCTTGTTTCTACATCAACTATAGTTGCCAATCCTGCATCAACCATAAATCCAAAAATACTTTCATTATCTACACCTTCTAGGTTTTCATCACCTTTTAAAGCTTCGTAATAAATCACAGGCTTATTTTCATTAAATTTTACTCTTGTAAGTACATAACGATAGTATTCTTCTTCGATTTCTGCTACCAAAGTTTCAATGCTATACTTTCCTCTTGGTACTTTGGTTAAGTAAGGTTTTTCTGCTCTACTCAGCCAAACCAAGGGATCTCTTACCAAAAGTTCTCCCGTAGGAAATATGATTTCTCCCATTTCCAAAACAAATAATTTTTTTCCATGAATTTCATTTTTTTCAAAAACTTCTGCATAGTTCATAGGGGCAACTAATAAATGTTTTACTGTTTCATATTTTTCAATCCATTCTTTTGTTGTATTCATATATACTCCTTTAAAAATTTATCGTTCTACCCTATTCCTAATCTTTCACCACGTATTTTAAAAATAGTATCGACATCCATATCAAACATCTTGCTTTTGAAATTTATTTCTTCAAAATAATAGCTCACTTTTTCTTTGTCGAATTCATTTTCTAATTGTTTCCATAAATCTTTAGTTAATACCACAAATGCCAAAGTATCATTCCCAAGACTTTCAATACAAAAACGAATCTCATACTTGGGTTGAATAAACTCATTTATAGATTTAATGGTTGTATCTCTATCCATTTTTTCCTTATAGGGTATCATAAATGATTTATCTTTATGTTTTAAATAAATATCTTCTCCATAAGGTTTCCCATTATCTTTTAATACTATTTTTATCTTATCTTCTAGTTTTTCATTCACATAAGAGATGATATCTTCATCATATTCTCTATGATCGACCCATATAAGAGTATCAGATTCTAAAAGTTCTTCAAAATTGTTCGTATCTTCTAAAAAAGATTTTAATCTTATAAATGTATTATCCATAAATTTTCTCCTTATCTCTTCCACCAAGACTTCTTTTTCTTCTTTTCATAAGAAATCTTTTTTTCATAAGAAATCTTTAGTGTGTCCTGATCAGGTAGAGCAACGCCTTTACTCCATGTGATTTGATGGATATCCTCTTCAGAAAGTCCTATTGTTTCTCCATCCTTAAATTCCACATCATCTTGCAATACATATGATGAAATTGCAGATATAAACGATAGCAATTTTCCTGCTTCTTCATCGGCATCTAAGATTTCAAGCTCTAATTTTCCAAAAGCTTTCATTCCGTAAGTGTAGGTAGATAGCCCATTTTTAGTCCTATATAAGCCGAACCATACCCAGGTAAAAATTGGAAGCTCCCCATCTCTAATCATCCCAGCAGATTTCATATAATAACTAGGCTCAAATACTACACCACATGTGAATACGCCAATGGCGTTTTCTTGCTTGCAGCAAGTAGCCATAATTTTTGTATAAAGTAAGCCCCTTGATATTAAATCTTCTTCATCCCCCAAAATAGCTACAACAATGTGAGCCTTATGAGTCTTTGTAACCTCTACAGCCTCTTCCCACATCCAATTATTTTCTGCGTTTATTTCAGCTTCTTCATTTGGTACAGGTGCAGGGAATTTACTGATTACAATTCTACATTTATCAAGATCGGTAACGATTGTATCTTCATCTTCCGTATCTTCTTTTGATAGTTCAATTTCCCAATCCGCTTTTAAATCACTGATTAATTTTTCTTTATCCCATAGATCTTCTGAAAGTAAAACACTTCCACAAAATGAGCCTACAGCTTCCTCTTCCGATGCAGAACCTTCTTCATTAGGATAGTTAGAATGTATATAGTAATCATATATATGCGGAAATGATGCTTCTTTTGACTGTACGGTTTCTTGAAGCTTCCAATTGTAAAAAATTTCTTCTGCACACCAATTCTTTACTTCATCATCCATGCTTTTTTCACAGGCTTTATCAAACATAGCAAGTACCTCTTCCACTTTGTCACTAGCTATTGGAAAATCTGTGTGAAGGAGTGAATACCCATATCGGTAATACCACTTTGCATCTCTTTCTTTCTCCGGTATAAACTCCATGATTTCCATTGCCTTATCATAGGATGCAACATTATTATAGGAAGCGCCAAGTAGACTAATAAGTAGGTTGCTTAGGCTTTCTAAAGGAACAGCACTCAAGAGTTCGATAATTTTATCAGGCTCTCCTGCTTCATGAAGCGCCTTGATTATATTGTTTTTCTCATCTTCTTTTAATGAATTAAATTCGTTATTCGTTATTTCTTTGTTCATAAGTGGGAATCCTCTCTTACACATAACATTCTATTTTTCATTTCTTTTTACATATGTTATCTCTATATCGTAGCCTAAGGCCTCCAGCATAGAAATGAAGGTCTTGTTCATTACAGAATCCGATTTTTTATGATCGATTCACATATTGCAAATACGTAGTTTTATTAAATCATATACTTGTCAACCTTTACTTTACCCTTCTTGAAAGAACCACTACCACGATACGTGTTGACAACACAGGTAAAGACTTGTCCACAGTGTTTGCACCGTACCATGTGAACCATAATTTCATCCGCCCATCCGTCTTCGGTCTTTACCTGATTCAACGGGCAAGTGGATTCTTCCTCAAGCAGTTCAAAACCGCCATTCGTCACAAGCTGTTGGATATATTCGATACACGCCAGATACTCTCTCGGTGCCTCAAATCTCTTCCATTTCTGAATATTATGGCAGTAGTCACACATTGCAACTCCCTTTCTCCCTACACAAATTTTTCTAAATTTTGAAATGGGCAGTTGAATTTGTACAGTTAATAGATTGACACTAAAACAGCGCTCTCTTGTGCTGCCATTTTCTCATAAAATTTTTTCAAACTTTCAAATGAGTTTCTTAAATCATCTTTAATTTCATCTGCTTCATCTTCGTATTCCCAAATATCAGGGTAGATATCGTTTTGGCGAAACGCACTCATATCAAATTTATCAATATATATTTCAAAATCAAGCTCTTGCAATGCCTTTGCAATTTCCTTCACTCTATCACTTTTTATTCCAGATATAAATTCTTCGATTTCTTCTCCAGAAATATTAAACTGTCCTACAATGGCTTCGCTGATTAAATTATCTTTAATCGGTTCGTTGGCAGATTTCCCTGTCAACAAAAAATGAAGTGCGTCCCACATTTTATCTATATCACAAACTTCTAAGTTCTCATTATCCTGTGCTTCTTCCACATCATCAAGACACATAAAATTTTCTAATTCAAGATCAGTAGTTGACTGATAATTTGCAATCAATCCCATTTATTTTTCCTCCATATTTTACTGTATTGTTCTTTACTTCGCCCCCGCTGGGGATTTGGATTTTTCAGATTGCCGTTGACTGGCTCGGCTGGCTTTGCTATCTGCTCAACAAGCTGAGATTTATCATACATAATCCACATTTTTATATCTGGCTGTAACAAAAGCCGAAAGATAAACCAAAGGTATATTCCATTCACCAGATAAATAAATCATACATTGAATTCTATCCCCCTTAGAATTTGTCGCCATAAATTCATATCGTCCTATTTCTTCATTAGTCGAAATACGCTCAATATCTGCCGTATATGTTTTTTCAAAAAATGTATTAAATTCCTCCCAAATAGTCTCTACATCATCCAGTGATATTTCAACTTTTGAACGATATTCTAAACCTGTTTTACATCTCTTTCTCTTATCCTTTTCATCAGGCTGGCAGACTTTTGTAGTTCCCTTATCATATATCCAGTCTATATTTTCTAATGCTCTAACTTTGTTTGACAAAATTTCCTTAAATTCACTAATCTTTTGAAAAAATATTTACATGCCACCTCAAAAATATCCAAATTTTCCATACAAACTATATCCTTTGCAAATCATGATTTCACAAACGTGGATTATTTATCCACTCATAGGCCTCTTCCTCAGAAATCTTTTTATTCAATCTATAAAAATACTTTCCATCAGTTGAAATCTTTCTCTTATCATCAATGATTTTAACTGGTTTAGATTTAGACTCTGCTCTTACGATTTCCATAAATTCCTCCATATTTGTCTTTACCTGCTCAGATACCTAGATAATTTCTTCTCAAGAAATTCATTCATATCATTGCAAAGCTTCTTTACTTTATTCTGTTCATGGGCATAGTACCAAATTGTTTCTTCATCATGACAAAGCAATAGCTGATCTCCGTCTGCCTCTTTCCAAAACTCTCCAAGAACCAAATATTGCTTCTCTTTTATTTCCATTGAAAACATTTCGTTTAGCACAACTTTTATGCCAGTTGAAAGATCAATACCGCGTGTGATTAAGAAAAACCTTTGTACTTGTTCAGGAAAGGCAAAACTTAATTTTTCTTCTGCTTTCCGAATTTCCTCTTGTGTAGCACCTTGTTTTATAACGTCATTTTCATCAAGAGATTTCACTAAAGCATTTGTAAACTTTGGATAATGCTCAAACAAATTTGGATGCTCTTCTTTAACCTTCTTTTTCTTTTCTTGCTCTCTTTTTTTCTTATCCTTACAATAGACATCCAGCTCCTCTAAATATTTCTCTTGATACAGATTGCTTTTAGAAAAAGGTAGCCCTTTCCTATCCAGTATGGCTATGGCTCCTTTTTGGCTTGTTAAAATCGGCACCCAGAGGAAATCATGGTCTTTTGGCTTAAGTCTTAAAAATTCTCCCCTATTTAAAACCCTCTCTAATTCATGTTCGTGTTTTAGCCACCAATTTTGATAGCTTTCAGGGGTTTCCCTGCCCTCTACCAAGGAAAGTAGCTTCTCATTTATATTTTCCATCATCATATCCCCTCACAAATTCAAATTTGTTTCCATCTCACAATAAACTGGAATTTGTTTTACTGAGCTCTACAAACTGGAGATTTAATAGAATACCTAATTTAAAGCAATTCTACATCAATATTTTCAGCCTCAAAAATTTCTTTTACTTTATCAAAATTACTGCTCATTATTGTTGCTTCCTTAAGATTGGGAAATTGACTTATTTCTGAGGAAGTTATGTTATTTAAATCAAAGCATTCATCTTCTCCATCCCATTGTGGAATTATATTCATATACACTTCATTCCCACCATCCATGTAGATTTTTTCTACATACTGTGCAAATTCCATTGGAATAGACAATTTTATAAAAAAATTTAGTGCTGGTTCAATTACAGTATAGCTATCTGTATTTATCTCTAGCTCTTTATGTTCATCAGCAAAACCATAAATATCAAAACAAGGTTTTAACAAATTCAAGTCATACATCAAAACTTGAATTACTGCAAGTTTAAAATTCAGATTTTCAAACTGCAAGATTCCTTCTTCATTATCATTAGGTTCTCTTAAGAACTTTTCTTTATTATCATCTTTTACTTTATTTAATTCAACTTCTTTTTTTCTTCCAAACAGTCCGAATAAACCCATGCTTTTGCTCCTCCAATTTTATATTTTTGAGTATTGCAAATTCAAATTTGATCCTACACTATCTATTTACCTAACGCATCAGTTCAAGCCACTTTTTTGCATTTTCACAAGTACTATCAATAGGTGTTGTATGATTGTTTGTAAACACTTCCCACTGCCAATCCTCTCCTCCAATACAGCCTAATTTCGTGTATTCTTCAAGAAATTCTGCAAAAGAATTTGCCATTACATAACCATGTAAGTCGCTTCCGTCGTGACTTAAGTAGACTACTTTCCCATAAGACTCTTTTTCTAAATCTATAGCTAATAAATCACCATTGTCAAGCTCCTGAAATACCAGCTTATTGTGAAAAATCTTGTCATACGGATTATCATAATTAGGATAGCAAATATCTACCAAACCTTTTCTACTTTCTTTAAAAATGGGAATTAAATCTATTCCAAAATGCAAATTACCCGCAGAAATTTCCACCAACTCACTCGGTAATGGTAGTATTTCTTTGCCTTCAATATAAATATCCCAAAAAAACTCTAGATGTGATGAAATTTCTTTCAATGCCTGTCTAAATTCTATTGGTAGACTGTAACCTAATTCTTCTTCAAGCTTTAGAATATCTTCTTCTTTTGCAACTTCTTTGCAAACAATTTCTTCTGTAAATCCACCTAATTCTTTTACTCTGTTTCTGAAAAAGTTTAATCTATCTAATATTTCATTTTTATTGTACATGGGATATCTCCTACAACTTCAAATTTTCTTCTCCCAATAAACTGGAATTATCATTTTAGTACTTAAGTATATAAAATCCCCATACATTATTACTAAATTCACCAGCAGCAAATTTATGAAGTTCATCGTTAATATACACAACATAAATAGGAAAGCTAAAACTCTGATGATATAGCGGATCCGTTACTGATACGTATTCCCCTGTTTCATGCCAGTCATACTCAAAAATATTTGTACCAAACAGAATTGCATTCCCTTCAAAACCTGTAATTTCATGTTGCCATGTCATTTGTTTGTACTTTTTCAATCTTATTAACTCCTCTTAAAACTGGGATTTGTTAGTCAATATATTATGTCAGTAAATATTTATCAATAAGTTCTGCCAAAACATTTGTGTTTATAATTTCATCATTTAATAAATCGTCATATTCATTTTCTAATTCATCTTGCCGCTCCATAATCCAATCTATATGTTCCTTTGAACAAGCATAATGTTGATGGATAAAATAGTACTCAGCTAAAAGGCAATGTGCTTGAACAAGCGATACAATATCGTCATTCGCTTCAACAACCTTTTTCATACTACAAACAGCACCATCTATATCACTCTTTTTTAACTGCATAAAGGCTTTATTTATATATAATTCAGATTTCATATTTTTCCCCTTGTAAACCAATATTTCTTTTCCCACTTTATCGGTTGCCAAAATCTTAACTTTATTAGTATCAGTATATGAAAAGTTAAATTCTCTAATCGGCAAGATATTCGATTTTTCTTTCCAAAAACCATATCTGACAATTTTTTAACCTATACTTTCATATAGTTTATGTCCAACGTCATAAATTTAGATTATCATAAAATACTTTGTAGGCTTTTTGTGAAAGTAGATTTTCATCTTGTAAACAGGTGATAAACTTTTCTGTTGCACTCATATCCTCTGCACAATCTATATTATCCGCAAGCAAAACCAAAGCTTTTATAGCTAAATTATTATCCTCCCTAAGACACTTTTCAATTAGAATTTTTAATTGAACTAATAACTCATCAAATATTTTTGAGTTATCTATGGTATCTTGCATCTTTTCGTACTCACTTGTACTTAAATCTTTAAGTCTTTATTCTATTTGTTTAAGCATCATATAAGAATCCATCATTCTATCTCCACAAACTAAGATTATAAATTAAATTTCCCAATCATGAAAAAGTATCTACTTTATTCTTTTTATCAATTCTACAAAAGGTACTTTGTTATTATCTTTTCTAAGTGAAATCAAATCAAAAACCGAATCAACATCCAAATCAAACATCGCGGATTCCAAGCTAATTGTCATAAAATAATAATCTATAACCTCTTTACTAAACTCATTTTCTAAACTATTCCATAAAGTATTTGGTAAAATGCAAAATGCTAAAGTATCATTACCAAGGCTTTCAACAAACCATCTTATTTCAAAATCTTCCTTTATGATTTCGTTGAAATACTTTATAGTTGTATCCCTATCCATATTATCCATATAAGGAATAACTATTTCTTTAGCTCTGTATTTTAATTTTATGTCATCACCATATTTTTTATTATTATTTATAAAATCTACTTCTATGAGATTTCCTATTTCACTATTAAAGTAATTGATTACAGATTCGTCGTCTTCACGCCAATCAATCCAAATTAAATCATTACTTTCCCAAATGTCATTAATGTTATCTGGATATAATAAAAATTTTCTTATATTTTCATATTTATTATTCATAAAATCTTCTCCTCAAAATGTAAATATCTGAAAGTAACTATTTTTTATCTATCAAACATTACGTCAATCGTATTTTAGTTTTTGATCTTTTTTATCATATCTAAATACAATTTCTTGCCACCATCATTATTAGCTAAATCATGCTTTGTTTGTAAAAAAGAAATTACTTCTTTTTTGTATTCTTCAGGGACACTTTGAATGTTTTGATTAATAATATGAACCAAATTTTGATGTGCAATTTTTTTTGGTGTCATTTTTTGCATACTCATAAAGTATTCCCATTTATCAGGGTAATATTCAAAATTTTTTAAGCGCGGTAAATAGTTGGAAACATAACCTGCAAGTCCTTTTTTATAAGCATTTGATAAAATAAAATTATAAATTTCAGTGGTCTCTTCAAGTTGGTATCTTAGTATCATATTTCCCAAAATAGATATGATATTTAATAGTATTTTTTCATTATCTGAATGATTAAGTGCTATCTGTAACAATTCCTCAGCAAATTTGTCATCTTTGAAATACGGAGAATAGTATAATGACATTTCATCTCTAGGTGTTTTTTCAAATAACTTTAGAATATTAACTACTTCTGTTTCTGTTTTCATTTTCCAGTTTTTAATCTCTACTTGAAGTAATCGAATATTATTTATTTTTTTCTTTATCTTGAATGGAATATTTTCACTCATGACTCCCTCTTTTCTACAAATTCAAATTTGATCCTATACTATCTATTTAACTAACGCATAAGTTCAAGCCACTCAAGAAATTTCATGCTTTCACTCTGTGGTTTCCGATTTATCATTCAGAAAATTAAGCAAGAAATGCTTATTAACATAACTACTTAATCCTAGTGCCATCCGGTAATATAATATCGCCTTTTTCTCCACTCACATCAAAAAATCCCACATTATGTTTTTTAGCTAAATCTCGCATAACTTCATACGCTTCGTCTGCTACAGACCAAGGAAAAGCTACATAAATTACATCATATCCTATACAGTAGTCAGCCATACGCATTTCCAATTTTTCAGCTTCATCGACATCAAGATTGTCAAAATTAGGTGAATATTCTCCATTCATAGGTGGAAAATTTTCTTTCATTTCCATAAACCAATTTTGCAAATCAGAAGAAGATACTCCTATTGTTTCATAATCGTGTTCTTCTTCCCATTCTGTTTGCTTATCATACCAAACCATAAATTGTTTTTTTGTATTAGGTGCTTTTGTTTTTTCAAAAACCATTAAACCATAACTCATACTTAGTTTCTCCTGTTTCTCAGTTTGCTACTTTACCTTTTCACTATGCATGTAGATCGCATAAACTTCAAATTTTGTATTAAGTTTCTATATTTCCATAAACGTTTTCTTGATTTCAAATAACTCTTTCATCTTTCTTTCAAATACTACTTCATTCATTCCATTATTTTGTTTCAAATAAACTGCCAAATCGTCTGTCCCAAATTTTAATTTCATCAGGAATATACCATATTTTCAAGCCTAATAACTCGCCAATCACTCGCTCAAAAATAGCATTACTTTTTCTTTTTTAACGCCGATTGTAAAAGCTCTCGTATTCCCCTTCAAATACAAACTTTTCAGGGTGAGATTTGATGTAGTTTAGTTCGTTTTCTT
>ERZ773018.1552-NODE-1552-length-12172-cov-11.084014_pt1 | contig 12172 bp, 6 predicted proteins | sample MGYA00580840_ERZ773018 | MGnify/ENA primary metagenome ERZ773018 (study PRJEB29015, sample SAMEA2738125) | human oral metagenome | biome: human oral; feature: human-associated habitat; material: saliva | place: China | collected 2256 ... | reverse complement strand
CCAATGATGTCATTGATATCGATGAGACGGATAATACCCATGATTTGGTCAAGCGACTAGGAAGCAATGATAAGCGTGTGGTGGTAACGACCATCCAGAAAATTACCACCATGATGCGTAAGTTTGAACAAGGTCTTTACCAGCGAGATGCGGACAAAATCAAGGGTCTCCGAGTGGCCTTTGTCGTGGATGAATGCCACCGCGCTGTTACGCCACAAACACAAAAAGACATTAAGGCCTTTTTCCCACAGTCTCTCTGGTATGGTTTTACAGGCACACCTATCTTTAAGGAAAATAAACGCCAGCAAGTCGGCGATCTAGCCCAAACCACCCAGCAACAGTACGGTGACCGTCTCCATGAGTATACAGTCAAGGAAGCTATCCATGACGGAGCAGTTTTAGGCTTTAAGGTGGATTATCGCAATACCCTCATCACGGATAAATCCGAAAATGACATACCAGATACTGTCTACGAGGATGAGGAGCATATGCTGGAAGTCTTGGATGCCATTATCAATAAATCCCGTCAACAGTTAGGCTTCCAAAAGGGAGTAGGTAAGACCTACAATGCCATCCTGACCGTCAAATCCATCCCTCAAGCCCAAGCCTACTATGACCTGCTCAAACGGGTCAAGGCTGGGGAGACGAGGGTTAAGGTATCGGAAAGAGTCAAGCAGGTTCTTCCAGACTTTCCAAAGGCGACCATCACCTACTCGGTCACTGAAAATGAAGAAGAGTCAAGAGCTAATCAAGACCACATGAAGCAGGTTTTAGAAGACTATAACCAAGAGTTTGATACCCACTTTACCATGTCGGATCTTCGTGGCTTTAATACGGATGTCAATAACCGCCTAGCTCGAAAGCAGGACAAATACCTCTATCGCAATGAGCAGTTGGACTTAGTCATCGTTGTCAATCGTCTCTTAACGGGATTTGATGCCCCTTGTCTGTCAACTATTTTTATCGACCGCAAACCCATGCAACCGCAGGACTTGATTCAGGCTTTTAGCCGAACCAACCGTATTTTTGATAGCAGTAAGACCTATGGTCATATCATCACCTTCCAAAAGCCCCTAGCCTTTAAGGGAGCAGTAGATAGTGCCCTCAAACTCTACTCAAATGGTGGTGAAAACGAGGTTCTAGCTCCAAGCTGGGAAGAGGAAAAGAGGAACTTTTTACGGAGTTGCAGTGATTTCAAAAATCTTGTCACTGATGACTATGTGAATGGACTAGATCTCGAGCAAGTCTCTACGCCTGAGTTGAGGAAACTAGCTAAAACCTATCAAGCCCTTGATAAATACCTAGCCTCTATCCGAGTGTATAAAGAGTATGATGAGGAAAAAATTTACAGTCAGACGGGACTTGATGGAGAAAAATTGGAAAGGTATCTAGGCCTTTATCGAAATGTCCTTGCAGAATTAAAAAGCCGAGTAGAGGATGATGACGATGGAGAGCCACTTGATATCCACTATGAACTGGAGTCTATCCAAGTGGACGAAATCAACTATGCCTATATCCTAACCTTGATCCAAAGCCTGATTGAACAAGGTCAAAGTCAAGAAAAGCACCTAAGCTCTCAAGATAAGGAAGCCGTGGATAACTATATTCAGAGTCTTGAGAAGACCAATCCAAATCTTGCCCAGATCATCACTGAACTTTGGAGAGAGGTACAAGAACATCCAGAAAGCTATCGTGGCCAGTCTATCGCAAATATCTTGGATCAGATGATTGAGGCGGTCATCCAGCAACACATCCAAGTCTTTAGCAAGCGCTGGTATGTCGGCGAAGATGAACTCCGTTACTATGTCGAACACTACCGTAAGGGAGCTAAAAAACAACTAGGAGAAAGCCAGCTGACCAAGAGCCAGCGCTATCAGGACTATAAGCTAGAGGTGGCGGATGCCCTCAATCCTCTCCTCTATAAAAAACAAATCAAGGAAGCCTATACCCAGCTAGTAGAGGAAGTCATTGAGCCGTTGAGGGTTGGGAGGTAAGTCTTCGAGACTTAGAATAGGTCTCTTCCCTAAAGTTTACATGTATTCTAGGTTTAGAATAAGAATAATTCCATAAATTTACAAGTATTCTATGTTTCGAATAGCTTATCTGAGAGAGTTTTGAGGTCTTCTAGCTTTCGAATAGTCGTATTACCTAAAATTTACATGTATTCTAAAGCTCGAAAAGGTAAAATCTAAAAATAGTAAGAGTCTCTATCTGATGGATGGTATGTATGTCCAGTCAGATAGGGATTTTTGATTTTGGAAATATCTGAGTTGTCCTGAAAAGTACGTTTTAGATGGAAATAATGACAGTTGAGCGGATGGGGGTTAAAATGGTTTTGGAAACTGTTAGAATGAATGTATCAACTTAAAGGAGAAAAATTGATGAAGAAAGTTAGAGATGATGAGGAGAGTCTACTATGGTCACTTCCTGTATTTGGAATTGTATTGTTAATCTGTATTTTGTTTCAAGTCTTTGAAGTAAAGGAGAGTTCGATGTTAAGAGAACATAGGAGAGGGAGTGTTGTAAAATCTGTTCCAAGAGAGTCTCATCTTTCAGATCTACTCCACTCTTTATTTGATAAAGAAGACAATAAATGATTTGTTAAATAGAAAGGATATCATCATGACAAAAACATACGCTATTCGCCCACTTAGTTACAGTAACTTTACCAACCGTGAGTTTGAAAGCCTGATGATGGATACTCATCAGAGTCTAGCTACTTTTTCTAAGGCAAACAATGATGAAGCAATGTATGCCAAACATTTGGAATCCTTCAAGACCAAGCTAGATGATTTTCAAGCTCAACTTGCGGCTGTGGAGACGAAAGAGTCTAGTAATCTAACAGAAGTCGATCGCAATCGTGATAGTGCCTTGGTCGGGCTCTTTACTCTTCATAGAGGATTTGCTAAGATTAAGGATGCCAAGCTCAAAGAAGCTCATGAAACTCTGAAACCAGTCTTTGCCAAGTATAAGGACATCACTAAGCACAGCAACGATGTAGAAACGGCAGAAATCAAGAGCCTGCTCAAAACGCTTAGTGAAACACCTTATCATGAGGCAGTGACCAGTCTAGGACTGACTCCTATGCTGACGGCGGTGGTCAATGCTCAAGAGGAATATGACCAAGTGGAAAGTAAGGCGCGTGCTTCTAAGTCTGCCAAGGAAGTTGGCAAGACCAGACAACTCCGTACCGAACTTTCAACCAGCTACGACCTCTTTATGCGCTATACCGCAGCCAGTGCAGAAGCCTATCCTGAAAAGGAACACCTGACTCAACTCATCAAGGAACTCAATAGCATCCGAGATAGCAAGCGCCGTCTCATCACTAGCAACAAGAAAGATAAAAAGACCAAACCAGTAGAACCAGCCCAAGCAGCAGGATAAAGACAGCCCCTTAGAAGCGGATTTCTAAGGGGGATTTTTGTGATTTCGTGGTATAATTTTAGTAGAATAAAAATATTTTATAATTAGTGGTGGAAGTTTTTTAGAAAGGTTGTGATGAATATATCTGATTTACTTCTTACAGATTTGCGGCTATGAAGGAGCTAATTTACGGCAGGTTATTCTGGTTTATGGCGAGGCCAAAGGGATGTTCAAAGATGCAACCGGTGAATATGATGAAGAAAAATTCCAACTTGCAGCGGTTATGCTTTTTTATATGAATACTAATTCAACTGGAATCTATGATGGTATTGATTAAGTTGATGGCTGCCTAGACGCCGATGAATGTAGAAATGTATTTGAAATGATATTTGACACGATGCAACAAAAACAACATTTCGATATGATGATGGGAATCCAGCAATAAGGAGGGATGGCAAATGCGTATCAGCTATAACAGACTTTGGAAAATGTTGAGACTTTGGAAAATGTTGATTGATAAAAATATGAAAAAAGTGATCTCTAAGATAAGGCTGGTATCAGCTCTGCGTCAATTGCAAAACTCGGCAAGGGAGATAATATTACAACAGATGTTCTTATAAAAATATGTGAGGAGATGGACTGTCATCTCAAAGATATAATGGAGAGTATTGATGAGCGAGAAAAAAATAATGATTAATTCGTGGATAATCAGGAACTATGAATAGGGGAAGTATTATGGAAGAAAATAAAATCACAATTACAGATAATGTTAAAAAATTATTTGCAAAACCACTCCCTTCAACACGAAGCGGAGCGTTTTACAATACGTTTCCTTACCCTACAAAAATATCGCCAGAGACGATTGCGGTATACATCGCTGCGTCTACTGAACCAGGAGATACGGTGTTAGATACTTTTTCAGGAAGTGGAAGTACAGGAATAGCTGCGTTGTTATGTGAATTTCCAACTGAAAAAATGATTCAATTGGCAAAAGAATTTGATGTCAAACCTAAATGGGGTAGAAGAAATGCCCAATTATATGAAATTGGGACATATGGATCATTTGCAACAAGGGCGCTTTCCAGTCGCTTATCGGCTCGTGAATATAGATTAGCTGTAAACGATTTTGTTATGCGTGCAGAAGATAAGGTTGGAAAATATTATAAGACAATTGATCCAGAAGGAAATCAAGGCGTTATTAGATATATTGTATGGACAGAGATTTTAATATGTCCTGATTGTAAAGAAGAGATTTCTTACTATGAAAAAGGAGTATCTAAAAACCCTGTTAAATTTCATAATAAAGTGACTTGCCCTAGATGTGGAAAAGAACATCTTGTTGATGGAATGCAGTTTGCAACTGAAGATCACAAAGATACAATTTTGAAAAAAACGATTTCTAGAAAAAAACGTAAAATTGCATGGGTGTATGGTTCGACAAACGGTAAAAATTGGGATAGAGAGGCTATTTCAGAAGATCAAAAACTTTATGATGAAATAGAAGCGAATGGTGAATTTATAAATGAGCCTAAAGAAATAGAGTGGGGGGACCTATATAGATCGGGATATCACTTTGGAATAACATATTTACATCATTTTTATACAGCGCGTAACTATAGAGTGATGGAACAATTATGGAAGCTTACAGAAGAATATGAGACTAAAGTTTCAGATGCCCTTAAACTCTTATTACTAAGCTATAATTCCGCTCACTGTACAATGATGACAAGAGTTGTAGCAAAGAAAAGTTCAAAAGATTTTGTACTTACTAGTGCGCAAAGTGGTGTTTTATATATAAGTAAACTGCCCGTTGAGAAGAATATTATTTTGGGACTAAAAAGGAAATCAAAATCGTTTGAAACAGTATATGGACTTTTAGAAAGGTGTACAGGCGATATTGTTGTTCATAACTGCTCTAGTGCAAAAATGGCAACTGCCGAACAATCTGTGGATCTTGTATTTACTGACCCTCCGTTTGGCGACTTTATTCCATATGCTGAAGTGAATCAGATTAATGAATTATGGCTACCTGCGTCAGCTAATAGAGCAGACGAAATAATAGTGAGTACGTCACAAAACAAGGGAATTGATAAATATCAAGAAATGCTAACTTCTGTATTTAGAGAAATATCACGCGTAATAAAAATCGATAAGTACGCAGTAGTGGTATTTCATGCAGCAAAATCATCAATATGGAATGCATTTGCAAGTTCGTTGAAGGCCTCAGATCTAGACATCGAGATGAGTAACATTCTCGATAAAACACAGGCAAGTTTTAAACAAGTTGTGTCAAAAGGAGGGGTTCAAGGAGACCCTCTCTTCCTAATAAAAAGAAGAGATTCTGGTGAAAAAACTTGCTCCACTAGCTTGGAGATTTTTGAAAAAATTCTTTCCCAAAATGCGCATCAAAGTGAAATGGAAATGCGAAGATGCTATTCATTATATGTTGGAAAATGTCTAGAAAAAGGCGTTGATGTTTCTATGGATGCATCTGAGGCATATGAATACATGAAAATTAGGAAGGAAAAGGGGACTGATGAAAACTGATAATACCGAGCACCAGAAGCGTTTTGGCCAGTTTTTCTCTGGTGAAATGGTAGCAGAAAAATTAGTATCTTTGTTACCTAATAATACAAAGATCTCTACTGTAATTGACCCAATGGCTGGTATAGGAGATATGCTATGTGCGGTAAAGAAAAGTGGAAATGATGGACTAGATCTCGTTGGCATAGAAATCGATAAACCCGTTTTTGAACGGTGTAATGCGATTTTACCAGAGGCAAACATCGTTCTTGGTGACGCATTTATTTCTAAAAAGCTCATCACATCACAAGGATGGGATTTGGTGATAACAAATCCTCCTTATGTGAGATACCAATTGCAAACGGATAATACTGAGGGTATGCCAACAGGAAAGGAAATTAGAGATAATCTTATTGCAAGACTAAAAACCTTAAATTACCTAACGGAGGAAGAACTTGAATTATTTATTTCTATTGCAGAAAATTATTCTGGCCTTTCAGACATGGCTGTTCCTTCATGGATTCTCTGCTCTGCACTGGTAAAAAAAGGGGGATATTTAGCAATTGTTGTTCCTGAGACATGGTTAAATAGAGATTATGCTGCGCCGATTCAGTATTTGTTAGGAAAATGTTTCAAGATTAAAGATATAGCCAAGGAAACAAATGAGAGATGGTTTAAAAATGCCCTTGTTAAAACATCCCTCGTTGTAGCTGAACGTTGTGATATTCGACCTATCAGCTTATTGGATAAAGAAATGACTAGAGTTCATACTGGAACAGGTATTCAAGAATGTATATCATCCCAATTGTTTCACAGTACTTTACAGGGTATTAACAATGTGCCGACATGGGCACAAGCAGAAGATATGGAATACTTTCAAAATAATAATACCCAAATTCCGATAGAAATGTTGGGTCTTATTGCGGATAAATTGGAAATGCCACAATTTACCAATCTGCACGATATGGGAATTGAATGCGGTCAAGGATTACGAACAGGGGCAAATGATTTCTTCTATTTAAATATTATTGAAACTGGCCAGGATATGTTTTCCTTAAAGAGTAAAGATTGGGATAACGAACAGGTATATAATATTCCGATCGGATGTGTAAAGAAAACCTTACAAAATAGAAATCAGGTGAGTGGATTAGTAGTAGATAGAGATATCTTAAAGACGGCGTTACTGTATTTACAGTCACCTATGAATGAAGAATCAGAATTACAAGAGTATATCCAACGTGCTAATTCCTATAGAAATAACAAAGGTAAAAGGTTTCGTGATCTGAGTGCAGTAAAACCCAATGAACGTACTGATTTAGCAGGCAATAAACGCTTTTGGTATATGCTACCAAGTCTGTCACGTCGCCACCTGCCTGACTTATGTATGACAAGAATCAATTCGAATACTACTGAATGTATTTTTGTTGGGCAGAACTATGAGTCTCCAACTGTCGTTGATGCAAATTTTACAACGTTGTGGGGAGAGAATAGTGAAACGGTATTTTTGACCTTTGCATTGTTGAATTCTACATGGTGCAAATGCTTTTTAGAATGTAGTTGCACAATAATGGGCGCAGGAGCATTAAAAGTAGAAGCAAACCATTTAAAAAAAATGCAGATACCTTTGTTGGAGTCTGATGATAGAGCTTCACTGATTGAATTAGGTAAACGGCTTAAAGAAGAAAGACGACTTTCCGTCGAACTTCAAAATAGAATTGATATTATTATATGTCGAGCATTTCAGGACGAAGAAATGGTTGATAAATTAAGACGTTTACTTTGCCGTAAATACTCGGAAAGGAGAAAGAGAAAATGAACGAAAATCAATTACGCGATTTTGCTCAAAACGCTCAAAGATTAATTGATCAGGGTGCTGTAGAAGATCGCCTTAGACATTATTTGTCTGCGCATTTAAGCGAAATATTCCCGGATCACCCTTGGTGGCTTGAAGCGCATTTGCAGGGAACAGAAGAACATGTTAGATTTGCAGGGAATAGTGGTGACCGGACAGGTTTTGTTGATGCAGTTGTAGGTAAAACAGCCATAGAATATGAAAAAAACCTGACCATCCAAGGAATTTTTAATGAAGGATATCACCAAGTAGAGGAATACTGTGCTGCTTTGTGCAATGCGGGTGTTCCGGAAAATGAGGTGCTTGGCGTTCTATCAGATACGGTAAGATGGTATGGGTATAAGGTCAGAATTGTGAGCGAGAATACTGAAAATCGTTTGCTGGGACCAGATGATGTCGAACTTGAACAGGTTTGTTTTGTAGATTTATCTGTTGACAGACATGAAGAATTTATGAAGTTTGATACTTTTATAAATCGGTTTTTGGCACGAGACGGATCAAGATTACTCAACGCAAATACATTAGTTTTAGATTTTGGTATTGATAGTACTTTTTATAGAAAAAATCAAACAGCATTTAGATTGGCTGTTGAAAATGCTATGAATCAAAATCCAGACTATGCGCATCTTATTCAAAATGTGTGGCAAAATTTTATTGCATACTTAGGAGGTTCAAATTATCAAACTTTTTCAGTAGATACTTACATTAATGAATTTTATTTGGTAACAGTTGCTAAGATTATTTGTGTAAATGTTCTTGCGGAGGAATCTGTTATCAGCACAGAGCAAGAAATTATACAGATTCTAAATGGTAGCTATTTTATGCAACAGAACATTCATAATTTTGTGGATTATGATTATTTTGGATGGTTGAATAACCAGCCATTCGTAGATGTAATTGTTCCTGCGGCCATGGAAATGCAAAACACGATGCGAGCTTATGATTTTACTTTACAAAGTGAAGAGGATATTTTTGGCAGATTACTTGCGCAGCTTGCGGACAAAGACCACCGTTTGATGTTGGGACAAGAATTCACACCACATTGGATAGCAAGAGACATTGTGGCTTATAATATGGATAAATTAACCAACAAGCCTCCAAGATTTTTGGACATGTGTTGTGGCTCTGGAGTTTTTTTGATTGAAGCTATACGTGCAGTTAGGGAAAGAGATTTAGATAATGATCTGATTTTCTCTTGCGTTATGGGGTTTGATATTGATCCACTGGCGGTAATACTTGCAAAAGTAAACTGGATCATTGCAATGAGAGATTTATTTGAACAACAATCGGGCAGTATTACAGTTCCGATATATCATGCCGACTCTCTTTTTATTGCCACACCAATTTCTCATAAGGTTGAAGAAAATTCGGAAGAATTCTACACTTTAAATATCTATGATAAAAAACTAAGACTTCCGGCGTTTATTCTTACCCCGGATAATCGAAAACTTTTCGATTCATTTATGGCGAAGGTATATGGCTTGGCCATGGCTAGAGCACGTTCAGCTTCGGCACAAGGAGAAATTGATTCGGTTAGCTTGATGCAGTGCATTGGCATGGATTGTAATATTCCGCTTGATGAAGAAAGAGAGTCAATTTTAGAAGAGTGTGCGATTGAATTGATAACAGAATTAGAAGCATTACAAAGACAGGGAAGAAATGGTATCTGGCATTTTATAATTTGTAATTGTTATAGACCTGGACTTACAAAACATCAATTCAATTGTATAGTATCCAATCCTCCTTGGATGGCAATGAGTAAACTTGAGGATAACCCGTACAAAGGGGCATTGAGAAAACTGGCAATTCAATACAATATTAAGCCAGAAGGAGCATCGCATCCACACATGGAGCTGGCGACAATATTCTTACTTTCGTCAGTAGATAGATATTTGGAAGATGATGCTATCTGGAGTGTTGTTATGCCAGCAAGCATTATGAATGGCATAAACCATGAAGGCTTTAGAAGAGCTCGTTTTAAAGATGCGGGATTAAATACATGTATTGATTCAGTGTGGGAATTACCAATTTCTACATTTAAAAATAAAGCAATTGTTATTTCTGGTAAAAAGCACTTTGGAGACGCTAGTACAATGGCGGGTAGAGTGTACGAATGCGTTAGCAACTTCCAGAATTGCGATTTTGCCTTAGTATCACAGGGAAAAAGATCTGCTTGGACAAGTAAGGGAGCGGATACAGAGGTTGTAGATGCTATAAATGATTCACCTTGGGCATTTAATCAGGGTGGAGACTTGATGCCGAGAACAATCCTATTTCATAGGTTTTCGCAGCAGGCAAATGGTACCTGGAGTATGGCGCCAATAGAAAAGACAAATTTTGAATGGTATTTAGTAAGTGACGCAAAAAAACGTAATGGAAGCGATATGCAGGCTCAGGGAATTAGAGATGAATATATCTATGATGCATTTATTTCAAAGCATCTGTCGCCGTTCCTCATGACAGAGCCAGCAAAAATGTTAATGCCCGGAAGAAAAGTTCAGGGAATATGGAAGCAACTTGATGATCAAGAATTAGCATTAATGAATCCAGGTACTGCTTATGTTTTTCAAATAATTGATAATGAAATCGGAGACGAAACATCATTAGGGGTGTATCTTGATGAAAAAATCAATATTTATGGAAAATTGTATAAACAAAATTTTTCTCTTGCAAAATGGCTTGTTTTATCCAATGCAGGTGGTAGTAATCCATGCGCTGCATTTATTGACCTTGACGAGTATGATAGAACAAAAATAGTTATTGATCAGACTCTGTATTGGTATCCAGCAAATGACAAAGAGGAAGCAGTCTATATTACAGGAATGCTCAATAGTCAGGCGATATCGTTAGCAATAGCAGATTTTCAACCAGATGGTGGATTTGGAAAGAGACATATTCATACATTACCATATAAAATCATTCCTAAATATGACCCTAACAATCCATTGCATAATGAGGTGATTTCTGCTACAGAAAATTTGATGTCAGAGTGGATTGGCATTTGTGAAACCGATGAAATTTTTAGAGGTTTGCTTAGCCCAAATCGAGGATCATTAAATAGTAGACGGCGTACTCAACAGAAGAAAATAAGAGAACTTTCTACTTATAGTTCATATGAGACCGCCTGCGAATCTGTTCTTCTCTAAGAGCACATTTTAATTATTTGATTTTAGTACACCGCAAGGCTGATACCACATAGGAAAGCCAATCGGTGACAACGTAACTATCAACAGAAGCAAGGGCCTCCGGAATCGTCTGTAGGTTCCGGAACCCCTTGTTTTACCTGTACTTATGAGTATTTTGCCAGTGGAGGTACATCTATGCCTTGTATCCAATACGGTAGGAAGATAGATGCGACTATGGGTTCTGGCTCTCTCTTGCTTAATGCCAAGAAATACTCTCACAAACCGCAGACAGTAGTCTACTTTGGTCAGGAGCTCAATACCTCAACCTATAACTTGGCTCGGATGAACATGATTCTACATGGTGTTCCAGTAGAGAATCAATTTCTACACAATGCTGATACACTGGATGAAGATTGGCCGACTCAAGAGCCGACCAACTTTGATGGTGTTCTCATGAACCCTCCATACTCTGCCAAGTGGTCAGCAAGCTCTGGTTTCTTGAATGACCCTCGTTTCTCTCCTTTTGGGAAATTGGCACCCCAGTCTAAGGCTGACTTTGCCTTTCTCTTGCATGGATATTATCATCTCAAGCAGGATAATGGGGTTATGGCTATCGTCCTTCCTCACGGTGTTCTTTTCCGTGGCAATGCGGAGGGAACCATTCGTAAGGCCTTGTTAGAAGAAGGGGCTATTGATACAGTTATCGGTCTACCAGCTAATATCTTCTTTAATACCAGCATTCCGACCACGGTTATCATTCTCAAAAAGAACCGTACCAATCGTGATGTCTACTTTATCGATGCTTCTAAGGAGTTTGATAAGGGCAAAAATCAGAATATCATGACGGATGCTCATATCGAGAAGATTCTGGAAGCCTACAAGTCTCGTGAAGAGATTGAGAAATTTGCTCATCTAGCAAGCTATGAAGAAATCGTGGAAAATGACTACAACCTCAATATCCCTCGCTATGTAGATACCTTTGAGGAAGAAGAAGTCGAACCACTGAAAAATATCGTCAGCAAGATTAACACGACAAATCAAGCAATCCAAAACCAAACAGCTTCTTTACTTGAAATGCTGAACCAACTCCACGGAACCACACCAGAAGCCGATGCCGAACTTAAAGAGTTTTTGAAAGAGTTTAAAGGGTAAGATGTAGTTGATTTATTCGCTCATTTTGTTTCCATGTTTCCTGGAAACTGATCAAAAACAAGGAGAAATATGGAACAAACTAACCAAAAATCCCAGTGCCAACAACTCTGGGCGAGAAACAAATACCTCGTTTTGAGTCATTCTAGCAATATTTACA
>ERZ773018.1545-NODE-1545-length-12202-cov-4.132131_pt1 | contig 12202 bp, 10 predicted proteins | sample MGYA00580840_ERZ773018 | MGnify/ENA primary metagenome ERZ773018 (study PRJEB29015, sample SAMEA2738125) | human oral metagenome | biome: human oral; feature: human-associated habitat; material: saliva | place: China | collected 2256 ... | reverse complement strand
AAATAATGAAACATTACCTAGCATATCAATTATAGGAAATGAAAAAATTGATTTAAAATATAATATAAAATCTAATAATGCAATAGCACCAGATTTAGTATATAATAATGGGTTAAAAACTTATGTTAGATTAAAGAAGGGTATACAAGAGATGCCAATTCTTGAAGTAATAGGTGCAAATGGAAAAGTAGAAACAGTAAATATGAGAGTAGATGAAAGAGATGGATATAAATTTTTTATTGTTGATAAAATTGTAAATAAAGGACAATTAAAATTAGGAAATGAAACAGCAGTATTTGAAAGAATGAACTAAAATAATTTGGGGGTGTAAAAAAGATGTCGGAAAATGTAAATACTAATTTTGACGATAATTTTGATGATTTCACTAATGAAAAATTAGATGAAATACCAAAGAAAGAAGAAGTCAAAACAGAAACAGAAACAGAAAACTTAGTTGATGATGGTTTTACAGAAGAAGAAAGAAAGCAAATGGAAAAAAGAAAAAGACTAGAAGAAGCTAAGAATAAAAATGGAACTACTTATGAAAGAACAAAAGATGAAGAAAAGATTGACACAACTAATCCAAACAGAGTAATAGATGATGAAGAACCATTAAATAATGCTTTTGGTTTTTATACAGAAACTGGGAAAAGAAAACCTAGAAAAGAAAATATAAATACTAATCCATCTGGTACAACAGAAATGAAGCAAACTGGTAAAGAGGGAGTTGTAAATAAAAAATTTAAGACAATAGGGATGTTCTTATTAATTATGATATTATTATCAACTGCACTTTCATATTTAGTAAAATCTTGTAGTAAACCAAAAGAAAATACAACTGTAGCACAAACAGAAGAAAATGAAAATGGTATGCAAGAAGTTGAAATGTTTAAAAATAATGCAAGTACAGATACTTTAAACAATGTAACAGTAACTGGACAAGGAAGTAATTTTAAAGATGATGTCAATTCAGTTGATACAGCAAGTATTTTTGTTAATAAAGATGAGAGAATAGTAAGATACCAAAGAATGGAAGATGGAAAAGTTTATGGTATTGATAAAGATGGACAAATAGTATTAGATGCTAATGGAAATCCTATATTACAAAATCCAGAAGAGTTTAATTCAACTGAAGGTTTAGAAGGACAATCAACAGAAGCTGATGTTGCAAAACAAGAGCAAGAAAGTCTTGATAAATTAAATCAAATGGAAAGTGAACTTTTAGGAAAAAGAGATGGTGGAGAATTAGAAAATTTAGATAATGTTTCATTAGAAACACAAGTTAAGAAAGAAAAAATACCTAATACAACACCATTACATGAAGGTGCTGGAGCACCTATAACAGCATATAAGGGTGGTATGCAAGATAGAATACAATATTTGTCAGCTAAGGCACAAAAAGAAGAGGCTATGCAACAATTAAAAGCTGTAAATGAAAGTTTAGTACAAAGCAAAAAGGGAGGAAATGGTGGTTTTGGAATAAACTATAAAGCAAATAAAGTTGATAGTGCAGTTGCCGATATATTTGGAACAGATCCTACTGGGGTGCAATTTAGTGCTGGAGCTGGTGGTTCAAATGGAAGAGCTGGTATGAGAACAAACACAACTCCATATTATGCTTATGAAAAGGAAGAAGGAAAATTTGATATATTTGAAGGAACATTAATTCCTGCAGTTATACAAAATGAAATTAATTCTGATTACAAAGGAAGAGTATTAGCACTTGTAAGAGAAGATGTTTATGATAGTTTAAGTGGAAATGTATTGTTGATACCAAAAGGATCAAGAATATTGGGTGAAATGTTACCACTTAATACAAATGGTGGACTTGAAAGAATTATAACTATTTGGGATAGAATTATATTACCTAATGGAGATAACATCTTTATGGAAAACTTTAGAGGACAAGACTTAACTGGAATAGATGGTATTGAAGGAAAAGTAAATAGAAGATACTTTAAAAAAATTGCAAGTGTAGTATTAGCAAGTGTATTTGAAGGTACAATTGGGGTGGTGTCAACTTTACCAGAAATAATGCTTAGAAAGTACGATACAAGAGATGGGGTTATTTATTCTGAAAGTGGTGCAACAGCTGGAAGAAGAATAGGTGATACTTTAACTGAAACTGTAAATAAAGAGGTTGAAAAGGTAGTAACTAGACCTAATACAGTAACATTACCAAGTGGAACTAAAACAAATATAATCGTACAAATAGATATAAAACTTCCTAAGTTTGAAAGAGTTAGATAATATTTTAAGGGTACTTATTTAACTATAAGTACCTTTTTTTATAAAACAAAGGGGTATGTGATATGGGGAAAAACGAAATAAAGCTAACAGAACATCAAAAAAATCTGATTTATAATTATAGTTTTTTATGTGGACTTTTCTTTGTATGGGCTATAATAACATTTTTATTTTGGAATATATCAAGTATTATATATGTAACTTCTGTCGGATTGGGTGTAATATGGCTTTTAGTGGTAAGAGCTATATTTTATAAAGAAGGAGTGGGAATAAAATACTTTATAGGAAATACAAAAGAAAATAAAGCAAAAGATAAAAGTAAAAGAGATAGTTTAAAGAAAGTTTTAACATTTGAAAAAGAATATGTTAAGAAAATGGGTGAAAGTGGAATAGCTAGTTATGATGAGCAACAAAAAAGAGATGAGGCTAATAGAAAAAAAGTATCAAAATTTGGTTTCATAATGTTAGTAGTAGCTTTTTTATGGTTGTTAGTAGGTAGTGGAATAATGGCATATAAATTTGGTAGCCATGATATAGTTGCCTATATAAAAAAATACACTATGTATAATGATGTAAATTATCCAAGTGTACCAATGGAAATAAATGAAGTGGCATTAAGAGATAAAATAAAATTAACTAAATCAAAGGCAAATTATGAAGATGCTATAAAATCGCATATAAATGAAGGAATATATTATGTAACAAAGCCACTTGTTAAATTAGATAAAAATTTAACTGAAGAACAAGTTATTAAAATGACAAGAGTTCCAGTTAAAGGTTTACCAAAAGCAATTGAAGAACAACAAAAAATGAATAATAATTATTATCAATTTTTAGATAAAGAATTGCCAAGAAAACAAGAATTAATTTGGAAATATCAAGCAAATACAGATCCTAAAATACAAAAAGGTGTAGAATATGAAAAACAAAATATAGACTTTTTAAATAAACAAAGATCGGTATTAGAAAAATCTTTACTTGCAATGCAAAATCAAGTAACAGAATATGAAAAAGCAATTGCAAAAATTGATGATGAGCTATCAAAAGCACCATTTTGGAGTAAATTTTCATCACTTATGTTTTTAGGACTAATTATATTTGGATATAATATAATAGGACTTATAAGAAAGCAACAAATACTAAAAGAAGAAAAAGAACTTACAACACATGGTACTGCAAGATGGGCTAGAATAGATGATATGCCAAAAGGTAAACCAGCTGAAAAAGCATTTGCAACAGATTTATTGGTGCAAAAAGGAGTAATACTTGGTAAATTTAATGGTTTTCCATTAAAAGATGATAGTAAAACACATATACTTTTATCAGCACCGACAAGAACTGGTAAAGGGGTATCAATTATCATACCTACTTTAATTGATAGTTGGAACGAAAGTGTCTTTGTTTTGGATATTAAAGGTGAAAACTACCAATTAACTTCTGGATATAGAAAAGAAAAATTCAATAATAAGATTATAAGACTTGCACCTATGTCAAGTGAAAGTGCTAAATATAATCCAATGGAAGAGATAAGAGTTGCTTTTGAAGGTGGACTACAAGAAAGTGAAGATATAGATAATATTGCATCTTTAATTTCACAATCTGATGATGGAGGAAAAGCAGATCCATTTTGGGATGAAAACGGAAGTATTTTTATTCAAGCCTTAATGACATTCACATTATACAGAATAAGACAAAATGGTATGGAAATGTATGATAAGTGGGGAACTAATTATAAACCTAGTGAAGAAGAAAAATTAGAAGCCAATAGAAAAGCAAGTTTTGCCGATATAGCTGGTGTTTTAGTAAATCCAGATAATGATATGCCATTAAAAGAATACTTCTTATTCTTAGGTGGAATAAATGAAAATATTAGTGAAAAAGGAAATACTATTTATGGAGCTAAAAAAGGTGAAATGATAAAACACTTTGATCCAACAGATGAAGCAAGAAATGGAAAACTTATGGAGATATTGAAATCTAACTATGCAACAAAAATTGATTTAATAAATAAAGGAATACATCCTAACATACAAGAGTTATTCTCTAAAATAGCAACAATGTCTGAAAATATGTTTGGTTCAGTAAAAGCTGTTGGAGAAACAAAATTAAAAGTTTTCTCAACTCCAATAGTAAAATATAATACTTCTTCAAGTGATTTTAGAGTTTGGGATTTAATGAATTACAAAACTCCAGTTTCATTATATTTAGTAATTGAGCCAAAGGACTTAAAGGCAATGGCAGCACTTGCCAGAATATTACTAATTCAAATTGTAAACAAATTAACTGGTGAAATGGACTATATAGGTGGAGGTTCTCATAAGTGGAGATTATTATTTATACTAGATGAGTTCCCAGCTATTGGTAAGATGGAAGTATTAGATAAGGCGATAGGGTTCGTTGCTGGTTATGGAATGAAACTAATGATAATTCTACAATCACTAGATCAATTATACAAAATATATGGTAAAGAAAATGGACTTGTGTCGAACTGTCAAATACAAGTGTATTATACAGCCAATGAAAACCAAAGTGCTGAATATATTTCAAAGACTTTCGGTAGTGAAACAATTAAGTATAAGAGTGATAAGCAAGATAAAAAAGGTATATTAACTAAGGAAACAAAGGATAGAAAAGAAAGAGCCTTATTAAATGTATCTGAAGTTAGATCGTTGCCATTATCTAAGATTTTGATAGTAGCTGGAGGTAAACCACCTATTCTAACAGAAAAGATACAATATTTCTTAGCTGATGAGTATAAAGGTAGAACAAAAATACCTTATGTTTTATCTGAAGGATTAGATAGTATAGTAAATTATGAAGAACATATAAATGAGTTATCATATAAATTAACACATGAAGATGAAAAAGACATAATAAATAGATATGAAGTCTTTTATATGCCTAAGAATGATGTTTACGGATTAGAAAGCTCATTTTATAGATATTATAAGACTAATTATGTCTTAAAATACTTCAAACAAGCATTAATTTTTGGTAAATATGAAAAGAACTTGAAACAAGATGGAAGCTTTAGTGTAAAAGTTAAAGGTTTTACTGGCGATTTATTAAATAATTATGATTTTGAAGCTGATGACAAAGCTAAGAAAAAAGAAGTTTTAAAAAGAGCTAGAACAAAACTTATTAAGACACCAGCTGATATATTTACTACAATAGAGCCTATAAGAGAAGAAGATAATAAAATGGAATTAATGGAAAATTCTTTAAATGGATTAGGTGCTTTTAGTGATAAAAACCATCCAGAAACTGAAAGAATATTTGGATATGATAACTTTGAACTATTTGAAAAAACAATTGAATTGAATAGATATATATTAAATGGAGATAATCAATATTCAAATTTATTATTACCAATAAATTCTTGTGTTACATTAGATGTGGAAACAACATCTGATAAGAGAGCTGAAGTTATATTCTATGGTGCATTATTATTTAATGGACTTTTAGAAAGTATTTTAAAATTAAATACATTGAATTTTAATCAAGATAAGACACAAACACAAGCTGAAGGTGAAACAAAAGATGGTAAAGATGGAGCAAGTTTAATATTAAAATCTCCAAAAGATTTTGTTACTTGGTTATTTGGTAATGAAATAAAGAGTGAAACAAAAATGGCTGATTTTGTACAATATTATATTAATCCAAAAACACCATTTGAGGCAGTTGTTGATAGTAAAGGTAATATAAGAAACTTACCAGAGATAGCTGTTGAAAGAAAACATGAATATTATTTGAAATTGAAAAATAAAAACTTAAATGAAGATGAAAGAGAAAAGTTAGCAAAAGAACAAATGTTAAACAGTTGGATATTTGTACTATCAGAATTTGAAGTTAAAGATCCACAAACTGAAAGAATGATACCATTTGAAATATATGTACCTATTCCGTTAAAGATAGCATATTTAGATGCTGAAGAAGTAGGAAATTTAGATAAACAAGTTATAGCTAATATGATAATGAGAAATTTATTACATTTCCTAAGAAATAATAACGGAACATGGAACAAACTACAAAAAGATGTTCTATTTAGTGAAGAAGCTTGGAAAAAATTAAATGATAATACTCAAACAAGAAAAAGTGCAATTAAACCAGCAATATAAAGGAGAAAGAATATGGAAGTTAAGGAAAAAGTATTGAAAAAAAGAGGAAAACAAGTTAGTGATATAATAGAAGATTTAACAAAAGTTAAAGAAGATGATGATGTTAAAGCCTTAGAAGAAAAATTAAGAAAGTTAAAAGCAAGAAAGAAACAAAAAGAAGAAAAATCAATAATAGAATTATTAAGTGAAGTAAACAAGGTATCTTATGCTAAGATTATAAAGGAAATATTTAAAATTATCAAAGATCCAGTATTAATAAAGGCTATTATAGAAATGCAAAAAGAAAAGAATAGACAATCAGTAAATTTCTTAGAAGATATAAAAGAAAACATATTAGATAAAAAATATGAAATGGTATATCAATTATTAGGTTTAGAATATAAAGAGCCTATAGATGAAGAAAAAGATGAAGATACTGAAAATAAAGAAAATTTGGAAGAAAAAGATGATGAATATACTAAGGAAGAGTCTGAAGAAACATCTAATGATGATAAAGAACTAAATGATTTCTTAACTAAAGAAAAATACTAACTTGAAGAAAGTAGAGTGAAATCACTCTACTTTTTTATTGTCTTTTATTATAAAATATGGTATAATAAATTTACCAAGTGAAAGTTACGATAAAAACGACTTAAAACTTGGTAAAATGATGATTTAAGTTCAATTAAAAAAGAACATTGGGAATTTAATAAAATGCTTGGTAAAAATTAAAAAAAAGAGTGAAAAAATGGAAAGTAAAATATAAAAAATGATTTTGTAATAAAGAAAAATCTTTAATAAAGTATTAACAGTAGTTGTTTTTAAATAGAAATAGCCAGAGAAGAACTAGATACAAGGTATAATAAAGTATTAACAGTAGTTGTTTTTAAATATTTTTTTCTCTTTATAATAAAGAAAAAGAGTTCCATAAAGTATTAACAGTAGTTGTTTTTAAATCTGAGTCCTATACCAAATGATTTATATACTTCATTTTCATAAAGTATTAACAGTAGTTGTTTTTAAATGTTACAACGGACGGATTTATTACTAATTTAACTGAATAAAGTATTAACAGTAGTTGTTTTTAAATGAAAAAGTGCTAATTGTTATTTGTTTTTTGTCTGGAATAAAGTATTAACAGTAGTTGTTTTTAAATAGTTGAACTAGCTAGAATGCTAGGAATAAAGCCTGATAAAGTATTAACAGTAGTTGTTTTTAAATTGCAGTCTGTTACAATGTGGCTATGTATATGGTCTATAAAGTATTAACAGTAGTTGTTTTTAAATAGAATATAAGTTATTAATTCGTACTTTTTTTCTAAAATAAAGTATTAATAGTAGTTGTTTTTAAATATGAAGCATTTACAAAAGAGAGAGAAATTTTTATAACATAAAGTATTAACAGTAGTTGTTTTTAAATTTCAAGTCTTTAGAGTTTTGAAATAATTTTTTTGATATAAAGTATTAACAGTAGTTGTTTTTAAATGAAGGTCGTTTTTTTTCTTCTTCCACAATTTTCGAATAAAGTATTAACAGTAGTTGTTTTTAAAGTATAAAAGAACTAGAAAAATTTTACACAAAAGTATTTTAATTTAATTTAATTTAAGAATAGTGTTATTTTGAATAGGTAATAACAAAAGTTGTTTTTAAAATTATTTTTAATATTTAAAAGATTTAAAATTAAAACAATAACAATAGTTGTTTTTAAATGTTGAAGAAAGTCTTATATTTTAAGAATAGTGTTATTTTGAAGAAGTGTAAAACCTATCAAAATTAGATCTATTAAAAAAAATAAAATATTAATAGTAGTTGTTTTTAAATTAATTTTCTCCTACTTGATAGTATGTCTTAGTAAAAAAAATAACAGTAGTTGTTTTTAAATCTTTTTGCTATATCTCCCACCATTTCTAAATATTTTGAATAGGTGTAAAACCTATTAAAATTAAATCTGTTTGGAAAATAAATAAAATATTAACAGTAATTGTTTTTAAATACTTGAGCCATATTTTTTTCTCTTAAAACTTTTTTAAATAAAAAAATAACAATAGTTGTTTTTAAATTAAATATTTATTCTTTCGTTATTTCTACATAATGTATAAAATATTAACAGTAATTGTTTTTAAATCTCAAAAATGATTTTCATAAAGTATTAACAGTAGCTGTTTTAAAAAACTTAACAAATTATGAAAACTTATAGCTAACAGCAAGACAAATAAAATAAAAAAAGGTATTCCACCTTTTTTATTTTTTTATTAATTTTTAAGTTGTCTTTTTTTTACAAAAATGGTATAATGCATTTATCAAAAAAAAGGAGTGATATTATGGAAAAAGTAAAAATTTTAAAAGAAGAGAAAAAAAGAGAAAGCAACATCAAAGAAGTTGCTGATAAAATAAGTAAAAATAAGACAGTAAATAGAGTTTATTTTGCTTGTAATCTTATTTTAGGAATAATTATTGGTGTTGGTTGTACTTTAGTTGCTTTTACTTATTTTAATTAAAAATGGGAGTGATATTTTATGAAAAAAAATAAAAAAGGCAAAGAAAAAGAAATTGTAAGATTAGAAGCAAATAAGGGGGTTGTTTTTGTAAAAGAAAAAGTTTTAAAAAATGGTGCTGAAGTTTTTATTGAATATAATAGTAAAAATATAATACCAGCAATATTTTTAGGCTTTAATCCCATGAGAAATTTATACGAATTTGAAAGACAATCTACTACTTTTCCTAAAGAAAGAGTGAAAGTTAGAATGAGAGAAATGCAATTAAACGAAAGAAAAGTTTATGTTTTGATTTAAAAGGGGAAAAAATGACTATACAAGAATTTGGATTAAGAGTTTTAGCCATGACTATTTGTTTTCCAGTGATGTTTATGGGATTTGAAATAATTGGAGAGCAAAGAATAACACGAATATTAAAACATTTTATCATATTTGCTTTAATTGTTATTTTGTGTTTTGTTTTACAAAAAAAATTCAACATTAAAATTTAAAAAAAAAGGGAGTTAAGATGAAAATAAACAAAATAATCATTTTAATGTTTTCTTTATTTCTTTTTATAAGTTGTAATTCGGGTTTAAGAATAGTGTTATTTTGAATAGGTGTAAAAACATTAATAGGAGTGATAAAATATGAAAATAATGTCTGTTTATATGTTAAAAGCCAAAGAAGTTATGGCAAAAAATAAGAAAGTAGTTGATAGTAAAAGAAAATATTTTATATTTTTTGCATTTTATAGTGCCTATTTAATATATAATTTTGGTGCTTTTTTAATTGAAAGAGAATTTAATGATTTCTTATTATTTGCAATTGTTTTATGCAGTTTTCTTATGTTTTCAATAGCATTTATAGGTATTTTTTTTCCTAAATTATTTGAGAAAAAAAAGGAAGTGAATAATAAATGAAAAAAATACTAATTTTTGTATTTTTACTTTTTACATTAGTTTCTTCACAATCTTTTTCAAGTCCAATTTTTTTTATACATAGTGATGATTTTACTACTGAAGAAGTTGATGAAATTTTTAAAAAATATTATGGTGAATATAATGATTTTGAAAAAATGGATTTTATATTAGATAAATCTGAAAAAAAAGAATTGATAAAACAACCAATAGATGAGGGAAATTGGGAATTTCTACTAGAAAAATATAATGAACAATATTTAGCGAAAAAAGAAGTTGTGGAAAAAAATGATTTTTGGACTACTTTTAAATATAATTATAAGTATTATTATTCAGATATTTTAATTTTAATGATTTTGTTAATAGTTTTAGTAGCATTATTTTTCCCTTTTAATCTTTTTTTATTAGAAAAAGATAAAGAACTAATCAAAAAAAATAGAAAAAAATACTTTTTTAAAAAATTATTATATGTTTCTTTGTTTTTTATAGCAATGTTTGGTTCAGTAGGTATTTTAAATTTTATTCGGCAATAATGAGAATTATTTAATATATAAAAAAATGTAAAGGAGTTGTAAATTATGGTTTTAAATTTAGTTAATATTGTGAGTTGGTTTCTTATATTACTTGCAATAGTATTTGTTGTTGGAATGTTTGGTTTTGTAAAAGTACCAGCTAATAAAATTGCTGTAATAAGTGGATTTTATCAAAGAAGAGTAAAAGGAAGAGTAGCATTTTTTCTTCGTTGGTTTGAAAGGGTTGATACAGTAAATTTGAATGTTTTTTCAGTTGATGTAAATACAGCTGTTGCAGTTCCTACGAATGATTTTATAAATATAAAAGTGGATGCAGTTGTAAATTTACAAATAGATGAAACACCAGAAGTCTTAGAAATCGCTATAAAAAACTTTTTAAATAAAGAAAATGAGCAAATTGTATCATCTGTAAAAGATGTTTTAGAAGGAAATTTAAGAGAAATTGTAGGACAGATGAAATTACAAGAAATAGTACAAAACAGAAAGAATTTCAATGAAAAAGTCCAAGAAAATGTTGCACCAGATTTAAGAGAAATGGGGTTAAAAGTAATATCTTTCAATGTACAAAATTTCCAAGAAGATAAACAAATTATTGAAAATTTAGGTGCTGAAAATATTTCAAAAATTTCAAAAGAAGCATCTATCGCAAGAGCTCAAGCTGATAAGGAAATAGAAATAGCTAAAGCTAATGCTAATAAAGAAGCTATGGATATTAAGTTAAAAGTTCAACAAGAAATAGCTGAAAAAGAAAACTTATTAGAAATTAAAAAGGCTGAATTGAAAATAAAAGCCGATACAGAACAAGCTAAAGCTGATATTACTTACGATTTAGAAAAAGAAAGAAAAAGAAAAGAAATAGAAGAAGTAACTGGACAATCTAATTTAGTAAAAGAACAAAAAGCTATTGAAACTAATAAAGCAAAATATGAAGCTGAAACAATAGTTCCAAAACAAGCAGAGGCTGAAGCTAAAAAAGTTGAAAGAACAAAAGAGGCTGAAGCAAAAAAAATAGAAGAACAACAAAATGCAGAAGCTAAATTATACAAAGAACAAAAAGAAACAGAGGCAATTAAAATAAGAGCATTGGCAGAGGCAGAAGCAATTAGAGAAAAAGCATTAGCTGAAGCAGAAGCAATAAGACAAAAAGGAATTGCTGAGGCTGAAAGTAAAAGAGCTTTATTGTTAGCAGAAGCTGAAGGAGTTAGAGAAAAAGGACTTGCCGAAGCAGAAGCACTTGATAAAAAAGCAGAAGCAATGGCTAAATATGGAGAAGCTGGAAAACTTGAAATGTACTTTAATGCTTTACCATTAGTCGCTAAAAACTTGGCTGAACCTATGTCTAAGATTGGTAATATAACTATGTATGGTGAAGGAAACACAACTAAATTTATGTCTGAAATGACACAAAACTTAGATAAAATTTTAAAAACTGCAACTGATGGTTTAGGAATGGATGTTAAAAGTTTAATAAGTTCGTATTTAGGTGGAAAAGTAGCACAAAATAAGAATAATATAAAAGATGTTACTGAAACTAAAGAATAAATTTTAAAAGGGAAAGGTAATATTGCCTTTCCCTTTATAAAAAAAGAGGTGGAAAATTAATTGGAAAAAGATAAGATTGTAGAAAAAGCTATTGAAGTGGTTTCTGAAAAAGAAAATAATATTTTCTTTGATTTTTTATATGTTTCGATAATTACATTATATATAATGCTTTTTTTGGGAATTATCAATTTAAAATTGAATACATTTATCAAAATAGGCATCATAATATTTTTGATTGCTTGTGGTTGTTTTTTACCTAAGTTTTTAAGAAAACTAAAAGAAATTTTGAATAAATATTTTAATAAAGATGATAAAGAATACATTTTAGCAAAAGAAATAGAGTTGAAATTTAAAGAAAGTGAGAAAAGAAAAAAAGAAGAAGAAAAAAGA
>ERZ773018.1543-NODE-1543-length-12205-cov-9.556132_pt1 | contig 12205 bp, 16 predicted proteins | sample MGYA00580840_ERZ773018 | MGnify/ENA primary metagenome ERZ773018 (study PRJEB29015, sample SAMEA2738125) | human oral metagenome | biome: human oral; feature: human-associated habitat; material: saliva | place: China | collected 2256 ... | reverse complement strand
GGTTTAGGCTGGCAGATTAGACAGAGAGTGAGGGAGTATATCAATGAGTGGAATTCCTAATAAACACACACTAAAGAACTGGTTAAAAGTAATTGTACCTATTGTCATACTTGTAGGCGTAGCTATCTTAGCCTTTACATTTTGTAAATATGATGAGACTAAGGAAACACAAATAGCACCTACAGCACCTATCAAGGTAGACCATAAGCAAAAACAAACGACTACTTTTGAATACCTTCCGAAAGCTGTAGATCAGACCACTGGAGTGCGTGAGGATACTGATGTAGAATTCACGACAAAACAAGCACCACTGGTAGTCAACGTCAATGGTAAACGACACGAATTAGCCACTGACAATGTAAAGGAAGAACATAAGTTAGACAATGGAAAGCTAGTAGTAACTGAAGTACACGAAGCAGTACTAGATTTGACACTACCTGAGCAACCACGGTTTAAGAAAGGTATTTATGTCGAAACAGACTTTAACAATGATAAGGCAATTACAGCAGGAGCTAGATTGTCGTACCAAACACCTAAGTTTGACGTAGACCTTAAGGCTGACCTTTACAGCACTAAAGAACACATGAAACGAACAACTTTAACTGGCACTGGCTGGTTTTAACACACAGCCCTCTATGGAATTCCGTAGGGGGCTTTTTATTATGTCTAAGGAGAACATATGGCAAAAGTAATTAGAACCCAAATGAAAGCTATCAGAGCTAAATGTCTTGATTGTTGCTGTAACGACACCAAAGAAGGCGACAACTGCCCTTCAGAGGACTGCCCATTATGGGACTACAGATTAGGCAAGCCACCTAAGGGAGTCGTAAAGGTAAACAAATTAGACCTTAACGCTACACGCAAGAAAGGAAAATAAATGAAGATTAATCAAGAACTACTAGACAAAATTGCAGAAATGGAAGTAGAAGCCCTCATTGATGGTTTACAAGACGAAGAACTTCGACGTACACCTACATTCCTTGAGAAAGTCAGACGCTTCCTTAAAGACAATAAATTAGACACTACACCTGAGCTGGCTATTGAAGTCAAGAAGGAAACTCATGAAATTCCAGTGTTCGACGCACCGACGCTTATGGAAGAACACTATGGTGATCACTAATGGAGTGGACTGAAGAACAGATAGCGAAGGCTAAAGAGGACTTCAGAGTGTTTATTTATATGGTTTGGAAAATGATTAGCCTACCTGATCCGACACCAATTCAATATGACATAGCTCATACACTACAGAACCTTCCTAATGACCGCTTTATTATCGAAGGCTTCCGTGGTGTAGCTAAGTCATTCATTACCTGTGCGTACGCTGTATGGACACTTTGGAGAGACCCTCAGAAGAAAGTAGAGATTGTCTCCGCTTCTAAAGACCGAGCAGACGCCAACGCTATCTTTATTAAACGTATTATCTATACGCTACCATTCTTAGCTCATCTGAAAGCTAGACCTGACCAACGAGACCAACAAAACCTCTTTGACGTCGGACCAGCGGTACCTGATATTTCTCCTAGTATTAAATCTGTAGGTATTTCAGGGCAGTTGACTGGTAGTCGTGCAGACCTACTTATTGCCGATGACGTCGAAGTAGCTAACAATAGTGGTACTCAAACACAACGAGACAAGCTCAATGAAGCTGTTAAGGAGTTTGACGCTATCATTAAACCAGGTGGACAAATTGTTTACTTAGGTACTCCTCAGAACGAAATGAGTTTGTACAATGAATTACAACAGCGTGGCTATCGTTGTCGCATATGGACTGTATTGTATCCTGAGAGCTTATCTGAAAGAGAGTTCTATGGAGACCGCTTAGCGAAGATTATAGCCGACAAATATGATGAGAACCCTGACCTCTATGCAGGTAAGCCTACAGATCCAAGACGATTTGACGAGGACGAAATTTACAAACGTAGATTGTCGTACGGTAAAGCTGGCTTTGCACTTCAGTTTATGCTTAACACTAACCTAAGCGACCAAGAGAAGTATCCATTGAAAGTACAAGATTTAATGATTGCTAACTTGTCGCTTGATGAAGCTAATCTTAAGTGGTACTGGAGTAATGACCGACAGCTTCGCATTAATGATTTACCTTGCGTAGCACTGAAGGGAGACTACTTTTATGAACCTCAGGGACGTTCCTCAGAAGTCTTTGAGTACACTGGAACAGTAATGGCAGTCGATCCATCAGGTAGAGGCAAGGACGAGACCTCTTATGCAATCGTTAAGTATCTCAATGGTTATCTCTTCTTGATGGAAGTAGGTGGTACCAAAGAGGGCTACAGCGACTCTACAATGAGACAATTAGCTAACAAGGCTAAAATGTATGGAGTAAATGAGATAGTCCTAGAGAGTAACTTTGGTGATGGTATGTTCTCTAAACTACTTGCACCAGTTATCAATGCAGTACACCCTTGTCGTATCACTGAAGTAAAGAACTATGCTCAGAAGGAAGCACGTATCATTGATACACTTGAGCCAGTCATGATGAGACATAAATTGATTGTCCATAAGCAGGTTATCCTTGACGACTATCAAGTCTATGAGAACGCTCCTGCATACTCTTTAATCTATCAAATGACACGCTTAAGTAGAGACAGAGGAGCACTAGCTCACGATGACCGCTTAGACGCTTTATGTATGGCTGTAGCCTACTGGTTAGAAGTCATGGATAGAGACGAAGAGCAGGGCGTATTAGAGCAAATGGAAGCTAAACTTGAGCAGTGGTTAGATCCTGATAAAGGTATTTTCTACAGAGACGAAGCGAACCAAATGAGACCAATGGGACGAGCCGAAGCAAAACGAATAAGTACCTATAATATGTTAAAGAATTACTAGCACTAAACCCTAAAGGAGTCAATACGATTTCTTTAGGGTTTTTGTGGCTATTGAGCGTGCACAGAGGTTTATTTTGTCGTCTACAGATTGTCTAAGGTATTTGTACCTAAGGAATTCTATAAGAGTGCCCACACGCACGACACAAAAACGCCATAGAGTCTGTAGTTTTTTATATACGACAAAAACTTATAGAGTAACTATAGGATCTCTTAAGTATCTCTATAAGCATTCTTAAGTATATCTATAGTTATCTATAAGCACTCTTAAGTATTCCTATAAGTAATCATTCTATGAGTTTTTCTCAATGTATCCACGATATAGAAGAGATACTCTTCGACTATCTTAAGTTATCTCTTTTAGATCTTCTAATAGAATTCTTGAGAACTCTACGACAGTAGAATAACTCAAGTATAACTATTAGCGGTTAAAAGAACTTTGTTTAGGTTTTTACTCAATAAGGTAGCAATTAGACACTATAGTATCAATTAGTATCCTAACGAAGTTAGAGTTCAATTAGATAACTATAGTATTCAATTAGATAACTTAAGACAAGCTATTAGAACACCTAAAGCACACAGCGTAAGCATGAAACTTTAGGAATACTAATAGACCTACTTCCGATACCATACACCAATTTGTTATACTTAAAGAGTAGCAATAAGTACTCTTTAGGTAATTCTAAAGAGGTGTAAACATGAAATACTTAGACTATATTGACAACTGGCTAAAGTACAAAGAAACTGAGTACTCCTATAGCACTCTAAAGACCTATAAAGGACTACTTAACAAGCACTTTAGACCATTCTTTAAAGACCGACAAATAGAGGACTTAACGCGACTAGAGCTTCAGAATTTCGTCAATACCTTAACAACCTCACAAAAGGTATGTATAGCACTCCTTAAGAAAACACTAAAGGAGCTATACTATGACGAATTGACACCTAAGGACTTCTCACAACAGCTAAGGAGACCACCTAAGGCTCACGTAACAAGACCTAAACAAGCACTCACTAGAGATCAAGTAGCAGGGCTATTCGAATTCCTGAAGACTAACAAATGGAACTACTTAATACACCTACTGTTCAACTCAGGGTTACGAATAGGAGAAGCACTTGCTCTCCAGTGGTCAGACGTCCTTTGGTACACTAAAGTACACACCTTAGTTCACCCAAAGGATAACGACCAGATAGCTTATGTCGTTCTTAAGATAACCAAAACATTCGACGAACATCAGTGCACTAAGCACGAACCTAAGACAGCCTTTAGTATACGAGACGTCATCGTTACTGATCCGACAACTATAGGACTCTTAGCCCACCAGTGGTCAGCTGTAGGATACCCTAAGGACTCTTATATAGCCCAATCGAGACGCTGTAGTAATCAGCCAGTATCAAGAGTAGCCATAAAGAATATCCTTAAGAAAGCTACAGAAGTACTGGGACTACCATTCGTACTGACACCACATCATGCTAGACTCAACTATACGAGCCATAGCTTAGCTAATGGTGTAAGCGAAAAGAACCTACAAGCCCAACTAGGGCACTCTAATAGTAATCTAATTCGGACAGTGTATGGTAAAGCCATCGGCAATCGTTTAGAAGAACTAATAGATAAACCAAATGTCTATTACTTCCGATAACGATATATTAACCATAAGTCCCTAATGTACACCTAGAGGGGAAAAATGCTACAAAATTTTATGAGCCTATATATAACATTAAGATTAGAGCCTGAGCCCCCTGTGCCCCTGCCTTGTCGTACCTTCGCTCACGCTTGGCACTCCGCAGGTTCACTCAGAGTTACCTCTACTACCTAGAGCATGTTCACTTCGCTCAACCACAGTCATTCCTATCGTTCGCTGGGGGTGGGTTACTGTATGCGAGAACATACTTTTTGATACATCGGACGTGCAATTTGTACACCACAGAAATACATTAGTACTCTTATAGTCCGTCTACAGGATACACTAGAGTACAAATTGTGTACGGCTCACTTATTGACTACCTATGGTTCACTCCGTGCTCCGTCCTATGGACTTCACGTCGTTCACGAGACGTTCGTTCTACGAACTCACTGAGTACCGACAACTAACCAATGGCGACTATTAATGACTACCTATGGATAACAACAGAACACCAAAGGAATACTTTAGCACACTAAAGGATATCCAACTGTTCTCCACAAGTAGTCATTGTTGTGCACAATTAGTCTCTTTTTGATTGAGGGCTAAGGGAAGCCCTTGAGAGACTAATTGCACACAACACGACAGCACAGATAGGTACGCTATAGGCATTACTTCAGTAATACGACAATTAACACAGTAGTCTTCCGTTTGAGACAGCGATGTACCCAACGACAAGCGACCACTGGAAAAGCCAATGGGCACAACGTAGTTCTAATGAGGGTACTAACAGCAATACTCAAGTATTCATACAGAGCACACGTTGCACACAATGGGTACTACTGTAGTGCCATGCAATCACTATCACTATAGAACAACAAGAGTCGCTACACTTCACTACAGTCGCCAATCGAGCTACGCACAATCGACTCATTCCGTTACGTTACGCTAGTGAAGGAGTCGTTAGAAATACATAAGAACTCTAAAGGTACTCATCAACGATCCGACAACTCACCACTATTATTTTGTCGTACTCATTTAGATAACCAGTGATACGACAACTAGATTAATTAATAATCAACACAAATTACCTATAAAAACTTTAGTGTACTAAAGCAATTCAAAAGGCAACCGAAAGAGCTATAATTTACAGCTTCATCAGTTGCCTTTTTGTGTCGATTTTTTTTACATATGCAATTTTTAGATCGTGGAGCGTTTTCTAAAAAGTTGCTCGCTGTTCATTTTGTCGTAATTCGTCTACTCTACCATAAATAAAAGAAATATAATCAATCATAAAGTTACGCAATTCGTCGGAACTCTTAGAGCCCATCAATTTTACAGCATGATTAAAATCATCAGCAAGTTGAGAAGGAAGGCGGAAGGAAACAGTTTTATCAATAGGTAATTGATTATAATAAAAATATTGTTCCTTAAAATTAGGGGATACCTTTGGAAATTGTCTCATAATTATCACTCCTTTATATACATTATTATAGCATTAAAGCTATACAAATGTAAATACATTATAAACAAATCATTAAAAATCAGATACGAAAAAATAAACAAACTTAAACAAGAAAATCATACTTTTGTATAGACAAAGAGCTTTACATTTGATATAATTAAGTCAGAAGTTAAGGGTAACACTATTAAAACCCTAAAAATTTTATTCTTTATGTATAGACATTTGTCTATGCGGAAAGCAGGTAAAACATGTATATTACAGTAATCACAGAAACAGAAATGAACTTCATGGACTTATTAGAAAACTGTTGGAGCGGTGCTATTGATACCCTTGAGTATATCAAAGAGCACGATAAAGAGGAAGAGCTTTTATATTTAATTGAAGAGCTAGATATTCACGATATGACAGCAATCAACGATTTTCTTTGGTTTGATGATGAGTACATTTATAAGAGCTTAGGTATTACAGAAGAGGAAGACGAGGAGGAGTAATAAAATGACATATAAAGAATTAAAACAAATAATTAAGAACTGGAACACAGAGCAAAAGGAAGTAACACATTTTTTACTAGCAGATGGGGAGTGCTTAGATGAAATCATAGAGCTCATAGATAACTATGATTATAACATATATGAGGATATGGAGGATTATATTAGAACATGGATAGAAGGAACACAGGACGCTATACCTGATTGGGTTTGTATCGACGTAGTAGGAACATACGAATATAATATAAGATTTAATGATGATATTTTCATTATGGCTGACTTGCCAAAATGGGCAGAAAAGGGGAGCAGATACGGAACAGACGAAGAGAAATATATCTATAGAGAAGGCATTAAATATCTTTGTGAAAACGCACGAGTGTTAGAGGTATACAGATGATACTACTATCAATCGTTGCAGGTGGTATATATCTATGGGCTACCATCTGCCAAGCAATGGACGAATAATATTTTTTTTAATCTCAATGTATAGACATTTGTAAAGCCCCTGCAAAGGGGCGAAAGGAGAAAACACATGAAACTAGGGCAAGGGCTACAAACATTCATAACAAAATACGGAAGAGCGATATTAGACAAAGAAGGTAGTAAGTGGGACGTATTTGTCGCCCTTGAGAATGCTGTAAGTCAAATCACAGGTACAACAATAGAAATAGAGCACGAAGAAAGCTCATACATTCTATACCAAGACGGTAACCAAATAGAGTGGGTAGGTGATGGGCTCACATCATACGAGCTTTATTTATTATCGGAAGCCCTGCAAGGGCTGATTAAAGACAAAGGCTACAAAATCCAACTAGCAGAAGCATAAGGAGATAAAGAACATGGTTATATTTGAAAAACATTACAAAACATATGAAAAGTACATGCTTGAGGCAGACAAGATGATACGAGAAGCCTACGACACAGAGTTAAAACCTGAGTACGAAGAAGTAGACATACTCAGAGGGAAACTACTGGCTATCAGTGAAATCTCAACAAACGAATTCATAAGCAAGAAAGCCAAAGAAAAAGCAAGCGAACTTGCGTGTATGGTAATTGATTTATAAGAAAGGATATAAAGCCATGTTAAGCACTAAAGTACTATACAACACACTAAAGGAACACCACAGCGAACAAAAGGCACGAATGATAATGCAGTTTATTCTAGTTGACTACCTAAGAGGCGACCTTGAGCCCTTAACAGTTTGGGAAGTAATAGAACGACAAGCAGAAGAGCTAGGCTATAGACCAGTACCGAACTGGCTATTTGAAGAAACTGGCTTGACTGAAGAAGCCTTCACGCTGTTCCTACAGGAGAACGGATACAAGCCAACGGAAGGCGAGGACTATTTATATATAGGTATGACTGAAGAAGGACTAAAGCAGTACATAAGCCTAGAGCGTTATTTCAATTTTATAGGAGCGTAGAAGATGACAAAGAAAGAGTTACAACAACAATGCAGAGACTTTCAGATATCCAGCAGGAAACTAGCTCAGACACTACAGAAGCTCAAGGCGAGCATACAGAAAATTGAAGATGAGGCGGAAGCCCATCAAGGCGAGATGACACAGGAGGAAGCCTATAGACATACAACTTTACAAACCATCATGGACAAAACATATGAGGATATAGCTGGGACGCTGGCTATGTTCCCATAGTACAACGAACTGAATAGACCTATTGAAACCTTAATTTGTCGATAGGTCTATTTTTTATACCCATTTTTAGGCTCAAGGGTGGACAAGACGTATAAGGCGGTAAGCCGACAGACGACCACTGGAAAGGACAAGACATATGAACACGAACACAATAGAGCAACAAATAGAACTTGAAAAGCACTACACTCGCCTAGCTCAAGAGTCATTTAAGAAACGACTAGAGCAGGCAAGAAATCAAGGCAAAATCACAAGCCAACCTTTAGGCAGTGGCTTAAAGAAGTTATTTATCGAACCCTTCGCTATGAACATTGAAGCATGGATCATAGACAATACCAAGCCACGCCGAGGAGTGGGCAAGAAGTATAGGGAACTTCTAAAGGCTATGCTTGAAGCGTTCGGAATGGAAGCCCTAGTGCTCAATATTTGTGCAACAGCACTAGAGAGGGCACTAAATGAAGCCCTAGCGACTCATTATAAAGCTAGTATATCCAGCTGTGCGTATTCCATTGGTAACAGTTTGTACTACAACGGTCAAACTGAAGCATTCCTAAAGCAGGACGAAACAGGAACCCAAGTAAATCGTATCCAAGATGGTTTAGACAAAAGAGTTATGCTTCATCAAAAGACAAGACATATCAAAACCATCATGGAGAAAAACAAATTCGAGTGGGTTAAGTATCACAAAGAAGCAGTAGTGAACATGGGTATGGATATTCTATACATTCTCATTCAATCAACCGACCTACTCACCACTAGCGACGCTAACGACAGCGTTAAGCTACTTCAACCGACTCAAAAGCTCCTAGAGGTATACCGCTACAACGCTGACTTTATAAGCCAGTTCGTTACAGATAGAACACCGACAATTATCAAGCCTAAGCAGTGGACCGACTTAAATAATGGAGGCTACTACGGAGTCATGGCGGATAGACTGCACTTTATGCGGATCAGTCATATTGTCGGTAAAACAAAAGTAGTCAAGAGCTACCTTAAGAAGATACAAGACGTAGACTTGAGCAAGATATATGGTGCAGTCAATCGAATTCAAGAGACACCTTATCGTATCAATGACAAAATGTATGAAGTCATTGAGGCACTAATCGAGCAAGGTGGTGGAATTGCTGACATTCCACGAATGGAGCCTTATGAAGAACCTAAGCAGGGCTTCAAGGAACCAAGAAAGGAATTCGGTAAGCGTTACCATGAATGGCTAGAGATGGAATTACCAAGACGTAGCAAGGCTATTAGAGCCCTAAGACTCTTCAGATATGCTAAGGAATTCAAGGAGTACGACAATATTTACTTCCCTTGCAATATTGATTTCAGAGGTCGTATCTATCCAGTACCTTTGTTTAACCATCAAGGAGACGACTTTATGAAGTCCCTAATCATCTACAGTAACCCAGTAGCACTCAAGGATAACCAAGATATAGAGCTCCTGTACTGGCAAGGTGCGAACCTATGGGGTAACGACAAAGTATCACATGCAGAGCAAGTGGAATGGGTAAGAGCTCACCACTCTAATATTGTCGACTCAGCAAAGAACCCTTTGGACTACCTATGGTGGACTGAAGCTGACGAACCATTACAATTCCTAGCATGGTGTATGGAATACGTCGAGAGTCTCAAGTACTACGAAGAGAACAAGACATATGAGGGCTACAGTTGCCCTCTAGTAATTGCATATGATGGCACTTGCTCAGGCTTGCAACACTACAGTGCTATGCTTCGTGATGAAGTAGGTGGCTCAGCGGTGAACTTAATAAAACATGAGAGACCTGCTGATATCTACCAACAAGTAGCCGACAAAGTGCTCAAGATTGTCGAAAAGGACGCTAGAGAAGGTACTTTAGATGAAGTCGAAAAGGAAGAAGTCGGTGGTGGACAAAGGGTACACTTTGGGACACGCTCAATGGCTCAAGCATGGTTAGCTAATGGAGTAACACGGAAGGTAGTCAAAAGAAACGTAATGACACTGGCTTATGGCAGTGGTCGTTATGGCTTCGAGGAACAGATCCTTGAGGATACCTGCAAAGGCAACCCACACTTCAAGAGGTTTGAAAAGCCTTGTGCAAAGTACATGGCTAAATTGGTATGGCAAGAGGTACAGACAACAGTTGTATCAGCCACAGAAGGCATGAAGTATCTTAAAGCACTAGCTAAAGTACTCACTAAGCATGGACTACCCGTCAACTGGTGGACACCTTTAGGGCTACCAGTGCAACAGCAGTATCTAAAGTTAGTAAAGAAGAGCTTCAGAACACGCTTCGGAGATATGGTGAGTTGGAGAGGATACTATCAAGACGTAGCTGACGACGAGTCTTTAGACCTCAATGGACAAAAGAACGGCATAGCACCTAATTTTATCCATAGCTTAGACTCTACACACCTAATGATGGTGGTAAACGAAGCTGATTTGTCGAACTATACGACAATTCATGATAGCTTCGGTACATCACTAGGAGAAGCTAGAAGGCTACAAGTAGTTATTCGAGAGCAACTCTACAAGTTATATACAGAGCACTCACCGATTGAAGAATTTAAAAAGTATGTCGAAGAGATGACAGGCGAGGCCTTGTCGGACATTCCTGAGCCACCTAAAGGGACGTTAGATCTAAAAGAAATCTTAAAGAGCACGTTTATATTTCACTAAGATTTCTAATGTATCCACGATATAGAGAGAAGCAAAATTCAAAACTGCTTTTCTCTGTTCGTGTCAAAAAGAAAGGAGCGTAAGTTAATGAACGCACAAAAGACAATCACAATGGACTACGAAAAGTACCGAGAAGAATTAAGTAATGCAGAGCGAACAGGTTATGCAAGAGGTATTAATGCAAATGTAAAAGAAAGCTATCTCTATCAAGAGACATTCAAGAAAGCAACTAAGTTAGAAACACAGCTAGGCATATATAAGCACTCCCTACGAGATGAATGGGATAAGAATTATATCCTAAGGAAACGCTTAGAGCTTGCTGAGGATCGTCAAGCAATCTATAAGTTTTTAGCACTTTTATCACTAGCACTTTTTGTGTTTTCTGAAGTACTTAAATATTTAATCTTATAAGGAGAAACTAAAGCTATGAAAGTAAAGATTGACATGAGAACACTCACAGTAGTGAGCGTAGAACTTGACGACACAAATGTACACGACAAAGAAAGCTTAATGAATATCGAGACGGAAACTGGACGAATTCTACCAGTAGCACTTAAAGAAACATTGTTAAACGAGGAGGTAGATTACTAATGTTTAACTTCAGACCAACATACCAACCATTAATTACATTTTGCAAAGAACTTATGGAAGAAAACGAAGGGCTTAAAGCAGAACTTAAGCAAACTAGATTTTCACTCAAGCATACTGAAGATATAAATAGCTTACTAAGAGAAACAGTTAAGACAGTAAATATGAAAAGAGCAGAACTTGAGAAGCGTGTAGCAGATCTTGAGGAACAGTTAGCAAAGAAAGTATTCCTATTAGATGACGAAGGTACACCTATTAAGAGCTTTACGCTAACTGGTAAGCTAACACTAATGGACGAGCCTGAGCCTACTGAAGAAAAACTAGAGGTAGGCAAGTGGTACCATACTACAGATTTTAGTTTAGAAGAACTAAAGGAACTACTACCAGTAGGAACTAAAGTAGAAGTAGAGAAACACGTCCGCTATGAGGGAATAGAAGATACACCACCTACAGAGACCATAACTACTGAAGTATTCAAGATAAACACAGGTAACTTCGACGAAAGAGTCTTTATAGATACCGATAATACATTCTTTAAAGAGTGGTTTAAAATCATCAAGGAGTAACAATGGCTAAAAACTTTAGAGCACAACAAGTGCACTACAGACGACTACAATTATTATTCTTAATTCAAACATACTTAACAGGAAACTGGAGATAAGATCATGAATACAAATAGCAAACACTACGAAGAACTAAACATTCAACCATGGGAAATCATGGAGCGAAACTTCACCACTGAGGAATTTATCGCATACCTTAAAGGGAATATCATTAAGTATACCTTGCGAGACAAAGGGCAAGCCTTAACGGACGCTCAGAAGATTAAGCACTACGCTGAGAAGCTAATTGAAGTGCTTGAGACTCAAGAGAACGATAAGGATAACTGG
>ERZ773018.1542-NODE-1542-length-12208-cov-21.942483_pt1 | contig 12208 bp, 11 predicted proteins | sample MGYA00580840_ERZ773018 | MGnify/ENA primary metagenome ERZ773018 (study PRJEB29015, sample SAMEA2738125) | human oral metagenome | biome: human oral; feature: human-associated habitat; material: saliva | place: China | collected 2256 ... | reverse complement strand
TCTTAGTGCTTTATTGGGGAATGGCACTAATGGGGCTGCTTTAACAAAGCAGAAGACTGAGGAAGCTAAGGAAGGGGTTCAATATAATACATTCCGTATGAAAAAGCCTAAACCTCAAAATCGTAATCGTTCTCGTCTAGGTAAATTAGACCGTGAATTGGTAGCGGCCGCAGCATTAGGTACTCGAGTTGGTAAAAATAATCTATTCAGTGCATCTGAAAAGAGTTTATCTGAGCTTGGCCTAAGTAAATATCAAATTGAAAATCTAGAATCTATGATTTTTGAATAAAATCTAGACCTACTTCTTCGGAAGTAGGTCTTTTTTATATGGTAGACGAGGGAAATGTAATTGACGTTTAACTCCCCCTTTTCTATAATTAATAGGATAGGTATATGACCTGTAATGATAAATATAAATAATACATTATTGAAATAGATGTAAGGAGAAAGTATGCGCCTTCGTAGAAAACCGTGGATTGATGAAGCTATCCACGAATATGACTCTCATATCATTTTGTCTGGACATGAAGAACACAAAGGTAAATGGCGTGAGTTATTTGCTCATCCAGAGCGTCCATTATATATGGAACTTGGTACTGGGAAAGGCCGCTTTATTGCAGGCATGTCTGAAGCATATCCAGATGCTAACTTTGTAGGTTTTGAAGTACAACTTGGCGTAATTTACTACGCAGCACAAAAAATCTTTGAAGGGGAACGCGATAATGCTAAGGTATGTCTCTTTGATATTGCAGGTATTGAAGAGATTGTAGAACCTGGCGAAGTAGACCGCTTCTACATTAACTTCTGTGATCCATGGCCTAAGGCGAAACATGCAAAACGTCGCCTTACATACCACACATTCCTTGACCGCTATGCTCGTCTTTTAAAAGATGGTGGGGAAGTGCACTTCAAGACAGATAATGAAGGTTTATTTATGTTCTCTCTTGAAGAGTTTAAAGAATGCGGCTGGGAGCTTAAAAATGTAACCTACGATTTACATAGTACAGATCTGCCAAACGTTAAAACTGAATATGAAGAGAAATTTAGTAAAAAAGGACAACCTATTTTCCGTTTAGAAGCAGTTAAGCCAAAAGTACAAAAGGAGGCTTAATATGGAAACACCGAATAAGGGGGATAGTCGGTGGGGCTCACTCTTTAGGAATGATTTACAAGGTATGCTCTTGCCTATAGTACTTATTACTATTATTGGCAGTGTCAATATCTTTAGTGCCACCTATATCAGCTCTATTTATGAAAATACTGGGCTTTTAGGCTATTTCTGGAAACATATTGTCTTTTTGTTAATCTCATTGGCGGCAGGAATTATTTTATACCGCTATGACTATAGACAATTACAGAAGGATCATATGTTGCAACGCATTATGGTTGCTACGCTTGTTGGTTTAGTGTTAGTACTCATCATGGGGGCCGTTATCAATGGTGCTCGCCGATGGATCTTAATCGGGCCCATATCTGTACAGCCTTCTGAGTTTGCTAAATTGGCGGCTCTTATATGGACTTCTGCTAAGTTGAGTAGCTTAAGAAAATGGGGTAAGCCTCGACATACGAATCCATTAATCAATATGAAAGGCTATTTTGGCGAGCGCATCAGTTACATGTTTCCTATGTTAAGTTGGCCAGCAGTATTTGCAGGGTTAACATTCTTCCAACCAGACTTAGGGACAACGATACTAATCTTTGGATTTTCCTTTATTCTGATTTATTTAGCCGGATTTGATGGAAAATTCTTTGGTGGTGCCTTTGCCGTAGCAGGTTTCCTTGGTTTTATTGCGGCTCGTTCGTCGCCGTACCGATGGGAACGTATTCAGTCTTGGTTTGACCCATGGCCTCATGCGCAAGATATGGGTTACCAAACTGTACAAGGTTTGTTAGCCGTTGGTTCTGGTGGCTTCCTAGGGGAAGGCTTTATGCAAGGTACATCCAAGTACTTTTACTTGCCAGAAGCACATACAGACTTTGCTTTTGCTGTGTGGGCTCAAGAAATGGGGTTCCTTGGGGCTGTATTTGTTGTTATCTTGGTAGCAGCTTTCACCTACTATGGATTCCGTATTGCCAATAAGGCCCGTGATGAATTTGGTAAATGGCTAGCCATGGGCATTACCTTGCTCATTAGTGGTCAAGCCTTATTTAACATCGCCATGGTGTGTGGCATTATGCCTGTAACGGGTGTGCCATTGCCATTTGTTAGTTATGGTGGTTCTTCTTTATTGATGAACTTTATGGCCATTGGTTTATTAGCGAGCATTGGCCGTCGTAATGTGGAAGGTGTAAAACAAGTCGGTACAGTTGAGGATTTACCGTCCTTACGTGAGGAGACGCAAAGCCGATTCAAACCGGCTGCTCCAAAAACTCCTAAAAGAACGGAAATGCCTGGTCCATTTAGACCGAAAACGGCTAAAAGACCAACTCGTAGACGACCTAGGTCTGAACGATGATATTTAACTTATGTAGTATAAGGTGAATATATTTAGTGTGGATTTATATAGCATCTCTTAAGAGGTGCTGTATAAATGCAACGTACTTGTATTGTATGTGAGGAGAAAAGATGAAGGATTATATTGATATCCAAGAACGCCCGTCCTGGGGTCAAATGTTGCCACTTAGTTTTCAACATTTATTCGCTATGTTTGGTTCTACTGTATTGGTACCTTATTTACTGAAAGTAGATCCAGCTACGGCATTATTTATGAATGGTATTGGTACATTACTATACTTATTCGTTTGTAAAGGCAAAATTCCAGCTTACCTCGGTTCTAGCTTCGCCTTTATCGCTCCTGTAGCAGGTGTGTTATCTGCTGGTCTTGGCTATGAAGCGGCAAAGGGGGCCTTCGTAGTATTTGGTCTTTCCTTTGTGATTTTATCTGTTCTCGTTCGTTATATTGGTACTCGTTGGATCGATAAGTTATTCCCGCCAGCAGCGATGGGGGCTATCGTAGCTATTATCGGTTTGGAATTAGCACCAGTAGCGATGAGTATGTCCGGCCTTATTGGTAATCAAGATTTAGGCATGAGCCACAGCCAAGCTATTTTTATCTCTATGTTTTCCTTAGTTGTTACCTTGCTTGGTACTGTTGTGTTCCGTGGCTTCTTAGCTGTAATCCCTGTTTTGATTGGCGTTGTTTCCGGCTATATCTTGTCTGCCTTCATGGGCGTTGTTGATTTCTCTGGTGTAGAGGCTGCTCCTTGGTTCTCTTTACCACAGTTCTATGGCATGCCTGTATTTGATATCAATGCCATTATTATGATTATGCCAGCACTCTTTGTAGTATTTGCTGAGCACGTAGGCCACTTAGTTGTAACGAGCAACATTGTATCAAAAGACTTGATGAAAGAACCAGGTTTACAACGTTCCTTGCTAGGTGATGGCCTTGCGAACATCCTTTCTGGTTTCTTTGGTGCTACACCAAATACGACGTATGGTGAAAACATTGGCGTACTTGCCATTACTCGTTGTTTTAGCGTATGGGTAATTGGCGGTGCTGCAGTGCTTGCGATGATTATATCCTTTGTTGGTAAAGTGGCAGCACTTATTCATGCTATCCCAGTACCTGTTATGGGCGGGGTTTCTATTCTCTTGTTCGGCATTATCGCAGCTTCTGGCTTGCGTATGCTTGTAGAACGTAAGGTGGATTATACAAACCCTGTTAATATGATTCTTACATCCGTTATCCTTGTGGTAGGTCTTAGTGGTGCAGAACTTGCGGTTGGACCTGTAGTTTTAAAAGGAATGGGGCTTGCTACTGTAGTAGGTATGGCGATGAGCATTTGTTTGTTGATCCTTCAAAAAACAGGCGTTGGTAATGACCAATTGAAAAAAACAGAAGTATAATTATAGTCAAACCTATTGATGAAATAGCATCTTACGATGATGACTGACAATAGTAAAGCTTTAAACTAATATACTTTATAAATAACGACTACTGAATCAGGTATGATCCTGTGAAAGTAGTCGTTTTTATTATCTTATACATATCATCGTTTAATACTTGTGAACCGAATAGGTTTAGGATGTAAGACTATTTGATATGAAATAGATTTATATGATAAGGGTTATCTTTATAATTTATTATTTATATTGTATAATGAATATATAAGTTGTATAAAATTAATTAAAGAGAGGAGGGCCTATGGAGTTTTTAGTATGGATGGCTATAGGGATTGCCCTAATGGCTGTAGAACTTGTTGTTCCAGGTGGTATTTTGGGACTCATCGGTTATTGTACATTCCTTTGGGGTGTGTATGTAGCCCTTGGAGAAGGTACGGTGGCGCTATATGCCGTACTAGGATTAACAGCCTTGTTGATTGTCCTTATCATCGTGTTCTTTAATCACTTTGAAAAGACTTGGATAGGCAAATTATTTACCTTAGGGCAACGATCTACGACCAAGGCTGGCTATGTATCTAATGATGTATTAGAGGATTTAGCTGGTAAAGAAGGCGTAGCTCATACTACACTGCGCCCTGCAGGTATTGCTAAAATTGATGGTAATTTGGTAGATGTTGTAACCGAAGGGGACTTCATCGATGCCGGTTCACCGATTGTGGTGCTTCGTGTTGTAGGGGGCCGCAATATTGTTAGAAAGCGCGATTAAGCTTTCACCACATCGTCGTATATAATGGAGGTTATTATGGATGTAGGTATTTTAGTTTTGATTCCCATTCTACTGATTGGGATTATGGTGTTCTTGTATGTTGTGCCATTAGGCCTTTGGGTATCTGCTCTTGCAGCGGGCGTTAATGTTGGTATCTTTACACTCGTAGGTATGCGCTTACGTCGTGTAAATCCATCCCAAATCGTAATGCCTTTGATTAAAGCTAATAAAGCGGGCCTTGATGTAAACGTAAATCAGCTAGAAGCGCATTACCTTGCAGGTGGTGACGTTGACCGCGTCGTAGATGCGTTGATCGCCGCTGAACGAGCATCTATTCCTTTGACATTTGAACGTTCCGCAGCTATCGACCTTGCAGGTCGCGATGTATTGGAAGCGGTACAAATGTCCGTTAATCCTAAAGTGATTGAAACACCAATTATCTCTGCAGTAGCTAAAAACGGTATCGAACTCAAAGTTCGTGCTCGTGTAACTGTGCGTGCTAATATTGACCGCCTCGTTGGTGGTGCTGGTGAAGCTACTATTATCGCCCGTGTTGGTGAAGGTATCGTAACGACTGTAGGTTCCTCTGAAGAGCATACAGATGTACTAGAAAATCCAGATCACATCTCTCGTACTGTTTTGGGTAAAGGTCTTGATGCGGGTACTGCATTCGAAATCTTGTCCATCGATATCGCTGACGTAGACGTAGGACGTAACATCGGTGCTCAATTGCAAACTGACCAAGCTGAAGCAGATAAGAAAATCGCTCAAGCTCGTGCCGAAGAACGCCGTGCCATGGCTGTTGCTACAGAACAAGAAATGCGTGCGAAAACACAAGACATGCAAGCTAAGGTTGTGGAAGCACAAGCTGAAGTTCCTAAAGCATTGGCAGAAGCTTTCAGAAACGGTAATCTTGGCGTTATGGATTACTACAATATGAACAATATTATTGCAGACACTAAAATGCGTGAAAACTTAGCAGATAGTGAATAGGAGTAGCTATGGACTCTATTTTGTCTACAGTGCTATCCATCTTTTCGCATAATCCTATCATTGTTTTAGGTATCATCGCCTATGTTGCTTTTTCTATTATAAGAGGCAAGAATACTGAAGAGTCTGATGAGTATGATAACTATGGAACTTCAAGTTCTGGCCAGACTTGGGAGGATATGGAACGCGAATACGGCATCTCCATAGAACGCAAGCCTGAAGAACCTTCAGCGCAGGACTTGTTGTATGATAATTCGGCACCATCTGAAAAACATGTTGAAGAGCATCCAAATGATGATACATCTAAAACAGTTTTAACTGTGAATCATCATTACGATGAAGCGGTTACAACGAAACAAGGTGGAGATACTTCATCAAAGAGTGCATCAAGTAAATCTACTAGTTTTAGCACTAGTACGACTCGCTTAGGTCGTGAGGCTGTTACAGGGGCTCCTTTAAATGAGCGATTAGCCGAGTTTAAACGAGATAAAGCCTCTAAAGAGGGGCGTGTCCTTGTTGAAAAGGTAGGTGTTACAACTGCACCTGCTGTAACATCGACTCGCAGTCGCAAATCTAATCATGCTCTAAAAGAGGGGATGAAGTGGTCTATTATTTTAGGTAAGCCTAAAGCTCTTGAGCGAAGATATCGCTAGTCAAATTTTCAGTATCATAATCGTACTGATAATTGGTTAGCACATAGATATATTGATGGTTTGTGCACAGATATTGTGATAGCAACTAGAATTACACCTATCGTATGCGGTGCATATAATTACATATTGAAAGAGGTTCCTATTGGTCACCTATGTGACTATTAGGAACCTCTTTTGTATTGTCTTTTCTTGCTGGAGCTTTCACAATAATAGGGAAGGGAGTTCGTCCATAAGGAAAGGTGATGTTATGTATCGTAATGTGCGCGTTATACCAAAACAGTTATTAGAGCAATTATATGTAGAAAAGCAGTGGAGTGTTCGCGATGTGGCAGACTATTTTCAGTGTAGTGTGGATACAATTATGCGCCGTATGAAAGCGTACGATATTGAGCGGCGGCCCCTTAAAAAGGAAATTAATATGGTTCACGTACAGGCCTTGTATGAGACGGGGAAGTGGTCCCTACATTCCTTAGCAAAGCGGTATGATGTGTCCATAACGACAATGGCAAGCCGAATGAGAGAATATGGGTTGGCTTGTCAGCGATCGAGTAAGAATGTATCTGTAGATGTAGTACGCATTTGTAGGGCTTATAAAAGTGGGAATAGTACAGATGCTATTGCTCGAATGTATGGTGTATCTCGTTGGAAGGTACACCATGTGTTGCGACATATGGGGATTTGTATGACACCTAAGGCTCGTAAACCTCAACGAGTAGAGGAGATGGCTTATTTATATATACAGCATCATATGAGCACCGATGATATTGGTCTAGCCTATGGCGTTCGGGGCTCTACGGTGGCAATGTATTTGCGTGACCGAGGTATAGCAATACGGACCAACACTCTAGATTTAGACGAAAATAAGATTAAATATCTCCGCGCCCAAGGGTATGGGGTAGCCAAGATTGCACAGATGATGGGCTGTTCTGCCACTGCGGTACGAAAGCGACTTGCTATGAAAAAATATATCTCTCCTTGATGTAGTGTAGTAGATACTATATACTTAAATTTATACAATGATGGGAGGATTATTATGTTCGAAATTATCTCTGCTTTAATACCGTTTTTATTACTGGGCTTAGCGGCCGCTGGATTATCTCGCGTCTCTGGTGTCGCTTTGTCTATGGTTATAGTGCCTACTCTATTAATTTGGGGCGCTACTGCTGTAGACGTAATCGCCTTTATGTTGCTCTTTGTAGTGTACAACAACTTTACTATGGAAACACAAGATGTTCGCTTGGATTATAAAGACCTTGTGTTATTCCCAAAATGGCGCTTGTCCATTCCCTTTATTTTGAGCTTAGTTGCTGCGTTCTTTGTGCCTGCTGCAGGTATTGCTATTTTTATGGCCTGCTTCGTATTAGAATTGCTTGCTACTGTGTATAAACGCATTCCTGAAAACAAACGACCTCGTTTACACCGTGTGGTAGTAACATCTATCTTGAGTGCAGTAGTCACAGCGGTAGGCGCTTATGCAGGTCCTAAAATTCCTAGTGACTACTACTTCATCTGTGCGGGATTGGCGATTTTAATCATTACAGGCTTTGCTTGGTACGCAGGCAATCATCGAGATGCCTTTAGAGGTCCTTGGGAAACGATTTGGGCTGACTTTAATCTATTCTTGGGGATGTTTGGTGTAGAGGCTTCTTACTATCCAGCTGCTCTTACCCGTTCCATTCCAAATCCTATGGATCGCATGTTGCCTATGATTACTGTAGTAGGTGGTTATGCAGGTCTCATGGTAGTATTTGGTTTCTACAATATTTTCTCTATTCCTTCTTTGATTACTGCTATCGGTGCTGCTGTAGGTATTCGCCTCTTTGGTTTATATGAATTCCCTCGCAATGGCAGCTTCTCTTACTTAGCGATTGGCTTTGCCGTAGCTGCTGTAGTGTGCTTGTACCTAGTATCTCCAACGCCAGTTGGCTTTGACCATATCAATACCTTGGTATCTCAGCCAATCGGTCAATAATGGTTGGTATTTGACTGCTAGTCGTTTATAGAATAGATTATATTCGCCAGCAGTGATTCTATTCATTTGTTATCACATGTGACATAGTTCATTTGTTATGGTGAAAGTTGAGTTCATAATAGATTGTGAAAGGAGTTGATACTCAATGGCAGACGTAATTGAAACGAGACCATTTCCGCCATTCTTGCCAAAGAATGCAACGGTCATGACGATGGGGACATTCCCGCCAGCTTCTGAAAAACGATCTATGGAATTCCACTATCCTAACTTCCAAAACGATATGTGGCGCGTATACGGTATAGTATTCTTTGATGATAAGGATTACTTTAGAAAAGGTGAGGAAAAGGCTTTTGATGCGGATAAGATAAAAGCATTCTTATCTGAGATTGGCATTGCCTCTTGCCCTACGGTATTAAAAGCGATTCGAGAAAAGGGGAATGCATCGGATGCGTTCCTAAAGGTTGTTGAACCTGTACCGCTCGCTGAAGTACTGGAACAAGTACCACAGTGTAAACATATTGGGACCACTGGCGGTAAGGCTACAGAAGTATTACTAAGCCTTTTACCAGAAAAGGTAAAACTACCTAAAACGGGCGAAACTATACCATACGTGTATAATGGTCGTGAACTAACATTGACACGATTACCATCAACATCGCGTGCGTATCCCTTGAGCCTTGCGAAAAAGGCGGAAGCTTATAAGAATTTCTTCAAAGCTTGTGGTTTAAAAACTAAATAGCTTAAAAGTAAATAGATCTAAAAATAACACCTTTAATGGTTGAAGTTGAGTCTTTTGGACTCACTGCTAACTGTTAAAGGTGTTTTATTATCGTAAATTTATATGAGTTTTAAAAATGGAAATAAATAGAATTAATACTGCTTTATATTATGTATCATAAATAATATTTATGAGGTGCATAACATTTTAATTCTTGTTTTTTGAAATGAGAGGTCTATAATTAATCGTTGTCATGAATTGGTTGACAATCATTTCAGAAAATGGAGTTGATATTATGGATAAGGCTAAAGATGCCTTATGGACGAAATCCTTTGTCCTCGATACTTTAATTAATTTCTTAGTATTTTTGATTTATTATTTATTGATCGTTATTATAGCCGTTGTAGCGAAGGATAACCTCCATGCTACGGCGAGTCAAGCTGGTTTAGCGGTAGGTATCTATATTATTGGTACCGTTGTAGCCCGCTTGTTGGCAGGGCGGTTTATAAGTGTTTTAGGCTGTCGTAAAATGCTGTATCTTGGTCTATTAATCTATTTAATATCTACAGCTATGTACTTCTACACACCTAATTTATTGATGCTTGATAGTGTTCGTTTCTTAAATGGTTTTGCTTATGGCATTACATCGACTGCTACCAGTACAATCGTAGCAGCTATCATTCCTCAGTCTCGTCGTGGTGAAGGGATTAATTACTATGGCTTATCTACCTCTCTAGCCGCTGCTGTAGGCCCGTTTTTAGGCATTTTAATGCTTCATAGTCTTGGGTATGACTTTATCATTGCCTTTTGTGTAGGTCTTATCGTTCTTTGTGGTATCGGTTCTGTTATTATGAAGTTTGACGAACCTAAGCTCGATATTGATTCAGAAGCGCATAAAGGAATTAGAATTTCTGATTATATTGAGCCGCGCATGAATTCCATTAGCCTTGTATCTATGCTTGTAGGTTTTGCCTATTCTGGTGTGATTGGCTTTATGGCAGCGTACACAAAAGATTTGGATCTTATTATGGCAGGGACATTCTTCTTCGTTGTCTATGCCGTAGTCATTACTATAACAAGACCGTTACTTGGTATTCTCTTTGATATGAAAGGGGAAAACTTTGTTCTCTATCCTTGTTTCGTATCTTTAGCGCTTGGTATCTTCTTGTTATCCATCGCTCATTCTACATGGCTTGTGCTTTTATCTGCTGTATTTGTTGGCCTTGGCTATGGTACATTTATGTCTAACGGACAAGCAGTAACTGTTAAAATTGTACCTGTTCACCGCATTGGTGTTGCTACATCTACGTACTTCATCGCTTTAGATATGGGGCTAGGCTTTGGTCCTTATATCTTGGGTGCTATTAAAGAGGTTGTAGGCTATACAAGCATGTTCCACGTAACTGTTGTTGTAGCACTTTTAGCTCTTGTTGCTTACTATTTGTTCTACGGTCGTTATGTAGGTACTGAAAAAGATCTTTCCTTGAAAGCTCGTGCTGAAGAAGAACGAATTAGAAATCGTAAAAATAATGGACAGCTTGCCTAGCGATTAACCTGATACATATAATAATCTTATATCTTAAATAATTAAGTAGATTAAATAAAATCAGTAATTCAAATTTAAAGGACTATACGAGATAACTCGTATAGTCCTTTTTGCTATGGGCGTACCCACATATTGTTTTAGTATTCTTTTATTTTTCGATGTTTACAATGTTAACGATAACTTCAACAGCTTTTTTCATATCATCGATACATGCAAATTCATGACGGCCGTGTAGGTTTTCTACGCCTGTAAAGATATTTGGTGTAGGAATGCCCATGAAGGAGATTTTAGAGCCATCTGTACCGCCGCGGATAGGATCGCAAAGCGGAGTGATGCCTGCTTTTTCCATAGCTGCTTTAGCTACATCTACGCACTCCATATTATCTTTGATGACATCGTACATGTTGTAATATTGGTCTTTTACAGATACTTCACATACTTCGCGGCCATAAATGTCGTTTAATGTTTGACCTGCTTGCAAGAAGAAGGCTTTTTTCGCTTCAAATAATTCTTTATCGTGGTCGCGGATGATATAGTTCATTTTACCAGTGTCTACTTGAGTTTCCATGCTCATTAGCATGAAGAAACCTTGGCGTCCACAAGTGTGTTCAGGAACAGCAGCACCTGGTAGTAAAGCATCGAATTGCATAGCTAATTTTGCACAGTTAATCATGATGCCTTTGGCAGTGCCTGTGTGAACAGATACACCTTTAAGGGTAACGGTACCGCCAGCAGCATTAAATGTTTCGTATTCAAGCTGACCGAGGCTTTCACCATCGATAGTGTAAGCATAATCTACAGGGAATTGTTTAACATCAAAGTGGTCGGCGCCGGTACCAATTTCTTCGTCTGGACCAAAGGCACACATGATTTTGCCGTGTTTGATTTCTGGATGCGCTACAAGGTAGGCGAGGGCTTCCATAATTTCACAGATACCAGCTTTATCATCACCACCGAGTAAAGTGAGGCCATCTGTTACGACTAAGGATTTACCAATATAATTTTTTAGATTAGGGAAGTCTGCACGACGCGTAAAGATTTGATGTTCTTCGTTAAGGCAAATATCGCCGCCATCGTAGTTTTCTACGATGCGAGGTTTGATATTTTCAGCGTTGTAGTCTGCTGTGTCCATATGAGCAATGAAGCCGATAGCAGGGGCTTTTTCGTCTGTATTGGCATTGAGTGTACCGATAACAAAGCCGTTTTCACGATTGTAAATAACTTCGTCTAAGCCGATTGCTTTTAAATCGGGAACGAGTACGTTCGTTGCAAAATCTACTTGTGATTGCGTACTAGGAATAGTAGTGCTTTCCTCATTAGAACGGGTGTTTATACTTGTGTAGCGGACAAAACGTTCAACCATTGATTCCATAATAAAGCCTCCTCGTAAGTAAACATACCTGTTATACATGGCAGTATTCGATACTGATACATATAGCGATTCTTAATTTACTTTCATTGTAGAACAGGGGCGCTAAAATTGCAAAATAATTATTTGTAGATGAAGCGATATTTTATTCGCATAACGCATAGAAAACCATTGAACCGAGCATAGTACCATGTTAGTATAAAGGTGAATAGTTATACGTTTGTACTTTTTTATGTTAGGAGGTTTTACTATGTCGGACGAAACTCGTTCAATTCCGCCCGTAGAACCAGTCTTAGATCCTAAGAAGGATTACGTAGAGATTAACTCATATGTAGTATTCTGGGGCC
>ERZ773018.1538-NODE-1538-length-12223-cov-62.328074_pt1 | contig 12223 bp, 9 predicted proteins | sample MGYA00580840_ERZ773018 | MGnify/ENA primary metagenome ERZ773018 (study PRJEB29015, sample SAMEA2738125) | human oral metagenome | biome: human oral; feature: human-associated habitat; material: saliva | place: China | collected 2256 ... | reverse complement strand
TCTCGTGGCTGTGGGACGTGGACTTCTCCGGCGTCAACCGGCCCGGCAGGCGCGTGATTGCCTGCGGTGAGCGCGGCGCCGACCTGGCCGTGCGCCTCGAATACGAGGGGATCCACTGCGATCTGGTCGATCTGCCCATGGATGCCCTGGCCCTGTGCGAGCCCGGCCGCGTCGAGATGCTCCTCAACTACACGGCAATGCGCGACTTCAAGATTGTGCTCGACCGAAAGGAAGGTAAACGGTGAGCGCTTCCACCCTGCGAATCGGTGTCCTCATGCCCGAGGTGCTCGGCACCTACGGCGACACGGGCAACGCCTTGATCCTGGCCGAGCGAGCCCGCAGGCGCGGCATCGAGGCCGAGGTGGTCCACGTCGGGCTGACCGAGGAAATCCCCGACAGCCTCGACATCTATACCCTGGGTGGGGGAGAGGATACTGCGCAGGCGCTCGCGGCCGACAAGTTCCGCGGCACCTCGGGCCTGTCCCGCGCCCTTGACGCGGGCCGTCCCCTCCTGGCTATCTGTGCCTCCCTGCAGGTCCTGGGCCACTGGTACGAGGATGCGCGCGGGGTGCGCGTTCCAGGCATGGGTGTCCTCGACATTACGACCGAGCCGCAGGGACACCGCGCCATCGGTGAACTCGTAACGCTCCCCCTCGTCGATGGCCTCACCCAGGCGCTCACCGGCTTCGAAAACCATGGCGGCGGCACAGTCCTGGGGCCCGACGCGGCCCCCTTAGGTCGCGTCGTCGCGGGCGTCGGCAATGGCACGCCGCAGGGGCGTGAGCCAGCCCAGGTCGCATACGACGGCGCTGTTCAGGGATCCATCATCGCCACCTACATGCACGGCCCTGCGCTGGCTCGTAATCCCGAACTGGCGGACCTGCTGCTGGAGCGTGCCACCGGTGTTGCGCTGGATCCCCTCGAGGTGCCCGGCGTCGCCGAGCTGCGTGCCCAGCGCCTGGCCGGCGTCCAGCTGTCCTAAGCCCTCCCTGAGCCGGCGGCCGAAACACTGCCCCGGCCCCTTGGTTCGTCGCCGATCCCCGTGGGGGCGGCGACGAGCTGCGCGAGCGCACGGTGTTTGATTGCGCATGTATAGTGCGTTGAGTTGCTTATCTCAACGGAAAGGAATAGGCATGTCAACTCCCTCCTACGGTCCCTCGGGCGAGCCCCGTGCGATGCCCCCAAACGGCGCTCCCTACGCGGGTGGCCCAGCCCCGCAGGGCTACGGTGCTCCCGCGCCGGTTCCCGCGCCTACGCTGCCCGGTCGCGGCCGCGCCGTCACCACGCTCGTCCTCGGCGTCGTACTGATGGTCGTCATTGCGCCGATCGTTACGTTTGCCACGATGTTCGCCGCTCTTGCCGGTACCGAAGGAGGGTCGATCAAGGGTGGCACCACCCCCAATGACAGCGTCGTCACCGTGACCGCTGACGGCCACTTCATGGTGAGGGGCGACGCGGACAAGAATCCTTCCTGCTCGCTCATCGGTGCCAACGTGAGCTACGAGCTCGTGCCCTATGAACGCTATGAGGGCGTGTACATGGCGTCTGACGTTCCCGAGGGGTCCTACCGGCTGTACTGCACGGCTATCCCCAGCACCGAGAGCATCACCGCATACAACACGACTCCCGAGGCCGTGAGGGACACCTTTGCGATGCCGTTCCTGTGGGGAAGCATCGTCGGTGTTGTCGGCGTGATCGTCCTGATCGTCGGCATCGTCCTCCTGGTTAAGGTGAACGGCAAGCGTCGCCTCATCATGCGCGAAGCCATGATGAGAGCAGCGCGCTGAGCCGCCTGTCGAGAAGGGGACGAGGCCGGGGAAAGTCTGCCGGGCCTCGTCCCCTTTGGCGTCCGCCCGCGCTGTGGCCCGGAGGAGGACACGGGGACCGGCGAGAGTCATCAATGCGTGTCTCGCACGCCGCCGCACTGTTCAGGATGCGTGCCGCGTTGCTATGCTGGGACAACATTCCACGAGGAAGGCATATGTCCATGTCGAATCCGAATTCCTATGGCGCCTCGGGCGGACAGAACACGCCGTGGCCGCAGTATGGAGAAAACGCTGCTGATCCTGCCGCGGGCTATCCGGGCGCCGCGCCCGCGGGCTACCCGGGCGCCGCTTCGCCGGGATACCAGGGCGCCGGGTATGGGGGCGGCCCCGTTGCCGTGCAGCTTCCGAAGATGCCCAGCCGCGCCCCCGGCGTGGTCACTCTCGTCATCGGGGTCATTCTCATGACCTTCATCGCCCCGGTCGTTTGCGTCGTGACGATGGCCAGTGGGCTGGGAGGCACGCTTGAGAAGTTCGCCGAGGGGGCGAACCTGCATAACGGCAGCACCGTCACCGTGGAGGAAACCGGTCCGTTCACGGTGATGATCAGCGGCGGGCAGGCCTCGTCCTGTTCCCTGAAGGACTCCACCGGCGCCGAGTACCGGCTGAGGGCTTACGACCCGACGGATCCGAGCATCTTCACCACGGATATGGTGTCCGCTGGCCGGTACGAGCTCTCGTGCCAGGATGTGTCGTCGAGGGCGGATCTGCTGGCCTTCCCCATGGGCGTCGATGACATGATGATGGCCCTCGTCATGCCCTTCGTGTGGGCCACTATTGTCGGCGTCCTCGGCCTCGTCGCGGTGATTGTCGGCATCGTCCTGATTGTGCGTGTCGGCAAGAAGCGGCGCATGATGACCCAGCAGGCCATGATGGCGTCGATTCGCTGATCAACCCATCGACGAGGGGGCGAGTCCTGGGAGCTTCCCCGGCCTCGCCCCCTCCGTGTACCCGAGAGGGTGCGTCCGCGCAGTGAAAGGAAACCGAGTGTCGACCCTGTCCTTCACCGGAGAGCGCCAGGTGCGCTTCCCGGCGCCCGATGTTGCGCGAGGCTTCATGCTCGCCCTCATCGCCCTCGCGAACGTGCCCTTTTGGGTGAGTTTTTTCCCCGCCCACCCGAGGGCTGGTTTCGCGGCTCTTGACGCGATGACCAGTGCGGACCAGTGGTGGTTCCTCGTGCGGGCCATGTTCGTCGATCGTCGCGCATACCCCCTTTTCTCGATCCTCTTCGGCTTCGGCATGGTGATCATGGCCCGGCGCACGATCGAGCGGGAGCGCCGCGCCGCACTCGATCCCCTGCCCCGCGAGCTGAGCGACGGGTGGAATCCCGTGCAGTGGCAGATCTTCAACGAGGCCGTGGAAGCTCGCGCTCGCCGCGCGGCCTCGCGCCTGATCCGCCGCCGCGGATGGTGGATGATCGGGATCGGTGCCGTTCATAGCCTCGTTTTTTCGGGCGACATTATCGGTGCTTACGGCCTGGTCGCGGTGGCGTGCGCGGAGCTTATCGTCATGCGACGCTCGTGGCCACGAGTCGTGGTCGGCGTGTGCATCGCGGCGCTTAGCCTCCTGTCGCTCGGAGCGATGGCGGAGGCCATGGGCGCAGGCCTGATGAACCTCGAGTATCACGGCCCGTCGGCTCTGACGGGCACCTACCCCTTGACCTCCTTCGGCTCGTGGATCGCTTCCACCATCATGACGCCGCTAACGTCGCTCGTCGTCCCCTGCGTCATGATCGGCGTGGGCGTCGCGCGCTGGGGGGCTCTGCAAGATCCGAGGGGGCACAGGGGTGCCCTGTGCGCGATTGCCGGTGTGGGGCTCCTCGTCGGTGCGCTCGGTGCTTCGCCCTACGCGCTGGGGCAGCTGGACTGGGCGCAGGTGTGGTCCGCTGGGGGCGCCTTCGCTCTCTACCATGCAACGGGTGTTGCAGGTGCCTGTGGGTGGCTGGCTCTGCTGGCCCTCGTGGGGGGAGGTCCTCGCGAGGCCTCGGCGCAGGTAGGGGAGGGGCCGGGGCAGGACCTGGGAGCGGTCCGCTCGTTCCTCAGCGCGATTGGCCGGCGCTCCATGACCGCCTACCTCTCCCAGACGCTGCTCTTTGTGATTGTCTTCCTGACGCTTGGGTTGATCGGCGTGGAATCGGTGGGCGTCGCCGTGTCCGGGCTGATCGCGCTCGGCGTGTGGGTGGTCATCGGCATCGGCTGCGTGGTCTCGGATGCCATGGGTGCCGCGCGTGGTCCCGCCGAGCGTTTGCTGCGCTGGCTGGTAGCGCGCAGCGCATCGACGCTGCCGCTTCCGGCGCTGCCGCCGGCGCCCATGGGTCCGTGGGTGCCGATGCCTCCCGCGGGAGTGGGGATGCCCGGCGTCCCCCTTGCTTCCGGCGCCCCGTTTGCTCCCGGCGCCCCGAGCGTGGCGGGCGTTCCGATTCCTGCGAACGTGGGGGCCGTGTCGAATGTGACTGGTGCACCGATGCCGTCCCATGCCCCGGGCGTGCCCGGCGCGCCGCTTCCGCAGAGCGTGGGAGCCGCATCGAACGTGCCCGCTGCTTCGAACGGCGCGGCGACGCCCGCAGCTCCCGGCGATCCCGGGACGAAGTGGATGCCCCCGGCCGCCGCTCAAGCGGATGTGCGGGAGGCGGACTCGGCGCCCTAGGCGAGCCTCAGTGCCACACAAGGAAAGTATAAATAGCCCAAAGTTGCTTGTCTTGCAAGAGCTGCACATAAATGTGACGAACTAGACATCAGGGTCTGTCGTGTTCATCTCCTGGCGGGTGAGCTGCAACGATGGTTGCTCGGCGTGGGTGTGAGCCGTGGTCGCGGGGTCTGTGAGGCCTCGCGGCCATTGGTATTTCGCGGATTCTGCGCTAGTGTGAAGGTGTAGTGATACACACGCTGATGACACGACGAGGTGAGCGAGAAAGGAGGCCGATGGGTGTGTGCATGCGTAATGGACACGGGGACGGCCGACGCGCTCACGCCCCGCAGTATCGACGCAGTGGCGCGTCATGAACGAGAGAAAAGAGAGATACGAGTAGGGGAGTCATCATGGGCTGGCTATGGCGGGCGGATGCCGACGGTGGAGCCGACGGCGAGGAGTCGCCTCGCCGCCGCGAACTGCCAGACGATACCGCCCCTGATATGGAACAATGGGAGGGTAGCAACGCAGCACCTCCGGAAGGAATTGTCACGGGTAATTCGGAGTTTGAGGCCAATCGTTTCGATATGGTTCGTCCCATCACGCAGGAGCGCTTAGGGCTCCTTTTTGACTCTGAGGGATGGGCCTGGCGTATCGATAGCGATGGGGACCTGTGCGGCTTCTGGGAGGGGCACCTGTTCTGCTTCCGCTTCCTCGGCGATTCGCGCGAGGTGTTGTCCATCGTCGCTTTTATGAAGCACCTTGTCCCGATTGGATTCGGTGAGGATTTGCGTGACTTCCTGCAGGCCTGGCATGGGGAGTTCCTGTGGCCGAAGGCTTACGTGGCTGATCAGGATGAAAGGGACCGCGTCGTCGCCGAAGTGAATGCTGATTACGAATATGGCGCGACGGATGCGCAGCTCGTGCAGCAGGTGATGTGCGCTCTTGCGACGACCCTGCAGCTCTTCCGTGCACTCGAGGAACGTTACGGCATTGACGGTGACGAGGGGCCGGGCCCGGCGGGCGGGCATCAGCGTGGGTTTGATGGCCCCGCCTGGCTTCCTGAGGAGTGATCTGTGGCGACGGTCACAAACTCTAAGTTGAGTGGAATAGGCTCAACTTTCGCTTCGTTATGTTCTTCAGAGGCGCCGAGAAGGGTCGGCGCGACACGTTTGAATCATTTGGAGGAACGATCTCATGGCACGTGAGATGACAACGAAGGCGCAGGAGGCTGTCGCTTCCGCGCTCCAGTCCGCCTCTGCGGCTGGAAACCCGCAGGTTGAGCCCGTTCACCTGCTGCAGGCGCTGATCGAGCAGCGCGAAGGTATCGCACTTTCTCTGCTCGAGGCAGTGGGCGCGGACGTTCGCGCGATCGGCGCGCGCACCCGCAACGCCCTCGTGGCCCTGCCCACCACTCAGGGTGCATCCGCCGGAGCCGCCCAGGCCTCGCGTGCGCTGCTCGCTGCCGTCCAGGAAGCGGATCGGCTCGCGGAGCAGTCGGGCGACCAGTATGTCTCGACTGAGCATCTGCTGATCGCGCTGGCGGCCTCGGAAACTGAGGCGGGGCGCATCCTGACCCAGGGCGGGGCTGTGGCCGACGCCCTGAGCGCCGCGCTGGCTAAGCTTCGCCCCGAGCCGATCACCTCGGCGGATCCGGAAGGATCCTTCGAGGCCCTGGCGAAGTATGGCCGCGACCTGACCGAGGTGGCGCGCGAAGGCAAGCTCGACCCCGTTATCGGGCGCGACAACGAGATTCGCCGCGTCGTCCAGGTCCTGTCCCGGCGCACCAAGAACAACCCCGTCCTCATCGGTGAGCCCGGCGTCGGCAAGACAGCTGTCGTCGAAGGCCTGGCGCAGCGCATCGTCGCCGGTGACGTTCCCGAGTCCCTGCGCGACAAGCGCCTGATCTCGCTGGACGTCTCCTCGATGGTCGCGGGAGCCAAGTATCGCGGTGAGTTCGAAGAACGCCTCAAGGCTGTCCTCGCTGAAATTGCACGTTCGGACGGGCAGGTCATCACCTTCATTGATGAGCTGCACACGGTCGTCGGCGCGGGCGGCGGCTCCGAGGGGGCGATGGATGCGGGCAACATGCTCAAGCCCATGCTCGCCCGCGGTGAGCTGCGTATGGTGGGCGCCACCACGCTCGATGAGTATCGCGAAAATATCGAGAAGGATCCCGCGCTTGAACGCCGCTTCCAGCAGGTCTTCGTCGGCGAGCCCTCGGTTGAAGATACGGTCGCGATCCTGCGCGGCATCGCCCCGAAGTACGAGGCTCACCACAAGGTGACGATCTCGGACGGCGCGCTCGTAGCCGCCGCAACCCTGTCGAATCGCTACATCACGGGGCGTCAGCTGCCGGATAAGGCGATTGACCTGATCGACGAGGCAGCCTCGCGGCTGCGCATGGAGCTTGACTCGTCCCCGGTTGAGATCGACGAGCTGCGCCGCAGCGTGGACCGCCTACGCATGGAGGAGTCCTACCTGACCGAATCCGATCCGGACGGCCTCGACGAGGCGACCCAGGATCGCCTGAGCAAGCTGCGCGCGGACCTGGCGGACCGCGAGGAGCAGCTGCGCGCTCTCACCGCCCGATGGGAGGCCGAAAAGGCTGGCCACAACCGAGTGGGTGACCTGCGCGTCCAGCTCGATACGCTGCGCACCCAGCTTGAGCTCGCCGTGCGCGAGGGACGCTGGGAGGAGGCCGGTCGCCTGCAGAATGGTGAGATTCCCGCCGTCGAGCGTCAGATCGCCGAGGCGGAAGCGCAGGCGGAGGCCCAGGATGCTCGCAATGACGAGGAGCCAATGATCGCGGAGAAGGTCGGTCCGGCCGAGATTGCCGAGGTCATCGAGGCGTGGACGGGAATTCCCACGGGTAAGCTCCTGCAAACCGAGACGGACAAGCTCCTCCATATGGAGGCCGAGCTGGGCAAGCGCCTGATCGGGCAGAAGGACGCCGTGCGCGCCGTGTCTGACGCCGTTCGGCGATCCCGCGCGGGGCTGTCCGATCCGAATCGCCCGACCGGTTCCTTCCTGTTCCTGGGGCCCACAGGCGTGGGCAAGACTGAGCTGGCTAAGTCGCTCGCGGAGTTCCTCTTTGATGACGAGCGCGCCATGGTGCGCATCGACATGTCCGAGTACTCCGAGAAGCACTCGGTCGCCCGCTTGGTGGGTGCTCCTCCGGGATACGTCGGCTACGAGCAGGGCGGCCAGCTGACCGAAGCGGTGCGTCGTCGTCCGTATTCCGTGGTTCTCCTGGACGAAGTTGAGAAAGCTGACCCTGAGATTTTCGACATCCTTCTCCAGGTTCTCGATGATGGACGTCTCACCGACGGGCAGGGGCGCACGGTTGACTTCCGCAATACGATTCTGATCCTCACGTCAAACCTGGGATCCCAATTTCTTGCGGATCCCGATTTGACACCAGAGGGTAAGAGGGATGCGGTTATGTCTGTCGTGCGGGCGAGTTTCCGGCCTGAATTCCTCAATAGGTTGGATGAGACTGTCATGTTTGACGCCTTGTCCCGCGAAAATCTTGCGGAGATCGTTGACCTGCTGGTTGCATCGCTCCAGGCGCGGCTGCGTGATCGCAGGATAGACTTGACAGTGAGTGAGTCTGCTCGCGGTTGGCTAGCCCGCACGGGGTACGATCCTGCCTTCGGTGCGCGCCCCCTTCGTCGCTTGATTCAGCGCGAGATTGGCGATCGGCTGGCCGTGATGCTGCTCGGTGGTGACGTGCAGGATGGCCAGACTGTGACAGTTGACATGAATGCATCGTCCGACGGGCTTGTCATGAATGTTGATAAACCCTAAGATTGCGCGCTACACTGAATACCAGTGTGTATTTCGGACTAACGGTATGTGAAGTCCGCAACAGCAGGAGATGATATGACAACCCAGAGGAAGGCCCGTGGAGCCTATTCCGTAGGACAGGCGACGCGTGAATCCATCCTCTCGGCAGCGATGGTCCTCATTGCAGAGCGAGGCTATAACGGCTTCTCTCTGCGCGACCTCGGCCGTCGAGTCGGTATTTCGCACCCCGCCGTCGTCTATCACTTCCCCTCCAAGGAAGCGATCCTGCGCAGCGCGATCCAGCGCCACGAAGAGATGAACGCGCTCTTCGACGTCACCATTAACGATGAGGCGGAGGGCGGCTTCGACGAGGGTGGCATCACCGCCGGCTCCTTCGTCGAGTGGGCGGTCGGCGAGATGCGTTTCGCCATGAAGCCCGGCGCCGACGCAGCCATCGCTCTGGACTGCGTCCTGTGGGCCGAGTCCTCCTCGGAGGCGCACCCCGCGCATGCGCACTACAAGTACCGCACGCAGCAGATGGAAGAAGCTCTGACCGTCATGATTCAGAACTTCGTCGAGGAGGAGGGGGCCGACATCGGTACCACGCCTCGCACGCTGGCGAAGATTCTGATCCGCTACTGGTACGGCTCTGTCGTCTCGGCCCGTTACAACGACGAGCCCATCGACGCTCGCGAGTTCGTCGCGGACTTCCTTGCCGTGTGTGTGCAGCTCCTGCACCTGCCCGCGCACTACGTCCTACAGCTCGGTGCTTCGGTGCCCGAGGAAGTCGCGGAGGTCTACGCGCGCACGCTGCGCAAGATCAGCGAAAAGACCACCGCTGCGGCCGAGATCGCTGCGGCTCACGCCCCTGAGGCAACCGCGTGATCGTCCCTCTGCCATCCTTTGATGTCGCCCTCGTCCTTCGTGTCGGGGGCGACGTCGTTTGTTCGCACGGTGATGTTGAGCGGGTCTTTCCGCTCGCCTCGGTGACCAAGCCGATCGTTGCGTGGTCGGCGTTAGTTGCGGTCGAACGAGGCCTGATGTCCCTCGATGATCCTGCGGGTCCCGAGGGGGCGACGGTCCGTCACCTGCTGGCCCATGCCTCGGGCCTGCCGTTCGAGGGGCGCCGTCCCGTCGCGGCCCCCGAGAAGCGCCGCATCTACTCGAACGAGGGCTTCGATGTCCTCGGTGAGGTTGTTGAGGCTGCGACGGGTATCGGTGTCGCCCAGTGGGTGCGCCAGACGGTCTTCGAGCCTCTCGGGATGACAAGCGCGGATATTCTGGGCAGCCCCGCGCACGCGGGTGTCGCCTCGGCCGCTGACGTGAGTCTCTTCGGCGCGGAGCTCGCGCGTCCGACCTTGGTGAGCGCGCCCCTGGCCGCTCTTGCGGGCATCTCGCAGTTTCCTGCGCTTGCTGGCGTCGTGCCCGGCTACGGGCGCTTCACCCCCTGCCCGTGGGGCCTCGGCCTCGAGATTCGTGGCGAGAAGTCGCCGCACTGGACCGCCCCCGATGCCTCCCCGCGCACCATCGGGCACTTTGGCCAGTCCGGCTCCTTCGTGTGGGCGGACCGTGACCTCGGTGCCAGCGCAGCCTTCGTCGGTGCGGAGCCTTTCGGGCAGTGGCACCGCGACAACTGGGCGATTCTCAACTCTGAGCTGCTGCGCATCGCGCGCGAGCATGCTTAATCGACACGGAACGAGGCCTGGGTGCACGCCCAGGCCTCGAACTGTACCGGCAGACTGAACGCTGCCGGCCTCGTGTCCTGTGTTAGTCGACGTCGATGATGACGGGCACGTGGTCGGACGCGCCCTTACCCTTGCGCTCGTCGCGGTCGATGAGCGCGCCGCTCACGCGCGCTGCGAGCGCGGGTGAGCAGTAGGCGAAGTCGATGCGCATGCCCTCGTTCTTGGGAAAGCGCAGCTTCTGGTAGTCCCAGTAGGTGTAGTTTGTGACGCGATCGCGCGTCACCTCGACCCAGCCGTGGGCGGCGAAAGCAGCGAAGGCCTCGCGTTCGGGGGCCGATACGTGCGTGGCTCCCTCGAAGGCGCTCATGTCCCACACGTCCTCGTCCAGGGGTGCGACGTTCCAGTCTCCGACGAGGGCGATGAGGGCGTCGGGATCGGCAAGCCAGCCGCGTCCCTGCTCGGCGAGGTTCGCGAGCCACTCCAGCTTGTAGGCGTAGTGCGCGTGCGTGAGCTCGCGCCCGTTGGGTACGTACAGGCTCCAGATCGTCATCGACGAGGCCTGCCCGCCCTTGGAGGGGAGCGCGTCGGTCGTGTCGATGGTGACCCCGAGCGCGCGTGCCTCGACCACCGGGGGCTCGCCAAAGGCGGGCTGGGTGGGGAAGTGGTCCTGAACATCCAGGATCGGCAGGCGCGAGGCGACGGCGACGCCGTTCCACTGGTTGAGACCGTGGATAGCGACGTGGTAGCCGGCCTGCTCGAAGGCTTCCGTAGGGAACTGGTCGGGCCGGCACTTAATTTCCTGCATGGCCAGTACGTCCGTGCCCGAGCGCTCGAGGAAGGCGATGACACGGTCGACGCGCGTGCGGATGGAGTTGACGTTCCAGGTCGCAAATCTCATGGGGTTGAGCCTATCTGTGGCGAGGGGGAGTGGGCGCGTGAAACATGCCGTACCAGTGTGAGTTGTGCGTAACCTTATTTAGAGTGATAATGATTCTCACCTACAACATAGCTAGAAAAGGCACCCGAATGTCACACCTGCGACGCATCAGCACGGCTGCGCTCGCCCTCTTCCTGGCGCTGACCCCCGCCGCCGCGTGGGCCGGTCCCGATCAGGACAAGGAATGGATCGTTACCAGGCAGCACGTTGATGCACCCATCCCCGTCTGGCATGACGACACCAACAGCTTCTCTCTGAACACCATCAACATGCCGATGGAGAAGACCGCTCTGTGGATCCCGAAGGCCTGGACGGGCACCGGCGAGAAGGACGAGGCGAAGTCGCAGCTCGTCATCCCGGCCAAGCGTCCCGACCTGGCCTTCTTGGGCGGGGAAGGCACCGTCCTGAACGCTGCTCCCCAGAATCCCGGCCCCGGTAACACGCCCATCTGGGCGGGCCTCGGCGCCGGCGAGATCGGCGACACCGACAAGTTCGAGGGCGAGACCTACACGCTCGACCTCATCAGTGTTGACGGCCCGGGCCGCATGGAGATGTTCATCGACAACGGAGACAGCGTCAACCGCTTCCTCTCCAGTCATGACACCGCCTACCGCAGCGTCTACAATCCGCGCCACACACACCTGTACACGACCTTCACGCAGCCGGGCCGCTACGTCGCGAACTACAAGATGACCGCGCGCAGCGCCGACGGCACTGCCATCTACTCCTCGCCGATCACCCCTCTGGTCTGGCAGGTCGGCGGCGCGAACCCCGCCGACGGCACCATCAAGGACATCGAGGCTGCCTACAACTCCGCCCGCGCCGAGCGCGCGGACGGCAACCCTGCCACGCCCACCCTGACGCTCTCCCACCACTCCGAGCGTGAGCACCCCGGCGACAACCACCTCACCGACATCACGATCGATACGGGTGTCGCGACCGACACCGGGCGCGCGTGGATCACCGTCAACGGCTACTTCCTGACCGAGGTTCCCGTTGAAGGTGGCCGAGCGACCGTCTCCGAGCTGCTCGGAGCCGATACAGCGGCAGTCCAGGCGATTTACATCCCCGGCGACTCCGCCTCGGCTCGCTGGATCTCACAGACCGTCCACTACTCCCAGAAGGACACTGAGCCCGTCACCGTTGGCGGCACCGACACGATCCTCGGTCCCTCCAACCCGGATCCGGCTCCCGTGTGGAACCCTGACCACCTCCCGATCTCCTCCCGCCGCGTCGACGTGTCCTACGACCTCGTCCCGGGCACGACAGACCAGTACATGGCCACCGTGCGCGCCAACGACCCGACCCTGCGCGCCACCTACAAGATCGAGTTCCTCGAATCCAAGTGGGATTTCAGCCCC